>Ga0067045_1027529_pt1 | contig 100186 bp, 88 predicted proteins | sample TerdegcTABiofilm_FD_59184 | JGI IMG/M metagenome (GOLD analysis project Ga0067045, IMG submission 59184) | Combined Assembly of (Gp0054472, Gp0054536) Wastewater bioreactor microbial communities from Singapore -Terephthalate degrading...
ACTGCAGGAGGCACAATAGCTACAAGGGGGATACACCGCTACATCTGATGCGAGAAACGTATCCGGCCTTGAAAGCAGAGGCGTTGGTCTTTCTACCGGTAGTGCTTGACAACCTACTGGTTCAGTACAAAGATGAGTTAGCCCTTTTGTCTGCGCAGGTCCAGGGGGTACCATGTATCTTACACTTCCAAAAATGAGGGATTTTTTTCCAAATACTCCTGCGATTGATGCCTAAAATAGGTATTGTATAACGAAGCGTATTCTCCACCCCTGAAAAGCAACTCTTCATGAGCTCCTTCTTCCACGATTCTTCCATGATCCAGAACGACGATTCGATGGGCATTCCGTACGGTGGAAAGACGATGAGCTATCACGATGGCCGTTCTTCCCTCCATCACGGCAGTCAATCCTTCCTGGATTCGCGTTTCGGTAAAGGGATCCACACTGGCGGTGGCTTCGTCTAAAATAAAGATCCTTGGATTCTTCAACAGAATCCGGGCTAATGCGATCAATTGGCGTTGCCCATAGGAAATTCTACTCCCCTGTTCACCTACCTCCGTATCCAAGCCTTCCGATAGATCTTCCAGCCACTCTCCTTTAGCCAGGCGTAGCGCCGCCTGAATCACCTCACTATCGGAAGCCTCTGGGAGACCATACCGGATATTCTCCCTAACCGTCCCGCGAAAAAGAAAGGGATCTTGAGTCACGTACCCAATCTGTTTGCGATAGGAGCCTAGATCGAGGGATCGGATATCCTGATCATCGATCAGTATTTCTCCACCCTGGAACTCATAGAAGCGAGCCACTAGTTTCGCCAAGCTGGACTTACCCGCTCCCGTATGGCCCACAACGGCAACAATCTCCCCTGGTTCTATTCGAAGGGAAAAGCCGTCCAATACCCGTTCCTTTTCATTGTACGCAAACACCACGTCCCTGAACTCGATCTTCCCTTTGAGGCGGGGTAGAACGACCGAACCTCTTTGCTGCAATTTTTCCGGATGATCTATCAGAGCGAACACCCGCTCGGCGGCGGAAAACCCATCCTGCAACTGACTCCAAAAAGAAGCGATGTTCAACAAGGGCCACCAGAAGAAGCCCACCGCTTGCATGAAGAGATACCAATCGCCAGCGCTCAGTTTACCTCCAAACACCGCGATAGCCGCCACATAAGCAACCAATGCGTTTGCCGATCCCGAAGTGATTCCCATGATGGGGAAAATCGTATTCAACACGATTCCTCTTCTCCATCCGACCTGGTAGGACAATTGATTGTTCTTTTGAAACGTGTCGAAGAGGGCTTGTTCTTTTCGAAAAGCCTTTGCAACCATGATTCCGGATACAGATTCCTGAATCTGTCCATTGATCTGAGCGTTAGCTTGCTTTGCTTCCAGGGTAACCTTTCGGGCAATCTTACGGAAAGAGAGGGCGATTCCTGCCGCCACAGGAGCCATTCCAAGTAAGATTAGAGTCAAGGTGGGATGCACAGAATAGAGGAATCCTGACAACAGAAGGATCATGAAGAACTGGCTGAAGAACTCGGCAGTTAAGGTGACCACATTGGAAAAATCCTGCGTATCCGAAACGATACGGCTTACCAGTTTCCCCGTTGCTTGGGTATCAAAAAAGGACAAGTCGTGGGAAAGGGTCCGTTCGAATACCCGTTTCCGAACATCGTAGACTACCTGACCCACAATGATGGTTATCAGACGTTCGTGCCCATAATTGAAAACCCAATTCATCGCTCCTAGAGCCGATACTCCCAAGGAAACTCCTATCAAAATTCCCCACCTTGGGGTGGCAGAAACCCAATCGATCACCTTGGCAATAAGTATAGGGGAAAGGGCACCAACCAAAGACATGCAAAGGAGGGCTAACGCCGTAAGGAGCAGTTTCCCTAAGTAAGGTCTAAAGAACTCACCGATCCGACGAACTAGTTCTCTATCGGAGTAGGTTCGATCGTACGATTCGGTTTCCAACCCATCAAGAATGAACCCCATACACCTTCCCTTTCGGTAGAATCGAAAAGATCTTGCGGTACTCCTCTGAAAACTCTAAAAGCTCCTCATGGGTACCTTGCGCCACTAGTTCTCCCTTCTTCAACACCAGGATCCTATCAGCCCATCGGATCTGACTCAGTCGATGGGTAATGAGGAAGGTCGTTCGATTTCGACTGGCATTCCGAATAGCTTTTTGGATCTCGTCCTCCGTGCGACTATCGATGGCACTGGTGGAATCATCTAAAATAAGAATCCTAGGATCCGTCAAAAGAGCACGGGCAATAGCTATACGCTGCCGCTGCCCACCCGAAAGAGTAACCCCTCGATCTCCTACCACCGTATCGTACCCATCTTTGAAGGAACAGATGAACTCGTGAGCTTGGGCAAGTTGCGCTGCTTGCCTAATCTCCTCTTCGGTAGCATCCTCCCGACCGAAAGCGATGTTTTCCCGGATTGTCCGGGAGAATAGGAACACGTCCTGTTCGATGAAGGCGATCTGGGAACGAAGACTTTCTAGATTCCAATCCTTCGCATCGATCCCATCTATTTTCACACTTCCCACTACGGGATCAAAGGTTCGATTAATCAGCCGCGTAAGAGTGGTCTTCCCTGCTCCTGTCCCTCCCACGATGGCCACTGTCATGCCTGGTTGAATAAAAAAATTAATCCGTTTGAGGACCAGTGCTCCGTTGTATCCAAAGAACACAGTATCGAACTCAACGGATCCTTCGATCTTCTTGCGAGTACCCCGCAGGTTCTGATCCAATTCCGTTTGGGTGTTGATAATTTCCAGTATTCTTTTTGCGCTGGCCATCCCGTGTTGAACTGTGTTGAAGGAAAACAAGGATATATAGGTTACAAACCGGAAGGTATTGAAGAGTCCCATGAAACCGATCACTGTTCCTAGACTGATTGCCCCGGTCTTCCATAAGTACAACCCGTGGAGAAGACTCATGCCCCAGGACAGGGCAAAGGCCAGCATGGGCCAGTAGCGAGCTTGGATGATTCCCTGTTGAATGAAATAGTCCCGAAACACCCGAGCATCGGAAAGGAATTTTTCCAGTTCGTATTTCTCCTGGACGTTGGATTTTACCGTTAGGATTCCGGATAAGATTTCTTCCGTTTCGGCGCTGAGCTTACCATTCTGTTCCTGTTGAGCCAAACTGACCGGTTCCAACCGACGGTTGTAGTCCAGAAGGGTAAAGACAAGAACGATCGTAAAAAGAATCGGAACAAGTAGCAAGGATGTATGTAATCGGGCAATCATGATCATGGGGATTGCATAGGCCAGAGAAGAATCCACGATCAGCATCAGTCCTGGGCTGAACATCAGGTTTAGAGCATGCACATCGTAGGTCGCCCTAGACATCAGATCCCCTACCCGTTGTTTACCATGAAAGGTCTGACTCTTCTCTAACAGGGAGACGTAGTATTCCTCACGGCAATCCCGTTCGATTCTCTGTGCCAAGGTTTCCACGCTATAGTTCCGTACCAGACCCGTGAGACCTTGAAGGACCGCCGAAGCAACGATCACGAGAACTAGAGGTACAAGAGCACCACTAGGGCCTTTCAGTACTTGGTCGAAGGATTTTCCAATATAGAGCTGAATATTCCCATAGGCCGTATTGTTCACAATGGAGGCTACCACCATCAGAATAGGCAGATGAGGGTAACGCATAAGATGGGAAAGAACCCAATGGAGGGGAGATTTCCTATTGTATGGACGGATATCCTCCACATGGAACTCTCGAAGCACAGTTTCCATACGTTGGAATATACTTTAAACCCTTTGTAAAGAAAAGTTGCTTGATTTCAGCAGGAAAACCATGTATACAGATTTCCATGCAGCAGGTGTGGGCCTTCCTGAATCAGTATGTGACCTATGCACCCCTTCTTGTCTTCATCCTCCTTCTCCTCGCTGGTCTGAATCTACCCTTATCCGAAGATCTTATCATTATCACCTCAGCTTTTTTAGCCCGCTCTAACGTGGAACTCACGTACAATTTCTACATAGCCTTGCTGGCAGGCGTGATCATTAGCGATCATATGGCATACTGGATAGGCAATCGTATAGGGCATGGTCTTCATAAAAAATATCTCCAAAAGTTCCTAAGTCCTGCTAAACTCGAACGTGTACATTTTTATATCAAGAAATACGGAATATTTTCCTTCATTATTTGCCGCTTCATCCCCTTTGGGGTTCGCAACACCCTTTTTATCAGCTCCGGAATCATGCGTATGAAGTATGGACTGTTTACCTTATTCGACGGGATAGCGGCCATCATCAGTGTATCGACCCTCTATTTTCTCTTCTTCCGCCTAGGTTCTTCCATGGAACGGCCGTACCGAATTCTAGGAATTGTCCTCTTCGTCCTTCTTTTAATCGTGGTCTCCATTGGAATCTTCAAGCTGTACCGCGCATGGAAGCAGGGACATTTCGAACGAAAAGAACACTCGGATTTAATACATTAATCACCAACCTTACAGGATGAATACCTGTTCTCCATTGAATAAGTCGAGGGTGCTTTTCTTCAACAGGTGTTTCCCTTTATCCCGATAGGGAGAATCATCACTCACAATGGTGTCATCCAGAATCATGATCCATAGGCCCTTGAGGTTCCTACCTATTTTTAGGCATGGATGATCTTCCCCTCCCAATACGGGTAACCGATAAGGAGGCATATTGAAGGTTACACTGGACCCTAATCCTAAGGAAAGAGGTACGGCATTGGCCTTGCTCAATTGGGAATCCCACACAAGCACCTTGATCGGGCGAATCTTTCTCCATAGGAGTAAGCCTATTCCAATAAGGATACCCAGGATTAGAACTATAAAAATTCCATAGAGAACAAGAGGTGATACCCCTAGCGACAAGGCCCATTTGTGAATCCAAGCAGGAACCCCCGTCAATGAACGTTCATATTTCTGCACCTTTTCTGTTTGATCTAAATACTCTTCTACCCTCACATTTTGTAGCTTTGCATCCGTCTCCCTCAACACCGATCCCTCAACTGCCGATACGATGTGTTTTGCATCGGTTTCCTTTCCAATACCGATCACGTAGATGTACCAGCCCTCCTGAGAGATCTTCCTTCCAATTTCTCTGAATCGGGTATCCACAGAAAGGTCCTTACCATAGTACGGACTCGTTCTAGGAGGAGTGTTCTTCCCATCCGTAATGAAAATTACCTTTACATCCCCTTGCCCTTTCATGCTAGATAGAAGATCGAACAGGTACTCCAAAGCCATGCCGATGTCCGTGTAATCATCGTCTGCTTTCAGTTTGCGAACGCGTTCCAGAATTTGCTTCCTGCTGGAATCGTCCGTAATTTTTTCTGAAAAAGCTTGCCTCGGGTTGTTCCCAAACAGAATAAGGGTAAATTGATCGTTGGGTTTGAGGAGGTTGGGGAATAGATCCTGTTCGATGTAGGATTGTACCGCAACGAACTTCTTTCCTTCGTTCATACTGCCTGAAACATCCAGCACTAATACGACCTTCCGATCCTCCGAAAAGATATCGCTACCAAGCAACAGAATGAGGTATAAACCGAACACAAGCGTCCTTCTATTCATGGAATACCTCCTTACAGAACAAGTATAGGCCCCTTCCATGGCATTTCCAAGAAGATTTACCATCTTTCCCAATCTTCCCTTTTCCATATACCATTCTCGGTATGATGACGAAACCCATCCACGTGGTAATCGTAGCCCCTAACCAAGGATTGGCTCTTACAGCTCGACAAACGGCCCTTAACTTTTCCACGGAAGAATCCTGCAATATCCAGGTTATCCAGGGAGACCTTGGGGAAGGTTTGGAAAAAGCTCAAGCACTGTTACCGAGCGGGGTTGATGTACTCATCAGTCGAGGAGGCACAGCAACCCTATTGGCCCAGCGCCTGGAAGTACCGGTAGTCGAAATTCGGGTAAGCGCTATGGATGTACTTCGGTCCATGCGATCTCTCATTGGAACCTCCCAACACATTGCTGTCATTGGGTTTCCGAATATCTGTTTGGGATTGTCCAGCGTTGGAGAGCTACTTGGATTTAAAATAGAAGAACTGGTGCTCCAATCAGAAGCAGAGGCTAGGGAGATAATCCTTTCCGCCTACCAAAGAGGGATTCGATGCATGGTGGGAGATACTGTTTCAGTCCGGGAAGCCCGAGCGTTGGGAATGGTTGGACACCTCATCGAATCGGGAGGAGAAGCAATCCAGAGCGCTCTGCAGCAAGCCATCCAACTAGTTAAGGTCCAGAGGAAAGAACGGGAACGCACAGCGTTGTTCAAAGCTGTGGTGGACAGTTCCCGGGACGGCATCATCGCGGTGGATTCTCAGGGGGTGATTACTGTCTGCAACTCCCTCGCGGAATCCCTCTTTGGACTGGACGCGTCCTCCGTGATTGGGAAACCCGTGTCCAACGCTTTCATGCACCCTGCCTTGAGAAAGGTGTTTGCCGAAAAAGACCATCCTGGAGTGGATGTCATTAAAATCCAGGGGAAATCCATCGCTGTGGAACGGTACCCTATTCTCATAGAAGGGGAACCAATGGGGATAGTGGCCTCTTTCCAATCGGTAGGGAAGGTGCAGGAGTATGAGCTACAGATCCGGAACAAGGTTTTTCAACGAGGTTTGGTTGCCCGAGCTACCCTGGATTCCATGATCGCCCGGTCTAAGAAGATGATGGAAGTAAAGGAGAAAGCCCTTAGGTTTGCTACTCTTGGCTCTACCATTCTTCTATCTGGACCCACGGGCGTGGGGAAGGAAATGCTTGCGCAAAGTATCCATAACCTCTCACCCCACCGGTTCGGACCTTTCGTGGCCATCAACTGCGCGGCGCTGCCAGAGAACCTTCTGGAAAGCGAACTCTTCGGGTACGAGGAAGGGGCATTCACAGGAGCGTTGAAAGGAGGGAAACCAGGATTGTTCGAATTGGCTCACAATGGAACCCTGTTTTTAGACGAGATTTCAGAAATGTCCCTTTCCTTACAGGCGCGAATCCTGCGAGCCATGCAGGAACGGGAAGTACTCCGTATAGGGGGGTCTTCCATGATCCGGGTAAACGTGCACATCATTGCGGCTACCAACAAGGATCTCCGAGAGTTGGTGCAGAAAGGAGCCTTTCGAGAAGACTTATACTATCGGATAACTGTGCTGACCCTCTATGTCCCTCCCCTCCGCGAACGTCCAGAAGACATTCCCGCTCTCGCGTTACACTTCTTACATCGCCTTGCTTCTCAGCATCCAGGTCCGAACTCCTTCACTCCGGATGCGATGGAACTTCTTCTTCAGTATTACTGGCCAGGAAACGTGCGAGAGCTTGCGTCGGTTGTGGAACGAGCTTTTTTTTCTACTCGGGAGCCTCAGATCGATCGAGTCATTCTGGAAGAAGCGCTACTCCCTTCATTCCCAAGACCTGAGTCTCACTCGATATTTTCGAGGAATGGGGATCTGAAATCCATGGAACAGGAGGCCATCCGGAAAGCTTTGGAAGAGGAAGGGTTTCATGTGAGTCGTGCAGCGAAACGATTGGGGATCGATCGAACTACTCTATGGCGTAAGTTGAAGAAAAACGGATAAAAGTTGCGTTATGCAACACTATTTGATGCATTTAGCAACATTATCTTCCATACCTGCTTTGCCGTATTCACCCTTATTCTTTAAAACACTGCCTGGAATCCTTTCAGGTTTTTTCGTGTCGAGGAGCAAAACTAACTCCTCTTATTGAAAACAATAAGATTCCTATCCACGAGTTATAAACGCTTGGATGGTTCTTAGAATGTCTTTCAAAATTACAATAAAAGGCATAGTTTTTGCATTTTACTAATCGGAGAACCAGGTGAGCATCTACGTAATTACCGATGACCTAACGGGAGCGAACGATACTGCCGTACAATTCGCGAAAAAAGGCTTAAGAACGGTCGTTTTTCTCGATCCTAAAAACGCAAGTAAATATAAAGAACGGATCGAAGTAATCGTGCTTAACACGGATAGCCGTGCTCTTCCCGCGAGTAGCGCAGTAGATCGGATTCAAAGTGCCTTTCATGCTATCTCGCCATCCGAGACAGATATATTATTCAAAAAAATAGATTCCACGTTACGAGGGAATGTCGTACCGGAAGTAGAGGAAGCCCTTAAACTTTCTGCGAAGGAAGTTGCGATTGTGGCACCTGCCTATCCAAAGAATAAGCGAACGACGGTAAACGGCATCCACTACGTTCGCGGGATCCCCGTTGCAGAGACCGAAGCGGCTTCCGACCCTAGGTGTCCCGTTCGACATTCCCATATCCCTACCCTATTTCAAACTCAAGGCTCCATTCCATCTGCATCCATATCCCTCGACCAGATACGAAAGGGCACACTGAAAGAAAGAGTTGAGAGTTTAGCGGAAAAGGGCAGTAGAATACTGATCTTCGATGCGGAGACAGAAGAGGATCTCCAAATCATCGTGCAGGGAATCCTTTCCAGCGGACGCACATGTCTCTGGGTGGGAAGTGCGGGACTAGCCGAGGCCCTTTCAGAAGAGTACTTAACTACCCATCTGGAGAGCTTTGCCCTACCTAAGGAATCCCTTTCTATCCAGCCAAACCTATTCCCCATTCCCAAACCCCTGCTTATCATCCTTGGAAGCATGAGCGAGGTCTCAACCCAACAGGCAGAGATTTTTGCCCAATGGGCAGGAATAGAACCCTTCGTTCTAGATCCAAGCGAGATTCTGAAGGGAAATTCCAGAGAGATAGACACTGCCTTAGCTTGGGTACATACACACCTTCGGGAGGGTAAGCATACCCTTCTCATGTCGGATCGTCATAAAATACAGCTATCTTCCAACGGATCCTCCGATCCGATCGAGACTCTTTTAAACGCTTTCCAGTATCTTGGCGCTTCCATTGACTTTTCTCTATGTTCGGGTCTTATTGTCACTGGAGGAGACATTGCCATGGCTGTCTGTAAAGGTATGGGTGTGCATAGTATCGAGGTGCTGGATGAAACCTCACCCGGTATCCCCCTTGGTTGTGTTATAGGGGGGAGGTGGGAAGGATTCCCTCTCGTTACCAAGGCTGGTGCCTTTGGTACCTCGGATGCTTTTATTCTTGCAGGTCGCCGAATCAGTTCAATTCCAGGAAAGGAGAAATGATCATGGAACAAGTAACGGTCAGCTTGCCCTGTGGCTGCAGGGAAATCGATGTGACTCTACCGAAGAAGAACTTGATTGGGGTCTATTCCCCACGGGAGATTCCTCATAAAGAGGATGTGCAGAAGATCCTTCGTCGGAGTCTTGCGAATCCCATCGCAACCCGTCCCCTTCGGGAGCTGGTAAAAGGAAAAGAAAAGGTTGTGATCGTGGCAGATGACAATACCCGTCTTACCCCAACCCATTTGATACTTCCGATTCTTCTCAACGAAATGAATGCAGCGGGTGTTCCCGATTCGAAGATTTCCGTAGTGATCGCGCTAGGAACCCACCGGTTCATGACAGAGGAAGAAATCCTAAAGAAGTTTGGAGAGGAGGTGGTCCGCAGGGTCCCTGTGTACAACCATCCCTTCAAGGATCCAAAAGAACTGGTGGATCTTGGTACAACGGAGAATGGCACCCGGATACAGGTAAACAAGCGGGTGTACGAAGCGGATTTTAAGATCGGGGTGGGAAGCATCGTGCCCCACCATATTCCTGGGTTCGCTGGCGGTTCCAAAATCGTGCAACCCGGCGTCTGCGGAGAACAAACCACCGCTGACACCCACCTCCTTTCTGTGAGGGCCAAACGTTCTTACTTGGGAATACTGGACAACCCCGTTCGTGTGGAACTCGACATTATCGCCCGGAAGGTAGGTCTCCACACGATCCTCAATACAGTGTTGGACAAAAATGGAGAAGTGGTGGATGCCTTCTATGGGGATGTACAAGAAGCCTTTAGAGTGGGGGTAAAGCGGTGTATCGAGGTATACTCTACTCCCATTCCCCGGGAAGCGGATATTGTCCTGGCGGGATCCCATCCCTGCGATATCGAGTTTTGGCAGGCTCATAAAACCCTCTATCCAGCCGATCTTGCCGTGAAAGAAGGGGGTATCATCATCGTAGTAACCCCCTGTTACGAGGGAGTGGCAATGACTCACCAGGACATTCTAGAAATCACGAATAAAACCAGCGATGAAATTCGTAGCCTTGTTACAGGCGGTAAGGTAAAGGATGAAGTGGCCGCTGCTTTAGCTATCGCATGGGCACAGGTGAAGGAACGGGAATCAGTGTTCATCGTATCGGATGGCATCGACCGAAAGACTACGGAACTACTGGGATTTACCTGGTTCCCAACGGCTCAAGATGCCCTAGACTCCGCTTTTCGCAAGAAAGGTCCCAACGCTTCGGTAACGGTCCTCACTCACGCACCGGACATGCTTCCTGTGCTCCCCAATGATCAAACACGGTACGTAGTACCGTAGAAATATCTCGAGCATACGCATAAGGAGACAGACATGAAGAAAATTTGTGCGCTTCTACTGGTGCTACTGCTAGCAAGTAGCCTCATCTTTGCTGGCGGATCTAAAGAAAAGGCCGCCGCGGCAAAGAAGTTCACCCTACGGGTAGGACATACTCTAACGGACGACTCGCATTATGGGGTAGGACTGGCAAAACTGGCAGAGCTGGCCAAACAGAAGAGTAACGGGACTATCGAGATCCAGGCTTTCGGGAACTCGAAGTTAGGGAACGAGCGAGACTTGATCGAAGGGGTTTCTCTCGGTACCGTTGAAATGTGCCTTACCTCTACGGGGCCTCTCCCCAATTTCTCCAAAGCCTTCATGGTGTTTGACCTTCCCTTCATCGTGCAGGATAGAAGCAAGTTCTACCCCATTCTGGATGGAGAGACAGGACAGAAAATGCTGGAAGCTTTAGGGTCCAAGGGGATTAAAGGGATCGTTTTCTACGAAAACGGATTCCGTCACATTACCAATTCGAAGCGCCCCATCAATGTTCCAGACGATCTGAAGGGTCTGAAGATCCGTCTGATGGAGAATCCGGTACACCTAGAAACCTTCCGAGTGTTAGGTGCTAATCCTTCCCCCATGGCTTTCGGAGAACTGTTCACCGCTCTACAGCAGAAGGTTATGGATGGACAGGAGAATCCGCTCCTCATTATCAAGACCAGCAAGTTCTACGAAGTTCAGAAGTATTTAGCCCTTACTGGGCATTTCTACTCTCCTGCCGTTCTCATGATCAACGAAAAACTCTTCAAAAGCATGACTCCGGAACAGCAGAAAGCCCTGCAAAGCGCTGGAGCAGAAGCGAGGGATTTCGAGCGGAACTTCATCATCGAAAACGAGAAGAAGCTAGTGGATGAGCTGAAATCCCTTGGAATGGAAGTCACTACACCCGACAAGGCAGTATTCCAGAAAGCGGCAGCTTCTGTGTACACGAAGTTCGAAGCTGACATTGGAAAAGAGCTAATTCAAAAAGTGCGCGGTCAGTAGTATACTCATCTCGATTGAATACGGACAGAGTAGAGGCGGCGTCCCATATCCGCTTCTACTCTTTGTATTTTCTACGGAAAAATCATCCAGAGGAAGGAGGGTTCCCTTGAAGCGGCTGTTTAATCGGTTCAACAACCTGGAAGAGGTGGTGCTGGTTGTTCTATTCCCCATCATGGTGGTGACGATCTTCGTAGCGACGATGATCCGATACCTTTCTACCCTTTCCCTGGTGTGGGCAGAAGAACTGGCAAGGTACTGCATGGTATGGATCGGATTCATAGGAGCTAGCCTCGGAATCCAAAAGAACGCTCATATCGGGGTGGAAGCCATTGTGTCCCGATTGCCCGAGCGATACAAACCCTACCTCGCCATCTTTCGTACTGCTGTCATCGTGCTCTTCAACATCCTCATTCTGATATTCTCTCTCCAGATCATCTGGTCCCAAATACAAACCGAACAAGTATCTCCTGCCTTGCGGATTCCCATCGGCTTCGCCTACGGAGCCATCCCTGTCGGAATGGTGCTTATGATCCTTCGGGGTATCCAAGGATTCAAACAGAATCGATCTTCTTCTGCGTCCAAGTAGGAGTCAGGCTATGGAATACATACTCTTTGGATCTTTCGTAATCCTTCTCGTTCTGAACATTCCTATTGCCATTGCGTTGGGAATGGCTGGAATCATCGCGCTAGTGTTTGGCGATATGCCTACCCCTCCCCTTCTCATTGCCCAGAGGATGTTCACTTCTCTAGACTCCTTTCCCTTCATGGCCATTCCCTTCTTCATGCTGGCTGGTGGATTCATGGAGCAAGGAGGCATGTCTCGAAGGCTGGTGAACTTCGCCCAAGCCATTGTCGGGTCCCTTAAGGGGGGATTAGGGATCATTACCATTGTCTCCTGCGCTTTCTTTGCCGCTCTGTCAGGATCTAACCCTGCCACGGTAGCCGCCATTGGATCCATCATGATTCCCGCCATGATCCAGGCAGGCTATCCCATGAGCTTTGCCGCTGCCCTTGCCGCCGCAGGGGGAACCTTGGGAGTTGTCATTCCCCCCAGTATTCCTATGGTAACCTATGGGGTAGTGACCAATACTTCCATCGGCGATCTTTTCATCGGAGGGCTATTGCCAGGGATCCTATTAGCAATCTCCCTCATCGGTGTGGTCATTTGGAAGGCTCACACCCTGAACCTTCCTCGAGGAGAAAAGAGTTCCCTGCAAAACCTGTGGAAAACGGGTAGAGAAGCGATTCTCGCTCTGTTCATGCCGGTAATCATTCTTGGTGGGATTTATGGAGGAATCTTTACCCCCACTGAAGCGGCGGCCGTTGCCGTTGTGTACTCCTTCATCGTAGGGGTATTCATCTTCAAGGAAATCAACCTGGATCGCACGATTCAGATCATTCTGAAGGCTTCTGTGAACACCGCGGTAGTCTTTTTCGTGATTGCTACCTCTTCCTCTTTTTCCTGGCTCCTTACATCCCTGCAGGTGCCCGCGAAGGTGGCGGCCGCCATGTTGGAAGTGTCCCGAAACCCCTTTATCATCATTCTGTTCCTGAACGTGGTTCTCCTGTTCCTAGGAGCTATTCTCGAGACGCAAGCCATCATCCTTTTGATCACGCCCATTATTTTCCCCCTGGCGCAACAGCTTGGGATTCATCCGATTGTGCTGGGAATTCTCATCGTGGTGAACACATCCATCGGAATGATTACTCCTCCGATGGCGGTAAACTTGTTTGTGGCTTGTAGCCTAACAGGGCTTACGATCGAAAAAATCTCTCGCTCGATTCTCATTTTCCTTGCGGCCGAGTTGGTGACCCTTTTGCTGATCAGTAACCTGCCGATCCTGTCGTTGGGACTCCTGAATCTCTTGCGAGGGAGTTGATGGATGGGGATTGGGCCCAGTAGGACTTGAACCTACGACCCGCGGATTATGAGTCCGCCGCTCTGACCAACTGAGCTATGGGCCCGGTGAAATGTGTTATGCCATAAACAGGGCTTGGATGTCAATTCGATCCTTCTGACCTGATACTTAAGGGATGGAATGGTGCAGGGAACTCCTGGGAAGTATCAGCGTTTCAAGAGTCGATGAAATAGAAAAGGCAGGAGTCGGTGAACGACCCCTGCCTAAACCTATATTCCTCACTTTTTTATTACTTGCCCTCGACTACTTAGAGTCTGAACAATAGATCCGCGTAACTGGGGAAAGGCCATCGATCCTTACTGACCATCGTTTCCAGTTTGTCTGCATGCAAACGAACCTCAGCCATGGCTGCAAACACCTTGTTTCGCATGAACCGAGCGTGGGAAAGGATGTCTTTATGGTGTCCTCCCCCTTCATCCACAAGCGACTCCAATTCGTGAGTCTTTTCCTTCAGAAGAGCAGCTTCCTCTACCAACGTTCTCAGGAACGACTCATGAACCCCCAAGGGGAGGGACGCACTGATATCTCTGAGTCTTGTTAGGGTATCCGCCGTATCCTTTATGAAGGATAGAACCGCGGGGTATATTTGCTTATTCACCATGTTGATCATGGTTCTTGCTTCGATGTTAATCTGCTTGATGTACCGCTCCATGTAAATGGCATACCTAGATTCCAATTCCTGCTGGCTGAATACCCTATGTTTCGTAAACAGTTCTATGGAATAGGGTTTTGTTATTTCCATTAACGCCTCCACCGTATTGGAAATATTCGGCAATCCCCTTCGTTCTGCTTCTTTTACCCATTCAGGAGAATAGTTGTTTCCATTGAACACGATCCGCTTATGTGCCCGATACGTTTCTTTCACGATCTTCTCCACCTCTCGGCGCGGATCCGAACCGGCTTCCAACCTCTCGGCAAACTGGGAAAGAACCTCTGCCACAGCGGTGTTGAGCACTACGTTAGGACCCGCTACACTTTCCGAAGAAGGAACCATCCGGAATTCGAACTTGTTTCCAGTAAAAGCGAACGGTGAGGTCCTATTCCGGTCGGTAAGGTCCTTGGGGAGTTTCGGTAGAGTGGTTACTCCAATCTCCAACTTCGCTCCATTCCGAGCTTCCACGGGTTTGCCGCTTACTAGCTTTTCCAAAATTTCGGTCAAACTATCTCCGAGGAAGATGGACACAATGGCGGGTGGAGCTTCGTTGGCCCCTAGCCGATGATCATTCCCGCTGTTAGCGCAGGACATCCGTAAAAGAGCCGCATAGGTGTCTACCGCTTTCAAGACCGCCATGCAGAATAACAGGAACTGGGCATTTTCATGAGGACTGTCGCCTGGATCCAGTAGGTTGATCCCATCATCGGTTGCAATAGACCAGTTGTTGTGCTTGCCCGATCCATTTACCCCCGCAAAAGGCTTTTCGTGGAGAAGGGCTGCGAGGCCATGACGACTAGCTACCCGTTTCATCGTTTCCATCACCAGCTGGTTCCAGTCACAAGCTACACTCGAAGCCGTGAAGATCGTGGCCAGCTCGAACTGGTTGGGGGCAACTTCGTTGTGCTGTGTCTTAGCGGAGATGCCTAATTTCCATAACTCGTAATTCAGTTCCCGCATGAAATCCGCTATACGTTCCTTTATGTACCCGAAATAGTGATCTTCCATTTCCTGGCCCTTGGGAGGCATGGCTCCAAACAAAGTTCGGCCCGTGAGCATGAGATCCAAGCGCTTATCGAATAGGGCTTTCTCTACGAGAAAATACTCCTGTTCGGGCCCTAGGGTTGGGATGACACGTTTCGAGCTGGTATTCCCCAAAGCCCTGAGCACCCTAAGGGCCTGCTTGTTCAACGCCTCCATCGATCGCAGGAGGGGAACTTTCTTATCTAGCGCTTCCCCTGTGTAAGAGACAAAAGCCGTAGGAATGTAAAGAGTCACCCCTGTCTGGTCTTCTTTTAAGAAGGCGGGAGTGTTCACATCCCATGCGGTATAACCCCGGGCTTCGAAAGTGGAACGAAGTCCTCCAGAAGGGAAGGAGGAGGCATCGGGTTCACCTTTGATCAGTTCCTTACCCGAAAACTCCATAATGACTCGTCCATCCGATGTGGGAGAGATGAAAGAATCATGCTTCTCTGCAGTCAAGCCCGTCAGAGGTTGAAACCAATGAGTGAAATGGGTAGCTCCCCTTTCGATTGCCCAATCCCTCATAGCGGCGGCAACGACTTCCGCTACTTCCAGGGTTAACTCTGTTTCCCCCTGTTGCACCCGCTTCAGTTCTCGATAGATACCCTTTGGAAGGCGTTCCCTCATCACAGAATCGTTGAAGGAATTAATTCCATAGATACTCGGAACTGGTGTACTAACGAAATCAATGGAAGTCTTTGACATGTGTTTCTCCTCTAAGGAATATTAGATTATTTGATTCTTATTTTTATTATTGCAAGATTAGTGCCAAAAAAGTTATTCGGGCATAACTTCTTTTCTATTAAAAAAATAGAACGATTCATGAGAATACATTTTAGTAATATTTTTATAGAGAAGCTACAAAAATGTATTAATTGCTTTAAATACCCCACGATCATGTAGGATATCGAAGGATTAACCGTTATGCAAGGGGCCTAGTTGGATACACCCGATACTTCTTGACGAAGCCCCAGGGCCGGTAAGTCATCTTTGCTTGCCTGAGACCAGGATCTCCCAGATCCTGTTCACGATTTATGTACAGAATATACTTAGGCAACGCTGCCGCAAAGGCTTGATTCACGAACTGATAAATGCCCTTGTACTTATCCAAGGCTTTTTCGAAGTGAACCGCGAAACTTCTTCCCCGAGCTAAGGCTTCGCCCAACGTATAAGCAGCTGGTTCTCCTTCCACATAGTAAAGGTACCCTTTCAGGTTTAACACATCCATCAGCTCTAGCGCTTCTTTCGCCGCCTGATAATCTCCGTCTTCCGATTTCGCCTTGCGCCACTCCTCAAGCACATAGAAGGCGTCTTCCAGATGATGTTTTCGCATGGGTCTTTCTTCATACCTGTAATTGTTTAGAAAGGCGTTTACCAGATTCCGCTTCTTATGATACTGCTTTCCGGGCAAAGTAGCTAGGTGCTCTCGGAGGTAAAGGTAATCGAAGTTGTCTCGATCCTCGACTATCGTGTATCCCCACTGTTCCAATTGTATTCTGCCCGCATTTGTGTCGCTTTCCGAAAGGTTTTTCAGGTAATCATGGGTTCGGAAGAGGCCGGCCAGCAAAGCCTCGTCTTCGGGTAAGCCACAGGGTAACATGAAAAAACGCTTGCCGTCCTTTTCTCCAGAAATTACCGCTGTTTGGTTGGGCAACCAGGAAACCCGATACCTGTACGTATTTCGGAATAGGTATAACCCCGCAAAGGTAAACTCAGATACTCCATCCTTCAACATGGACAGCCGAGGATGTAGAATGGGACGCATGGAGAGATCAATGGGCGCAAAGATTGGATAAAAAGGTATGCTCATGATGGATCTAAATTAATATGAAATCGATTAAATGACAAATTCACCTGCTTAGTAATTGGAAAGAGGATTGAAGGGTCTAACGATTCCGATCTTCAAGAAGAATTCGAATAAACAAGCGTTGATGGTTTGATGCATTCGGATGGTTCGATTCCCATCGGAATGAATCGTTTCGCATTCTAGTTCATCGTCTTGTCGATGCAGTACAGTAAAGAGATGGAGTAACCCGTCTGTCGTTTCCAAACAGTAGGTTTCCATACAGTTTAATGTTCGGCTGAATCGAAGTCGATGATTAGGATATGCACAAGAAACGGTTTCTTCGCCTGATTGTTTCTCTTTTGATACTGGGCAACACCTGGGCAGAGAGTGTCCTTGTTTCTACCTTTGGGTACACGGTAGATCTGCCTCCTGGTTGGACAGTTTTGGACGCAACGGATCCAAGCCTTGTTTCCTTCACAGACCAAGCCCGAAAAGCAGTGTTTCAAATTGCCATATTCCCCAAAGATACCTTTACTTCTGCCAAGGAGATCCTTCAGTTCGCCAAGGAAAAGTTCAAGGCGCAAGGGGATACCGCCCCTTTCCTCTTCAATGGTAGGGATGCGATCCTATCAGACTACACCTTCCTTGCGGGGAAACATAAAGCTCGTGGCTATTTTGTGGGACTCCATGGGGAATCCCTAAACTATCTTCTCATGGCGTTCGTCTCCGAACCTGCCTATGACGAATATCACGACTTTCTCCTCTCGCTCCTCGATAGTTTTGCTCCCGAGGAGGAATCGAGAAGAGCCCCCGGCCCCATCAGCCAGTTCTATCGGGAGTTCCCCGATCCCCAACCTGTCCGAAAGGAAATTCGCGTAAATAAGGCGTCCATCCCGCTGGAAATAGGTTCAGGAGAGATAGAGGCTAATTCCGTAGTAATCGAACGGGAGGCTAGAATATTATCCAAGTACACACGGAATCCCTCTGTATTCCCTGATGCCTGGAAACGGTATTACCAGTTCGTCTACCGGGATTCCTACCTCCGGCTAAAACCCTTGGCCGAGGCTCTGCTCACTCATTTCAAGAAGACGGGAATCTCTCGAGAGCAGTTGCCTTCGACATTGTTATCTTGGATACAGGGATTCTCATACACACGAAAATCGACTCTTTCAGATCTAGCCTCCCCCTTAGAGATCGCAGTTGATGCTACGGGAGATTGTGACGCTAGGGCTCTCCTATACGTTGCCATCCTTAGGCACTGGGGATTCGATGCTATTCTCCTTGTTTCCCATACCTATCAACATGCCATGGCAGCAGTAGATATACCAGGGGAGGGGGCAAGATTCCTCTTTGAAAGTAAAGGGTATCTAGTGGCAGAGCTAACGGATAAGGTAGCTTTGGGATTGATTAACAAGAAGATGGCAGACCCCTCCCAGTGGATAGCTGTACCATTCAATGGAAAGATTCAGCCCTAACTCCTACTAAGACTAAAGAGAGCCTCCCATTTCTCGAAACGTATAGTACACGTTTCCCATTCCTTGCACTTCTATGCGGGAAAGCACCCGCTCCTGAGAGAAATCGGGAAAAGCGATCAAGATATGGATTTCTCCCTCTCCTTGGGCTATTTCTTTTAAGATTTCAAGTATTTTCCCCTTCACGGGGAGTCTAAGAATCACTTTCCGGAATCCCCCTTGCTCCACCGCATACACATCCGAAGGAATATAGGGGATCGGGAAGGTTCTTCCACCTTTAGAAAGAGCGATGCCCACCACAGAATAGTCTTTTCGGACCACCCAGTACCCGTAATGAATATTCAAATAGAGGGATAGAGTCCCATCTGGCTTCTCCTCGATGGAAAGGAACATGCGCTGGCTATCCAAGGCGGATACGCTCGCATCGAAGTACTCTATCCTTCCATCTGGGTGTCTAACCTTTCTAAGACCACTTCGATTCTCCCATCCTTTTTGTCCGGTTTCGAGAGGTGTCTTTTCTCGAGGGCTAGATTGGGTAGTGAATCGAAGCTCTTCTAGGACCCTGCTTAGGTATTGGTGATCTTCTTTCAAAAGAGCAAGTTCCCTCTCTAACTGAAGGATTCTATTTTTTCGAGCTTCGTTCTCCTTGGTAAGCGTTTCTCCTACTTCTCGCAGTTCTTTTAATTCCGTTTCGAGGGAGATGATTCGTCCCCCTAATTCCCTTTCCTTCCGTCGAAGTTCTGTTTCTTCGCTTTTACAAATCGACAGTTCCCTCCGAAGGGATTCGTTCTCTGATTTTAAACGATTCAATTCTTCCGTTTGACAGGATAGAAGGAAAAAAACTAAGCATCCCCCCAAAAGTAAACGCTGCCCCATACTTTCTCCTATCCACAATTTCGGCACCTCCCGAAGATTATTGAAGGGAGATACGTCATGGCAGTGAAATGCGTGTGTAAAAGGGAAAAGATAACGCGTCCTCGCGTGCAAAAAAAAAGGAGAGAAGCCCTCTCCTTACCCCTTTAGACCTCCGGGAATCCCCCTCGTGGGAAAATCCCCCTTTCCACCGGTTACCGTGCAAATAGTGTAAACCGGAATCTTCCTGGAGTCAAATACTTTTTATTCCATTTCCCCCCTTGCGAAAGGTTAGACACACCGATAGATTGTCCACCATGGGGCCCTTTTGGATATTATTCAATGCTGTCAAAGAGGTAGACCATGGATCAACGAAGGATTGGATCTCCGAAGCCGCAGTCCAGGAAGAAGTAGAGGCTGTGAATGCCCATTTGGGAATCCTTGGGTTCCCTTGTATTCGCTATCCTGTAACAGATATCCAGAAGCTTGTGCGTGATCTTTCCCCTTCTCCGCCTTTGATTTTCAATCTTTGCGAAGGGTTTCAGGGTGACGCAAAGAAGGAAATGCATGTGGCAGCTCTCTTGGAACTTCTAGAGATCCCATTCACTGGTAATTCTGCCAAGACTCTTGGAATTGCCCAAGACAAAGACCTAACCAAACGGATCCTCTCCGCGAGCGGGATCCCTACCCCAAAATGGATGGTTTACCATGGAGGCAATCTGCCGGATAGTCTCCCTTTTTCCTTTCCTTTGATCGTAAAACCATCCCAGGAAGATGCCAGTGTGGGTATCGAGAAACGAAATGTTGTGAAGGATGTGAAAAGCCTGTATCAGGTAACTAGAGACCTGTATGAACAGTACCGAGAGCCAATACTTATCGAAGAGTTCCTTCCAGGTAGGGAGTTCAACATAAGTCTTCTAGAGAGGGAAGGAGAATTACACACCCTTCCCCTATCTGAGGTGTCCCTTAAAGATCTTGAACAAGAAGGATCAGCCCTCGTATCGTACGAAGCCAAATGGATCGAGGATAGTCCAGAGTTTCGGTTAACCCCTTCCATTTGCCCAGCATCCGTGAGCAGAGAGCTAGCAGAAACACTACGGACCTTGGCAGTAGAAACCTGGAAGGTTCTCGGAGGAAAAGATTACGGGAGAGTAGATTTTCGTCTAGATGGAGAAGGAAACCCATATGTGCTGGAATTCAATCCCAATCCCGACATAAGCCTCCAAGCAGGATTCTCCAAAGCCTTGAAAGCTGCCGGAATCTCCTACGAGATGTTTCTAAAGATCCTAATCGAAAACAACTTACCCCTGAAGGAGTCCTTGTCATGACACCCATCCGTATTCGACCAACAACCGTAGAAGATCGATCCCCCATTTTGGAGATCCTCCATCGCACCAGCATGTTCACTCCCGAAGAGATCGGTGTAGCCCTGGAATTGGTCGATGCATGGCTCAACCATCCGGAACAGAAAGATTACATTCTATACACCGCGGAAGGGGATGGAAAGGTGTTGGGGTACGTTTGCTACGGTCCCACTCCAGCTACCGAGGGAACCTTCGACCTGTACTGGATTGCGGTAGACCCTCTGTACCAGCGTTCTGGGATCGGCAAACAGCTGCTCCTTTTTACCGAAGAGATCATCCGAAAGGCACGGGGAAGATTGATCATCATCGAGACATCCTCCCAGGAAAAATATGCCCCAACCCGGTCCTTCTACGAACGAAACGGGTATACCCTGGAAGCACGGATCAAGGATTTCTACCGTGAGGGAGACGATCGGCTGATCTATGTAAAAAGGACTCAATCTCTTTCTTGAACCTTTCCCACAGTTCCTGTGAGGGAAACGATCCTTGTACTCTAGAAGAGTTTCCTCCGCCTTTTCCTCCATGAGTTTTCAGAGGCTCCCGGAACACCTCCCGGAGATCTAAATTTGAGAGACCTTTACCCTCTATAGGTGGTACGTTATGAGCCCCTAGAAAGGCTATCGGGTTCCCTTCTTTCCCCTTGCGGGTCAACCCCAAAAGGAGCATCCCCTGGGCTTGATTGAGGAACGCTTCTTCCAGAAACTTAAGGTCCTCCATTTCCCCTTCTTCTAGATCGAGACAAAGGAATGTTCCTCTCCTTTGCCCCGCAACAACCAGTTCCCTACCCGTCTGAAGGAACTCCTTCATTTTCAGAGAAAAGTATTCCTTTTTCAAGGATGAGTATCGTTGCATGAGAGATTTAAATTCTTCCTGAAGGCCCTTGACCACATTAGGTAAATCCTCTGTACCCGCAGTGCAGATTGAACGCAAGGAGGATAGGATTTCTTCGTCTTGTTCAAGCCTCCGAATTGCCCGCTCCCCCAATAATAGATGGAGCCGGATCCTCCCTCGAATCCGTTCTTCCGCCAGAATCAAAACCAACCGTATGGGAGCGAGGCGATCTAGATGAATACCACTACAAGCGGTACGATCTACTCCCTCGATCTCTACTACCCGCAAAGGTCCTTTAAGCTGGGGAACTCGTCGAAGAGATACGGTTTCGTACTCATCCTCATCGATCCAATATGTACGAACCGGAGGATTTTCGAGGATCTTTCGATTTGCCTCGTCTTGGATCAGTGTTCTGTATCCTTCGGGCAAAGATTCTTGGCCCACTTCGATGGTAGTCGTTTGTTCCCCAAAATGGACGGAAACCGTATCTACCTTCAAGAGATTTTTCAATAACGCAGACACTAAGTGCTGTCCTGTATGTTGTTCCCGATACTCCTGCCGATGCTTCCGATCCACACGACATACGATTTTTGAACCGTCCAGGGAAGTTGGATATGCTTCTGTCCAGGATCTCGCTTCTACCAGAGGATAGAGGGTATCGTTAGACTCATCCTGTTCTTCGGTAAAAGCGTTGGATTTACCATTCTTTTGGCGTTTTTCTAGGGGAGCGTATCCCATGATGGGGATATTCCCTATCCATCCCCTATCTCCTGGTTGCCCCCCCTTGCCCGGAAAAAAGGGAGAAGGCTCTAGAACAACCAACAACTTATCGTCTCTTGGATGAATGGAAAGTACTTTCACTTCGATTTCATACAGATCGGGTTGTTCATAGTACAAGGCTTGTTTCGTTACTTCCACAAGACAGAAGGGTAGCCTTAAATTGCCAACCTAGACAAGTACGCTTTCATTTTTATTGATCCAGAAGGCAAACATAGGATACAATACAGTTCAACGAACGAATCGCTCAATCGTAGGAGGAGAACATGAAACGGCTTATTCCTTTATTACTCGGAATATGTGTATTGGGTGGAATCCTTTCTGCCTCTGGTGCAAAAGAAGCCAAACCCCTAGGTTCGGAAGAGAATCCCATTGTCTGGGCCTTTGTTCCTTCCAGTGATACTCAAAAAGTCGTCTCGGGGGCCAAAGCAATGGTAGATCTTCTGCAGAAAGAGACTGGGTATTTCTATAAAGTCTTGGTTCCCACCGAATACGGCGGCGCTATCGAGGCATTGTCAAGCAATCCTCCCTCGGCCCATATGGCTTCCCTCAACACCTTCGCTTATATCATAGCAGCGGAAAAGAAGGTGGCTAGAGCAGAACTAATCGCGGTTCGAAGGGGTAAAACTACCTACAATGGTCAGATCATCGCCCGAGCGGGAGGGGGAATCAAGAGCTTGCAGGATATAAAGGGGAAAGTTTTTGCCCGAGTGGATCCCACTTCTACTACGGGATGGATCATCCCAAGCTTGATGCTGCGGGCAGCCAAAATCGATGTGGAAAAAGACATCAAAATCCTCGATGCGGGAAGCCATGATGGGGTCGTTTCGGCCGTGTACCGAGGAGATGCCGACGCGGGAGCTTGCTTCGTGGATGCTCGGACGAATATCCAGAAAACCAACCCCGACGTGATGGAAAAAGTGGTAGTGATCGCTACTACTATCGATGTGCCCAACGATGGAATCCAATTCTCGCCTTCCATGCCCGAGGAAATGCGGAAGAAGATCGTGTCTGCCATGCTAAAAATTTCCAAGACAGAAGTAGGGAAAAAAGCTCTCCGTCAAGCGTACAACTGGGACGATCTAGAAGCCCTAGGGGATAGTTTCTACGATCCTTTCCGACAGATTCTCCAGTCTGCAGGCGTGAATCCTTCCTCTTTTGTAAAATAATTTAATTCTTCCAGGGGAGGCTCCTCCCCTGAATCTCCCTACCTCGTCGCTTAAGAGTCGAGGCTCGTAAGAGAGGTATCCATGCTGGAGGTTCAACACCTCACGAAAGTATACTCCGATGGCACAGTGGCTTTGGAGGATGTTAGTTTTTCCGTTCAGGATGGCGAGTTCCTTGTCGTGATAGGCCTATCCGGTGCGGGAAAATCCACACTCCTCCGATGTATTAACCGTTTAATAGAGCCTACCGAAGGGAAAATTATCTGGAACGGAGTGGACGTAACACAGGCGGATTCCAAATCCCTCCGTAAGATTCGACGGGATTTCGGTATGATCTTTCAGCAGTTCAACCTCGTTCAAAGGCTAAGCGTGCAGATGAATGTCCTTGTGGGTAGATTAGGGTACCTGCCTCCTCCAATGAGTCTTCTCTATCGATTCAGCGAGGAAGATTATCGGATGGCTGAAGAAGCGTTGCGAAAGGTTGGACTCCTGGAGATGGCCTATAAACGGGCCCGGGAGCTTTCAGGAGGGCAACAACAACGGGTTGGTATCGCGCGAGCTTTGATGCAACAACCAAAAGTGATTCTAGCAGACGAACCCGTGGCCAGTCTGGATCCTGTACTGGCTCACTCCATTTTGGGGTATCTGGAACGGCTAAACAAAGAAGAAGGGATTACCGTTATCTGTAGTCTCCACTATTTAGACTTAGTACAACGGTACGCTTCCCGGGTAATTGGGCTGAGGGGTGGTCACCTCGTGTACGAAGGTTCACGGGAAGACATTCGAAGAATGACGGACGCCCAGTTCAAAGAAGTGTACGGGGAAGAAGCCGAACGGATCGCCCCTCCCTCTCTGTTAGGAGGGACGAAAGATGCTTAAGTTCGCCTGGATTTTTTCCATCCTGCTGCCCGGCTTGGGCCAAATCGTAATGGGACAAGTGCGCAGGGGACTCTTTGCCCTCACTGGATTCCTCACTTCCCTTGCCATGGCCTACTGGCGGTTCAGTCTCCTAGCCCCAAGGGAAACTACTATACTGGGGGTCCTTCGAAGATCCCTGGAACGACGGCCAAGCTTCACTTCTCTAGTGCTCATTCTGGTGGCCCTGTTCTGGATCCTAGGAATCCTGGACACCTTCAAACTCGCCCATGTAGGTCCAGGAAGGAGGGTTAAGGGACTCATATCCTTTTTCTTTGTCTTGAGTCTTCTTCTGTTTGTTTTGGGATGGCAAATCAGCGAAATCGATGTGCCCCGGATGGTGAAAGATTTCAATAAAGCCATGACTCCTTTGAACCGGGTACTCTGGCCTTGGAATGCTGCCGTTACCAGGGACACCCGGGTCCTATCTGCCCGGGCAGAAATTCTCGAAGGGGAAGGAACTCCTCCTGGGAAACCAATTCCAAAGCAAGGGAACCCCTATGTTTACGCCGAGCCTACTGTAGGGGTCTCCTCCAAATTGGATGAAAAAGGACAACCCGTCCCTGGAACCATTATCACTCTTCATGGTTCTGGTTTCGAGCCTAACACAAAGACCGACATCTGGTGGGAAGATCCCATTGGAAGCCGATTTCAGGTCCGCATTGGGGGAGAATACCTCTCGGTTCAGACGGATCGGGAAGGTAAGTTCACCGTGCAACTTCCCATTCCCTATAGCATTATTCCTCCGGGAGCGGTCAAGGGACCATTGATCCATTACGTGGAAGCTCAACAAGTGTTCCCCGTAGGTCCTTTAAAACTTAGCACCCCTTTCTTAGAAATCGTGAGCCGGATGGTGGAAACGATTGTGATGGGTTTGATGGCTACTGTGCTAGGCATCGTGTTTGCCATTCCCCTCAGTTTTCTAGCTGCTCGTAACATCATGCACGGGTCCTGGATCGGAATGAGCATCTACTACCTCATGCGGTTCATCATGAACGTGGTGCGATCGATCGAGCCCATTATCTGGGCGGTGATTGCCGTGGTATGGGTGGGATTGGGTCCTTTTGCGGGGGTCATCGCCCTAACCGTTCATTCCATCGCATCCCTGGGGAAACTCTACTCTGAGGCTATCGAAGGAATCGATCACGGCCCCATAGAGGCGGTGCAGGCTACGGGAGCTACCAAACTGCAAACGATCATGTTTGCGGTCATTCCCCAGATGGTGAGTCCCTTCATCAGTTTTTCCATCTATCGCTGGGACATCAATGTACGAATGTCCACCATTATCGGAATGGTCGGAGGCGGAGGGGTTGGGTTCGTACTCCTCCAGTACGTTCGGTTGTTGGACTATCAGGCTGCGGGTATCGCTGTCTGGTTCATTGCCGTAACCGTGGCGGTTCTGGATTATGTCAGCGCGGAGATCCGGGAGCGGATGATCTAGGGAACCCGCTAACCTCTCTCTGTACCTCGTGAAGAAGGGTTTGAAACTTTCTTCCATACTCTAAGAACGTTTCCATACGCCTTTTTAGGGGTGCAGTTACGGAAGGATCATGGTACACTACCTGCATATGGGGTTCCAAAGAGAATCCACCATCGTATCCAGTTTGTAGCAAGTCTACGAGGATCCGCCGGACATCTCCCTTCCCCTCTCCCGGCCAGCAGTAGATCTCTTCTTTAGTGTCTTCTTTCCAGTAGGAATCTTTGATATGCACGTAGGCAATGGCAGGTCGAACAGCCTTGTAAAATTCCCAGGAGGATTGCATGGGATACGGGTACGGCTTGGAATAATCCCGGGTAAGAGGCGGATTCCCTGTATCGAACACGAGTTTCAAGCCCGGAACCTGTTCCAGCATTCGAAGAGTATGACCGATGCTCATTCCCCCATAGTTCGCGCAATTTTCATGTACGGGCGTCACTCCTCCATCTAGGAAGAAAGATGTAAGATACCGCAACCTGCGAAAGCGTTCCTCCTCTTGTTGATCCTCCAATGCTCTGCCTCTTTCATCCAAAAGGATGGCATAGCTCATGATTCGGATCATCCGTGTACCGAGCTTTTGCATCCGTTTCAAAGCGCGCTTCGCCACTTCGAGGGTCTGTTCGAAGGGTGTGGTAATGGGTGTCCCCCAATTCGCAATGGTAGAGCCAAAACAGTTCACCTCTATTCCAGCCTTTCCCAACTCTTCCACTATCCGTCCGAATTGGTCCTCCGGAAGATCGTGAATATTGATTCCCTCGATACTTCGAGCTTCCAAATGTTTGAGCCCCAAAGCCTTCAGTACCTGAATCTGATCTTCCAAACGATCCGCTGCTTCATCGGCAAACGCACTGACGTACATTCATTCCTCCCATACCTTTCGTAAAAACTCTCTAGTGTTTTGTAAGACGAACCTCGGGTTCTCTGGAACAGTGAAGATTTCCAACGATATCCATCCATTGTAGTTATTTTCCTTCAACACTCGGAACGCTGATCGGTATTCGGAATCTTGTCCTTCCCTTTCCGGCACGGGCCAGGAGCCGTCGCGGCTATTGAAATGCACGTGTCGAAGGATAGGGAAATACTTGGAAACCAGAACATTCCAAGGTTCAGTTTCATCCTCGGTGTTATGGAAGTCGAACATTCCCGAAAGACCCGGGTGGTTGATCACCCTGACCCAATCATACACTTCCTTTAAGGTATTCACCATGTCGGTGGTAGTAGAGGGTAATGCCTCCAATAAGATCACCGAATGATTCCGCTGAGCCTGCTCGGCTGCTTTGGCTAAACCTTCCCGAAAATAGCCGTTTGCACGTTCTTTTGGAGTAGTTCCCGCGGCTCTCTGCACAGGAGAACCCAATACTAAAACTCCTCCCCCGCACTCTCCCGCTACTTCTAGAAGGAGTTTAAGGTGGTCCCACGCCTTTTGACGTTCTTTTGGGTTCTCTGAAAGGAGTCGCAGTCCTTCTGGCTTCAAAAAGAGCCAGTGGAATCCAACGAAGGACAATCCCGATTGGGAAAGGGCCGTTCGAAGGGTTCGAATCCCCCTCTCAACATCAGGAGGTATAAAATTCTCGAACAAGGTGAAGGGGGCAATTTCGACTCCCTGAAACCCCTCATTTGCCAAGAGATCGAACGCTTCACCTACGGGTAGGGAACCAAATAACTCATTACAAACGGAGTATCGCCCTTTCATAGTGCCCTTTTAACACCCCGGGCGATTAGTGTCAACGCATTCCCCTCAAACGCCTTCTATTCAGCAGATGGATTTCCTTGTATAGTAGGGGTATATGGAAAGTTTATTCTTCCAGAACCCTCTACCTTTAGAAGAACTAAAGAAACGGGTTCGCCCTAGGCCAAAGGATTCCGTTGATCTTAGGGGAGTGTACTTTCGGGACACCACAGCCATCATCCATTCCTATCCCTTTCGCAGATTGAAACACAAGACTCAGGTGTTCTTTGCTCCCAAGAACGACCATATCTGTACCCGTATCGAACACGTGATGCACGTTTCTACCATTGCGGCAACCATCTGCAGGGCTCTGTCATTGGATTCTGACCTGGCATGGGCCATCGGGTTGGGTCACGATCTAGGACATACCCCCTTCGGCCATCTAGGGGAACGGATCCTTCGAAGCATTATCCAGGAGATGGGGCTTTCCTTCCCTGAGTTTCATCATGAACTATACTCCCTCCGAATGGTGGATCACTTGGCAAACTATGGACGGGGCCTGAATCTGAGTTACGCTGTACGGGATGGAATCGCTACCCATTGCGGGGAAAAGTACGAACAACGGATCGAGCCTGACTTTAGTATCAAAGATCTTGGTTCCCTCAAAACGTTGGACCGATATCCAGCTACCTGGGAAGGTTGCGTGGTTCGAATGGCCGATAAAGTAGCGTACCTGGGGAGGGATCTGGAGGATGCTCTCCAGCTAAAGATTATCCACCGGGAGCAGATCCCTAAAGAGGCTGTCCGAGTATTGGGGGATTCCAACAGTGAGATCATCAATACTCTGGTGAACGACATGATCCTAGAAGCCAATCGAGAGGGTAAGATCGGCTTCTCCGATGCTGTGTTCGAAGCGGTTTTTACCCTAAAATCTTTCAATTATCGAACCATCTATGAAGGACCGGTATTGACCAGTTACCACGATTATTTCGAACGGATCCTACGAACCCTCCATTCTTACCTCCTCCATATTTTTACCAAGTACGGTGAAGAGTTCTCTTCGTATCGTACCGAGAACAATCGGCTAGCCATCCGATTCGGTGACTATCTGGCCAAAATGGCCCATTTCTATCGCGAGGTAGATGGCGACTTTCGCTATGCGGTGATAGACTATATCGCTGGCATGACGGACGATTATGCCATGGAATGTGTGCAGGAAATCATGATCCCACGCAAGTTTGAGTACCGCTTCGATGAGGAAGCTCTCACATGAAGGCAAAGGAACTCCAACATTTCGATCTATTAAAAGAACTTGGTATCTGGGATGAACTAGAACAACTCAGAAAAGAACTCCGAGATTCGGAGAAGTTTTTTAGTGAAGTCCTGGAAATGTATTCTCGGAACTCACCCGAAAGCCTAATCGATTTAGTGATCTCCAATTTTCTCGATCGATTCATCCCAACCACCCTACTTTTCCTCATCGAGGATCCTCTTAACTCCACTCTTTCTTCTTATTTTTTTCGAAATCTGAAACCCGCGGTAGTTTTTACCGGGATGGACTGGTATTTCTCGATAAAAAACATCCTCTCTCCCTACAACGGCCCGCTTCTGTTCAAGAAACTGGAAGCGCAAATTCCGCTTCCCATCGCAACCACCCTGAAGGAACTCTACGGCCCAGAAGTGCTGTATCCCATACGAGGTATCGGAGGGGTATATGGGGTTATCCTATTCGGCAATAAGGTAGTACCCGGACCTTACCTTCCCCAGGAATTGAAATACATCGAAAAGCTCATGCTTTTCTTCTCCGTAATCCTTCAAAACATACTCCATCACTATAGTAGTATTACCGACTCTAAAACGGGATTATATAACCACGCCTATTTTCTAAAGAGGTTGGAAGAGGAAATAGGGAAACATCGAAGACGAGGACAGGGATTCGGGGTCATCCTGATGGATATAGATCATTTCAAGTTGTTCAACGATACGTATGGGCACCTTGCGGGGGATGTGGTACTGATTGAACTGGGCAGGATTCTGAAAAACCTCGTTCGGAGTGAAGATGTGTTGGCTCGATTCGGAGGAGAAGAGTTCATCCTTCTCATCTCGGATTGCAAATTGCGCATATTGATCGATATTGCCGAACGTCTTCGCACCACAATCGAAAGAATACCCATCCTTTACGAAGGGAAGGAATTACACGTTACCATCAGTCTCGGGTGCGTGTACCTTCCTGCAGGGAACACAGCTACTCCTCGTTCTTTGATTAACCAGGCCGATGCCGCCCTCTACCGTTCCAAACAGGAGGGAAGAAACCGCACATCCCTGTACAAAGGGGGACTCCTCTATCGAGGGTTACTACACCGCTCTCTAAAGGAATCCCGCCATCTGGCTCCCTAATTACTCGTTAAGACCTTCTAAATAAGCCCGAAGCACCAAAAACGCTATATCTATTCGCGCAAAAGGATAAACTCCACTCGCCGGTTGATCCATCGTTTCTGCAAGTCGCTAAACGGAACGATAGGAGCGGATCCGCCATATCCCTCTATCTCTATTCGCTCGGGAGCTATCCCACGCTGGATTAGAGCATCTTTAACCACTTTTGCTCGGTTCTGGGACAAGGGGATAAGCACAAACTTATGCTCCCTCGCCGAAGCGTCCTTGTCGGAATAGAGAACCGAAACCGCATGCCCTTCCAATCGTACTCGGTACTTGGGGAAGATTTTTAACATGGCTGCCACTTGATCAATGGAAGCCACGTTGGACTTGGCAATATCTCCGTTCCATTTTAGGTAATCGGTAGTCCAAGGAGCAAACTGGACATTGGCCACCCGGATCTTGTCTTTGCCTCCTTCCCTATACACGAGGACATCCACCAGAATCTTAACAGAACCTCGGGAAGCATTGCCTACCTCATCCGTCACAACAAACTGCAGGGGATATTCAGTAGCTGCCTGGACAAGATCTCCCGTTTTCGAATACCCATCCCACTCCACTGAAGCAGGAGGCATTCCTTTTCCTTCTAAGGATTGGAACTCCCTCCCCTTAGGATCGAGGACCTTGAAACTCCAAGACTCTATGTTACTTTCATCTTTCACGGCAATCCCCACCTTCAGGATGTCCTCCCTTCCATCATGGTCGGGACTAAAGGGAATAGGTGCCAACTCGAGGGTAACCAAAGGTGGCGTGGTATCTATCCGTATGGGAATAGGCGCATCGGCAGACACGGCTCCTCCCTCATACAGTACAGTTAACCGTACCGTATAGGTACCGTCTGGGACTACAGTTCCCTTAGGATCCTTCCCGTCCCATGTGACATTCGTAGGAAGGGATCCTTTCTCTTCCCAAGCGGCTACTTGCCTCCCTTCCCTCAATAGTTCCAACTTCCATCCTAGGATGCCCACCATGGCCGTAGTGGACAGGTCGAAGGTAAGGGTGTCCATCACCCCATCCCCATTGGGTGAAAAGACTGCCAATTGGGGTACTACCTTCACTTCGGGTCTTAACCAGCTTACCCGAAGATCCTTCACTTCCCAAACTTTCCGGTTCCCTGCCCGATCTTCGCCGGTTAACCGGTAGAGGTAGGATCCATCCGGTACAGGTCTTCCTCCAGAATCTTCCCCCTTCCAAGCAAAGGAGGGAGCTCTTCCCGACCATTTCTGCTGGAATACCGCCTGTCCCGTACTGACGGAGACAAATTCTCCTACCCAGGATATTTCTTCACTTGTTTGTTGATCGATGGTAATCGGTTTTACTGTTCCTTGAGGATCGGCTTTTATCTCCTTTTCGACGATCTGGACCGTAGCTTCGGGATAACGAGTGTCCACTTCAAAGGGAGCGGAGGTAGCCTTGGGTCGATTTCCATTTCTGTAGGAAACCTCCAATTCAGCGGTATATAGCCCATCCGGAACGATGGTTCCTCCGGAGTCCTTTCCATCCCAATAGATCTCAGGAGGCACCGCGCGAACTTCTTCGATGATACGAACCCCTTTCCCTTCTCTATTCTTGATTAGTAGTCTATACGCTTCCGTTTCCCTTCCCTGATGCAAGATGGGCCTTATCGCGATACGATCCTTTACCCCATCCCCATTGGGAGAAAAGGCGGACACGTCTGTACCAACGCCGAGGGTAGTTTGACGGGTATCCACTTCCAGGACGAAACGGTTGGATTTGCCGGGATTTCCCGCTCTATCCCTTCCTTCGATAGAAAGAACGTACTTTCCATCGGGAATTGGTCTTCCGTCCAATCCCATCCCATCGAAATAGAGCGTTGGTGGAATCGAACCTTCATGATCATAACTAAATAGGATATTCCCTGCCTCATCCGAGATGATCCCCTTCCAGATGCCCTCTTTTCCTCCCGAAAGGGTAAAGGTTACATCGTCCTTGTTTCCGTCCCCATTGGGCGAGATGATTGGAGTAGTAGCCGTGATCTGTATTTGGGCAGGCTTTGTGTCAATAATCATCGGAGGAGTCTGAGCCACCGCCATTGTCCCGTTTTCATAGGTAGCAGTTACCCGAATGGTATAGGTTCCATCGGGTAGCATACCCCCTCCTTGATCTTTCCCGTCGAATTTCACAGAAGAAGGTAAGGGGGGAGTAGCTCGTTCTGTTCTTCGAACTGTCCCACTCTGATCCAACACTTCCAGCACTACATCTAGGAGTCCATCCGTCAAGAGTCCCGATGGAGTAATCGTTACCTCGTCCTGAACCCCATCCCCGTTGGGCGAAAAGAAGGGGAAATCGATTCCCAAGGCAAATGCCCGAGAACGAGTATCGATAGTAATCGGTTGAGTGGTAAGAGAAAACGTGTTTCCAGCTCGATCCTCCGCAGAGAGGGTGATCGTGTAGGTTCCATCGGGAAGAAGGTTCCCCTTTTCATCTTGGCCTGTCCAGTAAAACGCTTCCGGTAGTTGATCCTTCCATTCTACCTGGGCAACTACTTTCCCGTCCTTGTCCCGAACCTCTCCTTTCCATCGATCCTCCTTACTGGCAGTTATTTGGATCGGTAGGGTATCCTTACGTCCATCGTTATTGGGTGAAAAGACCAGGTAATCGAAAGTAATCTGGGCTCTTGGAGGTGTATTATCGACGACGATCTTTCGAGGTTCCGATTCTGCTCGATTCCCCCCATCGTCCCACGCTTCCAACACGTACGTGTAAACCCCATCGGGAACCATCTTTCCTTCCGTGTCCTTTCCATCCCACGTGATGGCCTCTGGAACTTCCAACTCCGGTTTTTTCATGAATCCAAGGGCAATGAACAGCCGGGCAAAGAATCCAGGCTGTCGTTCGTCCCGGTTCTGCCAAACCCGCACTTCCTTCCCTTGCTCGTCCCGGATAGTCAACCGGTATTCCTTGATCACCATCTTGTTCTGACGATCAGGTTCTATGCTGATCTTGATGGTTACCGTATCCTTGACCCCAGGCGAAGATGCGGGGGAAAGGTATTCGTCCTCTTTTTCCACGACTACTTTGGGTGGGAGTTTTTCCGAACTTCCTCCACCAAACACCAAGGAACTCACGATACATAGATACACCAGAAGGAATACACCAAACCAGAACTTGGTTCTCATAGGACCCTCCGTATCCATCATATATCAACCTTTTTTAATCTACAACCTGAAATTACTTTTTTCTTTTTAGCATCTGTACAATTCCCCACTTACCATCTACCAACCAGTTCGGATCCTTCGTAAACATCTCTTGTGCTTTTTCGTTTGAAAGGCCTACAAGAATCTCGCTCTTCAACGTACGCAAGACTGCAAGATCCGTGGGAAACCAGGAGAGGATCTGTTCCAACCGAGCAGAAAATGGCCATTTTCGATCCTCCAGCAATCGTCGGTAATTCGCGTCCCCTTTAAAAATCACCAAATCGCTTCCCCTGAACTCTTCCTTTAAGTCCTCCGGTAAAGCAGAGAAGTGGCAGGGGCCGTTCCAGAAGTAATGGGACCGTACTTCCAACATTCCCGAATCCAGGAAACTCTCCAAGGATCTTCCCCAGGAAGCGTAGGTATCGTTCCCTCCCAACCTATGGATTGTTTCCAGCACATCCTTCTGCGTGGCATCGGAAACGAAAAAAGGAGCCGCTTTCCCATGCATGACAACCCTGCTATCTCCTTTAGATAAAACAACACAGGCAAAGTGAAGGTCACAGATCAATTCCGATCCCGCGTTGTCTAGTACGATATCGATCCTCCTCGATTTAGTGACCTTTTCAGCTAGGATATCCAGTTGGTTGATCAGAAGATCTTCCGACTCATCATGGTGCACCCGTTTTCTTCCCTGCTGGGCAATTTTTGTGTTGGACAGGTCGACCCTGTTCCCTTTTAGCATCAATAACAGTGCACGATAGGGATCCGAAGCCCGTTCCAACGTCTTCTCCCATTCAGTCGCCTGCAGAACCCCTTGGAGTTCTTCCTCCTTCTGGGACGCGAACGGATCCTTCCGATAGTAAGGAGAACCCTTGTGATAGTATCCCGCGGCAATCAGAATCCTCAAATACAGATACGCTTCTGCGAAGTAGAAGGGCAAATCGATCCAGCGGGATTTTCCCCATGCCTGGATTTCCCGTTTCCAATCCATCACTTCTTCAGGCTGGAACTCCTCTTCTTGCACGACTCCCCCTTCGAAAGGATCCAAGATACGCCCCACGGGGATCTCCTCGATAAGGGAAAGAAGACTCTTTCGCTCCTCGCTTTTAACGGGTAGGGAAGCAGCAACTTTACCCACGATTTCCGGGATTCGAAACCGCAGCGTATGCTGAGCAAACGAACCGGGATCACCAACCATGATTCGTTCTGGAAGTTCAAAGCTTTGTTCATCCATAGTTGGAAACGTATAAAGATTGTCCGATCTTTGCAAGGGAGGTAGAAATATACCGATTCGCATCAGTCCTCTAGGATCGTGATCTCTACCCTTCGATTTCGAGCCCGACCTGATTCATTGGAATTGGAAGCCACAGGTTCTTCCGCTCCCCGACCTTCATAGAGAAACCGATCCCTCGGAACTCCCAACCGTACCAAAGCCTCCACAATAGTTTTCGCCCGTTCAAAGGAAAGTTTTTTCTGACCTGTTGGATTTCCCACATCCGCGGTGTGTCCTACCACTAGGAACCGTTTATGGAGGATTTGCTTCAATCCTTGGGCGAGGAATAGAAGCCGAGGATTCTCGTCGGGAAGCAGTTCTGCAGAGTCCGGTTTGAATCGGAGGTTCTTCACGGTGAGAGTGAGGCCTTCCGGTCTTTCTTCCAGTTCTACATCGGGTAACACTCGCGGACTTAGGGGAGACTCGGGAGATGCGTGGGACAACTTCGGTTCCGCGAGGAGGCCTCCTTGAGGCGACTCTGGCGGGATAGACGCGGGGGGAGAAGCAGGAGCCGACTGGGGAGTGGAAGGTGAAATCGAGGTCGATTCTTGGGTGGGCAGGGTAGCACGTGGGGTTGTAGGGGCTGCCGGAGGTAAACCAAAGGCCTCCGCAATTCGTGCAGAATCCAGGGGAGTAACTCCTTCGAAAAAAGTTGCTATCGTCCCTTCTAATCTAAGGGCTCTACCCGTGCGGTACCTGTATTCTTCTTTGAACGTTTCTGTCATGAACCGTAGCCCCCTCTCCCGCGTGGATAAAAAAATCATCACATCGTGGGTTCCCTGAACTTCTGTCAAGTCCGGATCCTTCGATACTGCCGATGGGCCTTTGTACCGTACTGCATATTTTCCCACGATACGGTGCCCTTCTTCGTTCCGATACGTACCCAATCCTTCGTACCGGTAATCTACCAATACGGGCAGTACCGTGACCTTTCCATTAAAATCTGGATCCAACACACGTTCCGCCATTTCTTGCCACCTGAATCCCACAACACCTTCCCTGGGTAGGACAGGAAACCTTCGCATCGTGGGAAACCGTTCCACTGTAGAGGATAGAATGATCCCATACTCGGTAACTTGGACTTCCGCAGGAAAAGAGGCTTCTATGATGGGGGTAGTAGCAAGCCCACCCTGTTGGCTCTGCTCCAAGAGGTAGAACCGTCCACTGAACCGAACTTCTTTCGGATTCTTTTCCCGCTTTAGAGTCCCTCGGATTTCCCGGTATACAGCGCCTAGATACTTACCATTTTCCCATTTCCGAAAGTTGTGCTTTTCGATGATCTTGTATGTATCACCCAACTGATAAGAAACAGTGAAGGACTGAGGATACAACCCTAAGGTCCTTGTCAGAAACCAGAAGGCCAATATCCATGGATATCGGATCATCCCATCATCCTATTCGGAAGGTTTTAAGGGAGCGAAGGGCTTTCTACCAGCTGTTAGGTTTGCCACGATTTTTCCGCTCAAGCATGCGGATATCACTCCTCCTGGCCACACACTATAGTGCCCGCAGGTTAGTAAATTGGATAAGGGAGTATGGATTAAATTCAAACCCGGTAACCGAAACACAGGCGATACTTCCGTATCGTAACACCACCCACCGGTTGCCCCTTCTGTATTGAGGGAAAATCGTTCCAATGAGAGGGGAGTGCCTACTTCGAAGTATTCGATACAGTCTTTCAGTCCGGGTAGAATGTGTTCCGCTGTATCCACTAATTGCATTCCGATTTCATTCTTGAATTGCCTATAGAGCATACTCCGAGGATACGAAGCAGAACCGTTCAACCAACAATTTTCCCAGAAATAGGAGCTGTAGGTCTGCAATACCACCGTGGTATGACCTTCCGGTGCTGCATTCTGACTTTCCGTTCCAAAATGGTTCAACGCTACCCACATGGAACGATGAACGTCTCTTGGAGAATACTGATCGGGAAAGATCACCTCGTAATTGGGGAAATAAAACACATGGGGCGCCTTGATAGCCTCTTCTAGTTCCTGTGGAGTTTTTCGAACACCGAGATAGACATTCAGAATAGCTTCGGTCAAACGAGTTCCCTTTATTTTTTCTAGAAATCCACTTTCCCAGATGGTAGGATCCGTCAACTCCAGTACAAGTCTCTTGTAATCTCCTCCATAGATAATCCGTTTTGCAGTGATTTGTTCCCCTTCGGCTGTTGCGACGGCAGTTGCTTTTTTGGCCTCATTGAGAATGCGAGTAATCCGGGTATTGAACCGTAGACTTCCCCCTGCCTGAATAAATCGCTGGGCCAGTAAGTCATGGAAATGTTGCATTCCTCCCTGGGGATACCAGTAATCCTTTAACCAGAGGTGCCAGAAACCGGCCAAGAAAAGAAAGGGCATCCGGTAATACCCGATATGGGTAAACCAATTCCGTAGTGCCGGATTCCGAATAAGGGAACAGACCTTTTCCCGATAGGAAAACTTGAGCCATTTTTGAAGTTTCGGTAGATACGGTAATAGCTTCATGAGATGCTTCAACGAAAACTGATGGATCAGGGGAAACTCCCAGGGAGTGCAGTGCGCGTCAATGAATTCCGAAACTTTCCGAATCTCTCGAAAAAGGGGCCGTATTCCTGGCTCTTCTGGAAAAGCGTTTTGTAGAGCCTCCTCCACCTGGTCGAAGGAATCGATAAAAAAATCGAAATCGGGAGATTTCATCCGATAGCGGCATTTGGTCCATCCAATCCGATCATATACATCTAGCTCTGCAAGGATTGGGAACACGATCCCTATACTCTCGAACGATTGGTCTCCTCCATCGAAATAGTATCCCTTTCGGGAAAACCCCGACATGTTGCCTCCGGTATGATGGCTCTGTTCCACCACCAGAGTCTTCATTCCCAGAGAAGCCAGATAGTTGGCGGCTACCATCCCTCCCAAGCCTGCCCCAATTACTACAACATCGAAGTTGCTCATGGTTCCAAGTGTAAGACAACAATCTGCACTTTTCCAGCATCAGGTCTTGAATTCCCTCTCCTGCCCTTGTACAATCCCTCCAGCATGAAGGGCAGAGCATTATGGTTATTACCGATTAGCGTATTGTTCCTTTTTGCCCGATGCTCGTCCCAAGATGCATACTATCTAGTAGGGCCCGAAGAAAAAGTAACAGAAACACGGGAACTCTTACGCCTACTTCAGGAGGGGCCCAAGGAAGATGCCAGTCGATTCGTCCTTCTCCAACAGATCGCCAATAACCTATCCGCTACGGGCTATCCGGAAAGGATGAATGTATTCCTTACCTCCTATGTGGAAAAGCATCCAAAGGATCCGTTCAACGCCTATTACCTTTTCCGGGTTGCCCGGAACTATCATGAGCAGAATGCACTCCCTATTGCTGCGTACTACTACAACCGAATCCTACAAAACCATCCAGACCTGATCATTCAGGGTAAATCCATCCATCTCCAGTGCCTCAAGGAGCTGATTCGCCTCACCAAAGAGGGAGAATACCGAATCAACTATTACAAAGAGATACAAGCCCGCTTTCCCAATCACTTAGAACCTGGTTCCACTTTCTATTACATGGGAAAAACGTACGAAACCCTCGGCGAATGGGAACAAGCCATACAAATGTACAATAAATTTTTAAAATATCCCGACACAGTTATTCCCGAGAACCCCGAAGCGCATCGACAGGTATCCAGTTTTCTCGCTTTCCACGCATCGGATAAGAAATGGACGCGGGAAAGTTTGGACGAAATCGTAAAGGAAGTGAAAACCGCCATCGACCAGAAGGATGTGAGGGCCCTCTTAAATTTACGGGCACAGGTGAACTTCTTTGCTATGTCCTGGGAGCAGGATGAATCGGAGAGTTACTCCCAGGCCTCTTTCGATATTGGGACTTTCCTTCGAGGATCCATTGTTCGGTATGCCGATACTCTCGATATGGATTCCAACACGCAGGAAGCCTACCTGGAAACATGGGGTTGGACTTACAGGATTTCCACCTGGTACTTGTATTTCCGAAAAATCAACTATCCACAGGATCCCTCGATCCATGGGAGATGGGAATGGGCTGGCATCTTCTTCGGCGAAAAGCTTTAATCTACTTCCTGCTATTCTTCTTCTTACAGGCAGGATACTCAGCTGGAGAACAGGAGAGGGTGCCCGAACGACCTGCTTCGATCCCTATACCAAGGATAGAGCAAAAATCGGCCCAACGGTCCCAATACATCCCCCTGAGTTACGATGTCACTAGTGTCAGACAACCCCATGGAGGACCCGAAGTTCTTTCCTCTGTTTTTACCCTAGAGCCTGTTGTAGAGGAAAATTACAAACGGATCCTAAAATCTACCGAAGATCAATTCCGGATTCGGATTGCCCTGGAACGAGCCAAACCCTACGAATCCTTCATCCGAAGGAAGATCGAGGAATATAAGCTTCCACCTGAGATTTTTTATTTGCCTATCGTTGAATCCCTCTATAATCCTTTTGCCCGCTCTCCTCAGGGCGCCGTGGGAATCTGGCAATTCATGGCCGATAGCATGCACCCCTGGATGGTTCGAAACGAATGGGTGGATGAACGGAGAGATTTCTGGAAATCCACGGTAGGAGCCTTCGAGAAACTTTCTATAAATTATCGATACACGAAGGATTGGTTATTTGCCTTGGCAGCCTACAACAGTGGCCTGAATCGAGTCCTATACGTGATGCAAACGAATCCTGGTAAGGATTATTGGAGGATCGCGGAAGCTCGCCTATTGCCTCGAGAAACTAGGGCCTATATTCCTCGCTTTCTAGCGGTAGCCCGATACGCTTCCTATCTCGGTCGAAAAGGATATGCTCTCGATTGGGGAGGCGGTATACAATGGATTCAGATTCCTCTTTCGTTCCCTGTTGATCTACGGGTACTGGCAAAAAAGGCGGATATCAACCTAGAAACTTTGCTCATTGGGAACCGGGAATTGCAATTCCCAATTACTCCCCCAAAGAACTATGCGCTGAAAGTTCCGGAGCAGTATGTAGAAAAAATCCAGAATATCCTGAAGGATGAAAAGAACCGTTTGATAGATTTTGTGATTCATACAGTAGGACCTGGAGATACTCTGTACGATCTTTCTCTCCATTTTGGGCCTCCACTATCGATGCTCCTAGAGTACAATCCCGGAATACGACCCGAGACTTTGCAGGTAGGAACGAAACTCCTTATACCAAAATTGAAAGATGTCGGACTCTTTAAACGATCGATTTCACTTTCGACCCAAGATCTCTCCCCTGCAGAACCCTTCACCAATACGTATATGGTGCAAGAGGGAGATAGCCTCTGGTCAATCGCTAGATCCTACCGGACAACGGTGGATCGTTTGGCTAGAGAAAACAGCCTCCGCGTAGAGGATCCGATTCACCCGGGTACTACCCTCAAGGTGCCCTGAAAAAACGCCGAAGGGAAAGTCAGGATGGGACGGAGGTTAAAACACCCATTGCAGTTCCTCTTCTTGGTCTGGATCCTTGTTTCTGGGGTCACTGGTAATGAACTCTTTGGTCAAGTTCCCTCTTTTAAATGGAGAGGGACGATCGATTGGCAAACGCAAATCTTCTCTCTCGAAATAGAAGGCAACGAACCTTCGGGAGGATCCAATATACCTGCTGCCACTACGGCCATGGTGCGAAGTATCCAGCAAGCCCTTCCCAGGATCCTTACCAGCAGTGTCACTACTCTTCAGGTGGATTCTCAGAAAACCCTTGGTGAAGCGATGGAGGAGTCCGATACTCTATCTTCACAGGTCTTGTTGGCGGCTTCGAAGGGAAAGCAAGGACTTCCCCGGTATTCAACTTCTCTACTACCTATCTCGATAGAGTATCGCTTTCCCTTGTTCGAAATCTTTGGCCCTCTTTTCATCCAACACACCCAGCCCATGGAAGTACCCCATATCCTTTCATGGGTACCTTCTGCTAACTTTAGCGGCATTGTCATCTATGCCAAAGGTGAGTTGCCTTTATTTGGAGAGCGCCGGTCCGTTAAATTGAAACCAGCCCTGTTTCCCGAACTATATATGGCACCGATGGACCCTGTATTCCTATTACCAATGGGAGATCCTTCCTATCTTGTTAAGTGGGGAGTGGCCGCGTATTCTAGTTCCTTTGATGAACGCCCTTTTATCGAAAGGATTGGGTACAATCCATTGAGGGTGTTTGCACTAGGGCTATTCGGTAAATACCCGACGGATATTATTCTTTCCCGCGAGGATGGGTACAGGATCCTTTCCCGTCCCCACAATCGACGATTGCTGAAAGAAGGTAGAATCCTGATTATAACGGACACCACTACAGAGAACTTGCCGAAATAAGGAATCCTTCAATACCCGTCAGACATGGCGCGATTCTGGTCTTTCTTATACAGTTCAGCATACACATACCCTCGGGTTTTCAGCTTTTCCTTCACCTCTTGAGGGAAGGGTATGTAACGCCAGAAAATGTCCCTCACTTCCCTATCGAGTTTTTGGGTTCCTTCACTTTCTTTGGTGATCCAGAGAATGTAATCCTGAATGAAGCTTTCCCTCACATCCCCTTTCATTTTTCTTTCGGTAAACCACTGGTAGTACCACCCGGTCAACCCTTCTTCCATCCAATAGTGCTGGGCTTTTTCCTTGGCCATCTGCCATCGCAGGTCTCCCATGGCAGCTGCAATGGCAATCCGTAGATCTTTTGGATACATGGGAATAGCGATCCTTCCCCTACCCGAGGCCCGATTGAATCGCTCAAAGGGTTCCCAACAAACACCAATATCACCGTAGCAGGGGATCAATAGAATATAGGGAACGATTCGGTTTGTCTGTTGCTTGAAGGTACGCAGGAAAATACCGTTATCGAGGGCTTCGACATCGGCCAAAAGATTCAGTACGTTTTCTCTAGTGCCTATTTCCGACAGGTTGGGCCTTAGGTACTGCTTCAATAGAATGGGAAAATGATTTCCCTGCCTCCCTACGCACATTTTGGCCATTTGGCGGATGGTATTCACTTCTTCTAGAATCACCTTATTTTCCACCACCGCCGTTTCTCCCAATTCCTCTTCCTTCTTCCGAGCTTCTTCGTAAGCCTCTTTCAGGGAATCCAGCTCTGTGTGGTACCTAGACAGGTCTTTGTTCAATACGGAAAGGCGGCGAAGAATTTCATTGATTTCAGAGAAAAAACCCCTTTGGGTCTCTGTATAGGGTAGTTTCAATCCATTTATATCCGGCCGCATATCCCGCTTCCGAAGGGCTACCACTCGCTCACCAAGACGAGTTTCTAGTTCTTCCATTTCGGTATTTACAGTACGAATCAAACCAACCTGGGCATCGAACCTACCTTTCGCCCGCTCCACAATAGTAGATAGTTTCTGCCGTTCGTTCCTTTGCGCCAGCTTCGTTTCATCCTGGGCGGAAGCTCCAATCCTTCCTGTGGCGACCTCGTGCAACCATTCATCCACGTAATAGATAGGCTCCCCGGTTTCGTTTTCCCAGATGATCTTGCAAAGCATCGCCCTCTGTTCTGCGGATAATGCGGTTGGAAGCAACACGCCATAACGGAGAAAGACTTTCCGAGGAATTGGCAGCTGTGATGCCGCCTTTAAGGCGATTCTACCAACCAGTTCCCAATGGGCTGTTATGATTCTACTTCGCAGGTTTGTTCGTTCTTGAGGATCCTGGGTCGTCAGGAAAGCGCTGAAATATTGATGGATCCTTTGGGAGACTTCTCCCTCCCCGGATAAAATCAGTTTATAAAAGTTCTTGTCTTCGAACAGGGGTTTAGGGGGGCCCTCCAAAGAAGAAGGCCTTTGAAAGGCCCGAGCTTTGAAATCTGCTCCTACTTCTCCTTCTACAGTAGAAGCTTCTTCCTCGAAAAGGGAAGAGAACGCTGGAGTTCCCCCTTCGTTCTCCGCTTCATTAATACCAATCAAATCGGCAATCTCAGGATCCATCTCTCCGGAAGAAAGGGTATTTTCTGTAGAAGGATCTTCTTTCATGTACGTCTTTCATGGAGGTGACGGGAATTGAACCCGTGACCCCTTGAATGCCATTCAAGTACTCTAGCCAGCTGAGCTACACCCCCAAGACACTTGTATCATACTGAAAGGAAACTCCCCTGTCAATAATGGTGTCCCAATCCAATAAAGATCTCATACCGCTTAAAACCATCCCTCGAAGATGTACCAGTCAACCTATGATCCTTTAACACTGCCTCCAAATCCCATCCAAGGGAACCACGGATATAGAGACTCCGAGCGAATCTCGGAAATACCAGAACTTGGATTCCCCCCCCGTACCAGCTATTGTTTTTCCAATCGATGGCACTGTCTTTTCGTTTGGTCAAGGCATAATCAAAGAAAGGACCTGCCTGCACTTCCAGATACGGGTCCATGAACCAGGTCCACATCTTGAGAAGCAAATCCGTGTTCACATAGAAAACTAGATTCCCCACCAATCGGTCGTCTAGAATCCCTCGGATTGGAGCTCCCAGGTCGTCATCGGGATCGATTCCCAAATCCTTGTCGAAGGAATACAACCCGCTCAATCTTCCTGAAACTCCAAACCAACCAAAGGCTCTATGCCCCACCAGGGACCAGGTGATCTTTCGTTCCCATTCATCCTTTGGAACATCGAAGTATAGGTCGTTCCCAATGGAGGCTCCCCCTCCATTTCGAAAGTTTCCCAACCAATCGATCCGTTCCACGCTTAGTTCATGATAGAATCCCGGCCCATATCCACGACGCTCTTCGCTCAACTCGCGATCGGGTCTGTAATTGGTTTTCGCATACACTTTGGGAGAGTAGAGAACATGATTCCACTTCCCTATGGTAAAAGGCGTTTCGAACTCGGTTCCAAAGGACAGGATTGTCTGATAATAGTACTTATCCCCATAGAAGTCTTTGTCGTCGTAGTAATAACCTTGGGATACCCCTATGGTCCATATCCGTTGGAGGAAGGATATGTCCATCCCCAAGGAGAGGACGGCACTGAAATCGTAACTATCGTCATCCGCATTGTACGTCAATGACTCGGCAAGCCCAATTTTGAAATCCTTGTCCAATAGGCGAAAGGGAACCTTGAATTCCAGGGTCTGCCCAAACTCATTCTGCTTTGTGGTGGTGATCGTATAGTCTAGATCCAGTTTGAGGGTCTCCAGGGAACCTAGGAAGTTGAAATCCCTAGTGCGAATACTGAGAAGCAGTCCTTTGTTAGAATCGAACTTGAAATACGGTAGAATAATGAGGTTCCAGGTATCTACGGTAAACACCTCTACATGCACCCCTATACCACCATCCGTGCGGGGGGTAGTCGTGTAGGTGACCCGAGCTTCAGCAAGAACCCGTTGATTTATTAAAAGTTGCTGTTTATCTAGTAGGAAATCTTCCAGTTCCTCCTTGGTAGGGAAAGTCATCCCGAGCTTGAAGTCGATCTTCTTGGCTAGAGCATACTCCCAAGTCCTTCCCTCGATATGGTACTGCACGCTCTCGATGACATACATCGAGGATGCCGACTGAGCTCCCAAAGGGGATTGGGTAGCAAAAAGAAGAACCAGAATTGTGAGTAAGAATATCCCTTTACATGCGCGCAAGTTACATCCTCCTTCACCATCCCATCCCGGTGTATAGAATGGAGGGTTTGGATTGAAAGTGATGAATGCATTGTCTAGTATGAACTGGTTTCTGTCAATAGAAAAGCCGTATCTTTATAGTAGACAAGTGACAGTCCCTATGCCGAATCCCGGAGGATCAGTTCCGGGACAATGATGATTGATTCCTGGCTTTTTTCGGGATGTTTGATTCGTTCCAGAAGAAGTTCGGAGGCTCGAGAACCAATCCGCTTGGGTGGGCAGGAAAGCGTGGTGAGAGAAGGGCTAAAGATGGCGGCATCGGAGATATTATCGAACCCGATTACATCGAAATCCTTTCCCGGAACAATGCGATGGTACCATAAACCAAGGATCGCTCCAAAAGCAACTACGTCATTGAAGCACAACGCTGCAGTAGGAGACTCTCGCAGGTTCAGCAGTTCCTGTATCGCTTGAAACCCGTGATCCAGAGTGGTGTCACAGACTCTGTTGTACTGTTTCTCGATGGGGATATTCGCCTCTTCCAGAGCCTTCCGATACCCTTCATACCTCTCCCAACGAGTAAATGACCCCTCGACTCCACCAATAAAGGCGATTCGTTTGTGCCCCTTCCCAAGCAAATACTTGGTTGCTAGAGCAGTACCCCTAGTATTGTCAGGCCCTACATAATCGATCTTCGGGCCATCCACCGGACGGGTAAACAGAACCAGAGGTGTGTTGTTTTTCTCGCAGATCCGAAGGTCCTCCTGAGTTGTACCCACAGCGGGGCAGAGCAGAATCCCATCCACGCTGTACTCCAACATCGTCCGTATGGCTTTTGCCTGTCGTTCTCGATCTTCAGAAGTTTTCGCCAAGAGTAACGAGTACCCGAAGGTATCCACCTTTTCTTCCACGGCACTGGTCAATTCCGTGAAAAAGGGATTCAGAATGTTGGGGACGATCAAGCCGATAGTGGTAGATCGTTGAGTTCGGAGCCTGGCAGCCGACCGATTGTACACATACCCTAGCCTCTTCACGGCATCCCACACGGTTTGGCGAGTCTTTTCCGAAACACATTCCTTGTTTCGTAAAGCGAGAGAAACCGTAGCGGGTGAAATCCCTAATTTGTCGGCAATGTCTTTCAATGTCAAAGAAGGAGGTTTTATGCTGCTCATGGTTTTACCAGAAGGGTATAGAAGGTAGGCCTCCGCTCCTGGAACACGTCATTGTATAGGTTGATTCTCTTGTCTCTGGATAACATAGGATCGATATCGCAGACTAGAACCGCTTCTCCTTCTTCGGGTCCTCGAAGAAGATATTCCCCTCGCGGGGAGACCAGGACACTTTCTCCAGTAAACGTGAGACTTTCCTCCTCCCGAAACTCGGTGCCCGTCCGGTTGGCCGTGGCAATGTACACGCGATTCATCAAAGCCTGGGCAAAGTCTGCCTGCTGGCAGTACGGCATAACTAAATTAGAACAGTGGGCGATCAGATCCGCACCTAAAAGCGCCAGGGTACGGAAACTCTCGGGAAAGAACCAGTCGAAGCAAATTGCGAGACCTATCCTCATGTCCTTGTAATTGAATATGGAAAAACCCGTGTTCCCTGGAAGAAAATAGAGTTTCTCTTTATAGAAAAGGTGGGTTTTACGATACAGTACCGTTTTTCCATCGGGGAGAACTGCCAAAGAAGAATTGTAGAACCCTTCCTCTGCTCGTTCCGGGAAACCGAAGATAATAACACTGTCTAGTTCGTGAGCTTTCTCTTTGAATCGCTGAATGGCCCCTGAATCAAGGGAATCGGATAGTTCTTCTACCTCTCTCTTGGACACGAACTGATACCCTGTATACGCTAGTTCAGGTAGAACGTACACATCAGCTTTTTCACTATCTATTAAAGAAAAAAGTCGCTGGACGTTCTCTTCTTTCTTTCCGAATCTGGGAGAGTTCTGGACAAGGGCAACGCGCATGAGAATTACTATAGGGCAAGGGAAAGGAGTTGTCAAATAGATTCCCAACTGCTTTGACAATTTAGAGAAAATTGTAGTAGAATCTTCCTAGTTCCGCAGGAAGGAGTAACCATGAAGATCCGAGGTAAACTGAGCCTGGCGATGTATTCGATCGTGTTCGGCTTCGCTTTAGCTCTGGCAGGGACCCTATACGTTAATCAGATAGGCGACTCCCTGAAAGAAATGGAGTTACAATCCATTAAAGTGGTAAAGAACATGTTGGAGCTGACGGATACGACAAAGGCCATGATGCTGAGCAATACCGTAGATCTACAGGATCTAGTGAAAGCATGGGATAAGACCATAGCTTCTTTCGATGAATCATTGAAACAACTAAGTTCTCACAACGCTATTTTTTATGTGGGTTCTCACTTGAAGGAGGAAATCGATCGCACGCAATCGGTGTGGTCTATCAATATAAAACAGTTCGACAAGTCCCGGGAAGGGATCAAGGCGATTCTTGAAACCACCCAAATCCCCGATTACCAAAAAAAAGGACTCCGCTATGTGATGGAAACAATGCAGAAACAAGGTATCACGGCGGGTGAATTGTACTTTACCATCCTCACCACCCAAAGCGCGCTGGAATCCATCGATCTGGCTGGGAAAGAGTTTGTGGTGAAGAACCTGGTTGTCTTAGCTCAAGAAATAAGAAATCAAGCGGAAAAGATGAAAACCTTAAGCGAATGGATTTCCATCGCTCTGGCCGTGCTCCTCATCAGCGCTGCATTGGTTTTTACTACCCTATTCAGCAAGGCGTTGGCCGGCAGGATTCAACTGATCGAGGACACCTTAAGATCCGTCGCAGAGAAGGATCTCACTCGCAGAACACAAATACAAACAAAGGACGAAATTGGAGCCCTAACCTCCCACCTGAATACCACTCTGGATACCCTATCTTCTTTTTTTACCGAGGTACGAACCGCTGTCCAGAATATGGAATCCCTGAAGGATTCCCTCGCTAGTGGGTCTACCCAATCGGCTTCGGCTTTGAACCAGATAACCGCCAATATCGAATCCATCCGGGACCGATTCGTGGTGCTGGACAAGAACATCGCCACCACCACCGAAGCAGTGGAAAATATCGTAAAGGAAATTACATCCCTAACGGAGCAGATCAACGATCAATCAAAGGCTATCGGTAATTCTACCTCTGCCATCGAAGAGATGACCGCATCCATTTCGAATGTGGCCCATCTGTCCACCGAACGGAAGGAACGGGCGGCTGAACTGTTACGGGTGATCCATGACGGAGGGGAACGAGTATCGGCTACCAACGAAGCCATCAAGAGTATCTCCAAGGAAGTGGACGATATTCTGGAGATCATTGAAATTATAGACAGCGTTGCCGAACAAACGAACCTTCTCTCCATGAACGCGGCCATCGAAAGCGCCCATGCAGGAGAAGCGGGAAAGGGATTCGCCGTCGTAGCAGAGGAGATTCGGAAACTGGCAGAGTCCACTTCGGAAAACGCGTCCCGGATCGATACCTCCCTCAAATCCATCACGACGAAAATCCGGGAAGCCTTAGAAGCTTCCAACGAAAGTCATCGGAGTTTCGAAGCCATCAACGCGGAAGTAAAGAAGTTCGCCGATGCCCTAACGGACATCGCTGCCAATATGAGCGAACTAAAGGAAGGAAGTAATGAGATCCTCCAGGCGTCTCAAAAAATCGGGGAGATTACTAAGAACATTCAAACAGCAGCGAACAAGATGAACAGCGGGACCGAGGCCATCCGAAAAGCTGCGACGGATTCCAGAGACGTTTCCTCCGAAGTGTTAGGAGGAATCAGCGAGATCGAGAAGGGTTCCAAAGAAATTCTTTCCACCATCCTCGAGATGGCGAAAATCGCAGATACCACTAGGGAACGAATGGAAGTTCTACGAATGACGGTAAACACATTCAAAACCTCTTCCGAGACTTCTCCAGAAGAGGTGTCAGAACCAGAGGAGGTGGTATGAAAATCCGAGGCAAACTTTACACAATTATGGGAATCGTCCTAGCGGGATTCGTTTTTTCCCTTCTTCTATTGGTATTTACTGCCAACACTGCCAACCAACTGAAGGACCTCGAACTCGCCTCAGTCACTGCCATGAGAGATATGTATCGACTAACGGATCTGACGAAGGAATTGCTCATCACTAAATCGGAACTTTCCACCATCCGGAAAAACTGGGGAGACGCATTGAAGGATTTCGACACCAACTTCAACGCTTTGGTAACCCATCCATCCATCAGGTATCTTCCTCCCCAAGCGCAGGAAGGGTTCGATAGCGCCGCCAAAGCATGGAGCTTAGCCAAGGCTACCTTCGATGACATGGGGGAGATCCTTAACGCAATTCTCGCCGCTCCGGTTCCTGAAATACCTCAGAAGCTGGGGATCCTCCGCATGCAAGCTATCGCGGTTCAGAGGCAATTGACTGGGCAGTTTGTGTTCGACCTAACCCGGGTGGAACAGAGACTCATTGTAATCGACATGGCAGGTCGGGAGTTCATCGTAAAGACTCTAGGGGGCTTGATGGATACGGTGAAGGAGGAAGCGCAAATCACCCTCCAGAGGAACCGGGTGTATTCCCTCCTTCTAGCGGCCGCTGTTGCAATCGCGGCCATTGGGTTCATTATTCTCTTCAGTCGCAGTTTCGCTCATCGGATCGAAACCATCGAAGAAGCGGTTCGAAAAATTGCCTCCCGAGACTTGACCATTCGGGTACAAGACAAGGGTACGGACGAAATCGGATCCCTCAGCAGGAACCTGAACGAATCCTTACAAACTCTTGCCGGTTTCATGATAGAAGTCCATTCCGCTGCCCATAAAGTGGAAGAATTAAAAGATTCTCTCTCTGCTGGAACCGCCCAATCCGCATCCGCATTAAACGAGATCACGAAAAATATCGAATCCATCCGGGAACGGTTCCTCCAGTTGGACAAGAACATTACTGCGGTTACAGAAGCAGTGGGGAAAATCAATGGAAGAGTTCAGGAACTAAACAAAGGAATCGAGGTTCAGTCTAAAGCCATCCAGGATTCCTCCTCTGCTATTGAAGAGATCTCTGCTTCCATCGGGAGCGTGACCAAGCTCTCGGTGGATAGGAAGCAGCGGACGGAAGCCCTCCTTCAGGTCATTCAAGAAGGAGGAGAACTGGTAGGGAACACGAACGAAGTGATCAAAGCAGTTTCAAGAGAGATCGACGATATCCTGGAAATCATCGAAATCATCGACAATGTGTCGGAACAGACGAACCTTCTTTCCATGAATGCCGCCATCGAGAGCGCCCATGCCGGCGAGGCTGGCAAAGGGTTCGCCGTAGTAGCAGAAGAAATACGCAAACTGGCCGAATCCACCTCCGAGAATGCTTCCCGGATCAGCGCTCTTCTGAAATCGGTCACAGAGAAAATAAAGGATGCCCAAGCGGCCAGCAATAAAAGCCATGAATCCTTTGAACGGATCCACCAGGATGTGCGGGCGTTCGTGGGAGCCCTGACGGAGATATCGGCAAACATGGAGGAGCTAAATACCAGTAGCCGAGACATTCTGAATGCCACTACAAAACTGTCAGAAATCACTTCGGGTATCATCAAAGGTTCAGAAGAGATGCAGAAGGGAACGGAAGAAATTCGTAAAGCCATGGAAGAATCGGAAGGGATTTCTGCAGAGGTAGTGAATGGAATCGGAGAAATCGAAAAGGGAGCAAAGGAGATTCTACAATCTCTTGTGGAAATCAACAAGCTCACAAACGAAAGCAGAGAACGGATGGAAGAACTCCACCATACGGTAGACATGTTCAAGACAGAAGAGGCGGGGGGCTGAACTTCGAGGGTTCAATAAACTCCGATCACCTCCAGGTTGTTCCAGGTTCCCGAAAAGCTACGAATACCCCCTACCGCTTCGGCATAGATGGTCTGAAGGGAATGGATTTCGGGTTGTTCGATGGTGCGTCCGTATGGACTTACCCGTTTTGCCTGTACAAGCCCCCGAGAAAAAGCGATTCGACGGTTGTCCATGGTTCCAAAGTAGTAAGTTTTCGGATCCGAGGGCAACTTGAACCCATCGATCGTTGGAGATGAGCCCAGTGCCGGATCCACTTCGATCCATCCTACCCCTTCCAGATAGAACTCGCACCAGAAATGAGGCAGAGCTTGTTTTGTGTCCGTCACTAAATATCCTGCGATCGTTCGAGCGGGTATCCCCGCATTTCGGGCCATGGCAACGAATAACAACGCAAAGGTATAAGAATCTCCCCTACCCTCCTGCAACCCTTGCACTATGGAGCGATACACCCGATTGGGTTCGTACCGTACTTTCTGGGTCAAGTACAGATAGATCCGCTGAGCTTTGCTGTAAGGTGCTTTTTCCTTTCCCACTGCCAGTTCTACCTGTTTCTTGATCTCTGGATCCCTTACCGGAGTTACTGCATTCTCCGCAGTATACACTTGGTAGAGAGGTCGAGTCTTCTCATATTCGGTTCTCAATTTCTGGGGATTCAATCGAGTTTCGATTCCATACCTATCCAATAGAAACGTTTGAGCCACGCGGTAGGACCGATTGGGTAACAGATTCTTCAAGAAAACTAGCATGAGGCCATTATAGTTTTCAATTTCAGCTTTTGGATCTTGCTCTATCAACTGTACATCCCGTTGATTGGGCCCTTCCTGTACCCGTGGAACCCAAAGATACAACCCCCCATCTTCTCTACCGACAACGTTTTGAATGCTCAGGGAGGATCGGACGGTGTAGGTCTTTTTCTCTCTATACACCGTTGAACCTGCTGAACCATCCACCTCAAAGTACACTGTATTACTAGTTCCTTTTTCAGATAGAACGAACAGGTTCCCAGAACCTGCTCCAGAGGGAATGCGTACCCGAATCTCGGTATCGGACCAGCCTTCATAATCCAAATCTACCTCTGAAGCCGCAAGGTAGAGACTCATTTTGTCTTTGGGTTGAATACTCGCGGTGTTGCCATCCCAGGAAAAATAAACCAGTCCGTTTCCCCGACTCACACCAAAATTCCTTCCGTAGATGGTGACGAGATCCCCTACTGCTCCTTTCTCTGGTTCGATAGAGGTGATTTTCGGGAACCCTAGTTCTTTTACCTCCTCGGCTGGCATAGGGATTTCCTCTACATTGGTGAACAGGACTGGGTTGCTTTTACCATTCTTGTTAAACACGTACACCAATCCTGATGGCGTCTCGGGGGGAATTCGAACCTTGATTCGAGTAGGACTCCATTCCTCATAGGAAGCGGAAGAAGGAATCACTCCACCGATACTAATGCGTATTCGTTCATCACCGAACCCCCATCCCCGAATGGTTAGAGTTTGCCCGGGGGCTCCTACGTTTGGTTCTATCGATGAAATATGAGGTTTAATGGTACTGAAGGTATGAACAGCGAGGAGAAGAAGTAGGGTGCCTCCAAACGCTAGAAACGGAACACTTGGTTTGTGAATCATTACTTGGATTTCTGTTCTTGTTGTCGGCTAAAGGGTAACACCCGAATTTCCAATTCTATGTTGTATAGATTTTTTCCTTCCTGTTCAAGATTCCGAACCCCTAACGGGAAGAACAATACTTTTTCTCCCAACGTAATGGGGATGTTCTTCAAAGTCGTAAGATATTTTATCTCATCCGCCACGGGCGACGAAATCCAGACCTGGCCCTGCGCAACGAGAATGATTTCTCCACTTTCTTTCAAATATGGGGTAAAGGATGCCACCACTAGGATATTCTTCCCTACGAGTTTTACGTTCACGCTTCGCCCCGGTATAGTGAGTTCGGAGCTTTCAACCGTCCAAATAGCTTTTTCTCCTGCCTCTGATACACGAGCGGCAATGTTTACGTCCAAAACCTGTTGTAGCAGGTTAAAGAATGTTTCATCCGGTTGTTTCAGAGCGGAACTGCCTCTCGGGTCTACCTTTGGGTCCTGCGAGAATACAATTTGGGGACAGAAGGTATAAAAAACTACCGTTAGTATAAGGGTCGGAACTGCACGGGTCATCGAAATGTGCTCCGATTGAACTCTGAGGCTCGAATGAAAACCGGCTCGCTTCGGAATTCAAACTGTGGGTTTTCAGGTAACTGAATGGTAATTTCCCGAATACCTTGTTGGTTATTCAAAATATCGAGAAGTTGTTTCATATTCTTGACATTAATGGTAACGTTGATAGATTTATGGGATTCCAGAAAGCTCGCAGTATCAGTAGATCTGGAGCGTAGCAAAGTGTATGAAAATACTCCCCCAAGAACGAACGCAAAGGAAGCCGCTGCCGCCACCCATCCGATCCATACTTTCTTGTGCCAGAAAGGATGTGGGTTTCTCCTGTACCGTTCGAGTTCGATGGCAATTCGCTTTTGAACGGATTCCACATCCGATTCCGCAAGAGGATTCTCTCGCAGATGTTCTCCTACCCTTCTGTATCTAGCAACGATTTTCGTGCACGCAGGGCATTCTTTCAGATGATTAGCGACCGCTTCCATTGCGTCTTTGGAAAGTTCTCCATCGACATAGATAGACAAGAGTTCTTTTTCAGGGCACATCCATTCCCTCCAACTCTTTGAAATATTGGGCAAGACGTTCCCGCGCACGATACACACGAACCTTTACATTTGCTTCACTGATAAGAAGGATCGAGGCAATTTCCCGATAGTTCAGATCCCCATATTCTTTTAATACCAGTACTTCCCGAAGATTCTTGGGTAGTCGGTTCAAAGCTTCAAGAACCTGACGAATCGATTCTTTTTTCAAATAGGCTTCTTCCCCGCTTTCGTGGGGAATGGCAGGTTCGTGGAAGTTACGTCCATAAGCATTCTGTTCCCTTCCAACCCGCTTCACATGATTTAAGGCAAGATTCTTTGCTACCCGGAATAACCAGAACCGAGCTTCCTCCTCCCGTGGGAAGGGATCTCTCCTTTGCAAGTATTTGATGAAAGTTTCCTGACAGAGTTCTTCAGCTACCATAGGATCTCTGGTTATACGAAGGAGAAATTTGTAAATTTGTGGGAAAACCAATCCATAGAAGTGATTAAAATTCTCCTGTGGGCTACCGGACGCATTCATCTTAAAAACAACTCTACCTTGCAGATGTTACAGTTAAAAAACCCGTTTCCATCTAGTTCCTTTAGGAGTATCTTCCAATAGGATGCCCTTACTTTTTAGAAGAGCACGAATCTCGTCCGAACGGGCGAAATTTTTATTCTTCCGAGCCTGTTCTCGTTCCCTGATCAAGGATTCCAACTCTGGATCCAACTGCTCGGCAACCTGTTCAGTCAAGCGCAGCCCTAGCACCTGATCCATCTCTTTCACTAAAACGAACTTTTCAGACTCGGATAAATCCGAATCTTTTACTACTGCCCATAGATCGGCTAAAGCTTGAGGGGTGTTTAGATCGTTGGCCAGATGTTGCCGGAATTGAGCAATATATTGGTTTCCTTTGGGGTGTATTGAGGCCAAATTTTTAGAATCCTCTCGATTCCACTGGGAAATTCGATCCCACAAACTCCTGCGGGCTGATTGTGCAGCCTTCAACGCATCGAAACTGAATTGAAGCTGGCTTCGATAATGCCCTCCTAGACAGAAGTATCGATAATCCAATGGATCAAACCCTTCCTGAACCAACCGATCCAACGTGAGGAACCCTCCTTTCGATTTGGACATCTTTTCCCTATCGATCACGAGAAACTCGCCATGAAGCCAATACCGAACCCAAGGGCTCTTACCCGTAGCCGCTTCCGATTGCGCGATCTCGTTCGTATGGTGCACCGGAATATGATCGATCCCTCCACAGTGGATGTCGAATTGTTCGCCTAAGTACTTCATACTCATGGCACTGCATTCAAGGTGCCAGCCTGGATACCCCCTACCCCAGGGAGAATCCCAAAGCATTGCCTGGTGCTCGAATTTGGATCGGGTGAACCACAGAACGAAATCGTGCGGATTGCGTTTGTTGGTATCTACTTCGATTCGAGCACCCGCTTTGAGATCCTTCAAGTCCAACTGTGCCAATTTTCCATAATCGGGAAACTTATCGATACTGAAGTAAATATTTCCGCCCGCTTCGTACGTATACCCCCGTTCTTCCAGGCGTTTTACCAACTCGATCATCTCCGGGATGTGATCCGTAGCTTTGCAAACAATAGTAGGTCTCTTGATATTGAGTCTATCTATATCCCTAAAGAAGGCGTCCGTGTACATCTGGGCAATATCCCACACAGAACGACCCGTCTCTCGGGAGCTTTTTATGATCTTGTCCTCTCCCGAATCCCCATCATCGGTGAGATGACCCACATCGGTCACGTTCATCACATGTTGCACATTGTACCCAGCATACTCCAGGGTCCTTCGGAGGAAATCCTCGAATAGGTACGTCCGTAGATTCCCAATGTGGGCATAGTTATACACAGTAGGACCACAGGTATACATCCCCACTTTCCCCTTTTCCAGAGGCACGAAGGGCATCATAGCCCTACCCATAGTGTTGAAGAATTGAATTTCCACCAATTGTCCCCTTTGTATATTCAAACGATAGCTATTTCAGTTACAATTAGACCGTGGAAAGGGTACGAAAATTTCTAGAGAAAATCAATATCACGGGGGCTGTTCGGGAGCGAGAGCCCATGGCCCGTCACACCTCCTTTCGCGTGGGAGGGCCGGCGGACCTGTATGTGGAACCCCTCACTGTAAAAGAGTGCATTGAAACCATACGCTTAGCCCAGGAATGCTCCCTTCCCTGGATCGTTCTTGGAGAGGGTTCAAACGTATTGGTGGCAGACGGAGGGATCGAGGGAGTAGTGATCTCCACCCTGAGAATATGTAAGATTACGATCGAAGGCACACTGCTTACCGCAGAGGCGGGAACTAAAGTAGATTCAGTGGTAAAGGCAAGCTGTGAAGCTGGGTTAGGAGGGTTGGAGTTTCTTTCCGGCATGCCCGGCTCCATAGGGGGAGCGGTCTGGATGAATGCCCGATGCTATGGATCGGAGGTATCGGAAGTGTTAGAGGATGTTGCTTATTTGGATGAGTTTTTGGAACTTCGAACCCTTCACGTTCTTCATGCAACGGGTGAGAAGGGCGAAGGAGAAGGCTCCCGAGCCGCAGGGTTTGGGTACAAGAAGTCCCCTTTTCAAGGGAAACCATGGATCATTCTCCATGCTACCTTTCGGTTGACTCACCAAGATCCTAGGGTACTCCAAGAAAAGATTCAACAGTATAGGCAGGATCGGGAGAAAAAAGGACACTATCTGGCACCCTCTGCGGGTTCGGTATTCAAGAATGATCGTGCCTTTGGGGAGCCAGCGGGAGTAATTTTGGATCGAATGGGATTCAAGGGAGTTCGGATTGGAGATGCAGAAGTATCCCCCCTCCATGCAAACATCATTCTGAACCGGGGAACCGCTCGAGCTAGTGATATCCGAACCCTTGTGGAGCGTATGCAAGAGGCGGTCCATAAAGCCTACGGGAGGACTCTAGAACCAGAGATCCTCTTCATTGGAAGGTGGGAATCATAGGTAGAGAAGAATAGGGAGACTCCTGTATAGGATAGAGGATTCAATGAAAACCGGAGTAAATCTTCATCCTTAAATCCCAGTGGTTTCAGGAGTTCCACACTGATTCCTATTTTCCAGGTCCGCCCTTTCAGGCTAATGGTACTTCCCCCCTCTACCATGAAGTCGGGTTTCCATGTTCCCTTCCACCAGAGTTCTCCCTCCCATCCCTTGTCAGCATAGGTCCCCCGAATCGATAGAGAAACCTGACTGTCTTTGTTCCCTTCTTCCCACCCTGCAGCAAGACTTCCAAAGAACTTTCCCAACCTTCCCCACCCTTCTAAAATCCAGCCCACCTTCGCAAGCTTTTCTTCTCTCTGGGCCTCCAACCGAAAGGTAGACCCCTGTACTCCCCCTCTCAAACGATAGGATCGTGTCACATCCCTATCCCGGAAGCCAATCTCTTCTCCTTCGCAGGAAAAGAACAAAGGATAGATGGGAAATAGAGTTGCCCCTATAACATTCTGAATCTCTTTCGTGGTCCTATCTCCGTTTGGAGTTATATACTGCGACGTGCTGTGCCCGGACAAAGCTTTGAGCTCTATCCAGGAAAGGGATAGTTCTCCGTACAGGTGCGTACACACTCCCATTAGATCATGGGATGGCCGAGAACCAACCAAGGATAGAGTCAAAGAACCCTTTAAAGAGCCTTCCATTCTTAATCGTACCCGATTTCCCCAATGGATTAGAGGACCGGGTGTGACACGGATTTTGGAAGGGAACCAGTCCAGATCGATCGTCTCTTCCCGATAATCTGTTAGGGATACAAACCCTTCGACTGACGGGTACTGAGTCGATGAACCGAGACAGAAGGTAGCGAAAAGATGAGGTTCTCCCCCCGTATCTTTGTACACCCCTATGGACAAGCTTTGATCCGGTCCTGCAACGAAAAACCCCATTCGGTTATGGATATCCTTGCCCGAGTACAGTTGAATCCCAGTCTGTTCCCTAAACACGGCACCGGATAGTGTGTAGCTTAAGGGGCTTCCCGCTTCTCGGAGAAGACCTAAAAGATCAACCGGCCCCAGAGAAAAGTGGGGCGTACGAATTCCCATGATCCGGTAAGGGGCTTCTTCCGGGGAACGCTCTTCCAGAAAAAGAAACCTTGCATGCTCAATATCCAGTATCCACCGAGTGGAAAGTACGCCGTTAAGGGTAAGCTCCGAATCCAGCTGACTTTTCCAGTAACTCTGGGGTTGAACGCTACCGACACCCCTCAAGAGTCCCCAAAGACTGAATGAAAATACTAACAGGAGCCTCCTTCTACCCTTGCCCATCGATCCTCCCTACGGTATGGACAAGGAGGAAAACATCTTTGCTTCAAGGTGCATTGAAATTAGTTACAGAATATGTAATTATCCAACCAAAACATTCCAATCGAGTGGAGGTAGAGAATGGTTATTCTTACCCTGAACTGCGGAAGTTCCTCCGTAAAGTATCAGGTTTACGACTGGGACCAAAAAACAGCCTTAGCAACGGGAATCGTGGAGCGGGTAACCCAGGGTGGTTCTTTCATTAAACATAAAGCGAGAGGAAAGGAAGAATACAAACTGGAGCATGACTGCCATGACCACAAGGTCGCCATAGAACTGATCATGAAAACCCTTGTGGACAAGAATGTAGGAGCCATCGATAGTATCGATCAGATAAAGGCAGTTGGACATCGAGTGGTGCATGGGGGTGAAAAATTTGCGAAATCGGTTCGGATTACCTCTGAAGTACTCCATACCTTCGAACAAATCCAGAATCTAGCCCCTCTCCATAACCCCGCGAATATTACGGGTATTCGGGCAGCTCAAGAGGTTTTACCCAAGGTGCCTCACTGCGCCATCATGGACACTGCTTGGCATCAAACCATGCCCCCCTCTTCCTACATCTACGCACTTCCCTATGAGTGGTACACGAAGTATGGCGTACGTCGCTATGGGTTCCATGGAACTTCTTTTCTCTATACGGCGAAACGAGCAGCGGTTCTTCTAGGGAAAGATCCCTTCAAGGTGAACCTCGTGATCGCCCATATCGGAAACGGCTCCAGTATCAACGCGGTGAAGAATGGCCTTTCTTTCGATACCTCGATGGGTCTTACCCCCCTGGAAGGCCTCGTGATGGGTACCCGCAGCGGAGATCATGACCCAGCCATCTCCTTTTATATCATGCGACAAACCGGAATGAAACCAGAAGAAGTGGAAGCTGCCTTGAATAAAAAGAGTGGCGTGTTAGGGATCACGGAGAAATGGGTAGACCGTAGGGATATCGAAATCGCAGCTGCCGAAGGAAATGAACGGGCTCAATTAGCCCAACTGATCGAAGGGTATCGGTTGCGGAAGTACATTGGCGCCTACGTAGCCGCAGTGGGAGGGATCGATGCGCTAGTGTTCACCGCAGGGGTTGGAGAACGGGGACCTGTCACGAGACGAATCGCTACCGAAGGCCTTGAATGGATGGGAATTAAACTCGATCCGGAGAAGAACAGGGTTTCCATGACCCGGAATGCGGAAACCTGCATTTCCGCTGACGACTCCAAAGTGAAAATTTTCGTGATCCCCACTGACGAAGAACTAGTCATGACCGAGGACACGTACGCCATCGAGGAGGGGACCTACGATATCCATACGAACTTCACATACTCCTTCCAGCGCAAAGACTATCAGAACAAGGAACGTGTGGAAGCCCTTCCCAAGGACATCGAAAAATGGAAGGGATTGGGAAAGATTCTCGCCAAACCTCCCCGTTAGATCGTTCGTGTTTTTCGAGGGTGCATGGGTAAAAACGTGGACTCCTTACACCAACGGTTTTCAGGGCTTTTCCAGCAATACAGGGAGACTCCCTTCCACACTCTTCTAGGCTTGGATATCCAAACCCTCGAAGAAGGGCGGTCGGTTCTGACGCTTTGCTTGACCAACTCTCACATGAACTATCGCGGCATCACCCATGGGGGAGTACTGATGACCCTCTGCGACTCCGCCATGGGAATGGCCGTTCGCTCCCTTGGCCGCCGTTCAGTCACCATCGAGATGAACATCAACTTTCTCGATGTAACCCGCGAGGGAGAACTCCTGGTAGCCGAGGGAAGAATACTGAAGGAAGGTAAGACGCTACTCGTGTGCGAAGCAGAAGTACGGCAAAAAGATCGACTGGTAGCCAAAGCACGAGGAACCTTCTACATCCTACCGGAAGACCAGGCAGCGCGGCATCATCCCCAAGATTGAGTGTAACCCTATCCTGGAATCAGGACGATTTTCCCATAATGACCGCTCTCTAGAATCTTACGGTGGGCTTCCGCTGCTTGGGCCAACGGATACTTCTGTCCAACCATGGGATTAAGGGTCCCGTTTGCAAGCCCCGCATAAAGAGCCGCCCTGATGCTTTTCTTTTCTTCGGTTGTGGCAAGCAGAAGGAGGACTCCGATGATTTCCGCCCTTCTATTCATCGCATCTCGCGGATTGATCTCAATCGTACCTCGGTTTCCCACTACTGCCACCCTTCCGTTCCGGTTCAAGATTGTGAGATCCTTGGATAAATTCACATTGGCTAGCATTTCCAGCACGATGTCCACACCATGGCCTTCGGTAAACTTCATTACCTGATCCACCCAATCGGGGGAGTGATGATCTATCGCAAAGTTGGCCCCTTGGGAAAGAACCAGGTCTCTTCCGTTTTCCGTTCCTCCGGTACCAATCACCTTCATTCCCGCGTTCCTAGCCAGTTGAACCGCCGCAATTCCAACTCCGCCGGTAGCGCCATTGATCAGCACTGTTTCTCCCGGTACCCCTCGGGCTCGCTGGAACAGGGCATGATAGGCGGTAGAGTACGCGATGTCTACCGCTGCTCCCTGCTCAAAGGAGATACGATCGGGTAAGGGATGAACCGTCTCTTCTTTCGCAAGTGTCTTCTCCGCATACACTCCTGAAAGAGTTCCGCTAGTGTATACCCGGTCTCCCACCCGCACACTCGTTACCCCTTCTCCTACTGCTTCCACCACTCCTGCGCATTCCCATCCAGGTATGTAGGGGAGTTCTGGTTTCATCGCGTAGGTGCCAGCACGGATATACGTTTCTATGGGATTGACTCCGATAGCTTTCACCTGGATCAAGACCTCTCCCTTAGCTGGTTTCGGTTCGGGGACTTCTTCCCATCGAAGGACCTCAGGCCCTCCAAACTCATGTACTCGTATTGCTTTCATACCATGAACATACGACTGGTAAGGGGAAAAGACAACCTGATTCTATTTATCCTATTCTTCCAACGCCAATCGTTTACGAACCTCCTGGATCCTTTCTACTTCCTTCGTGGATAAGGTAAAGAATCTTCCCGCAGGATCTCCTTTAGTCTCAAGTGCCATATAGATCTCTAAGTCATGAAGGATCCTACGAAAGATTTCCACAGTCAACGCTACATCGTAGTCGCCTTGGTGCAGCCTTCCCTGCTGGACGGAGATCCCATACCTTCGGGCTAGTCGTTCCAGGCTAGGGAATTTGCCGGAAGTGTGAGATTTCATCGTGCAGAACCAATCCACTCCTCCTAAGAAGGGCAAGAACTTCAGATCGAAATGAATATTATGCCCCACCACCAGATCGATGCCTCTACAGAACTCTTGAAAATCGTAGTCTTCGTCAAAGTAAGAAGGCCATCCCTTTCCTGCCCGCTCTTGCTCTAATTTTTCCCGTGTCAATCCATTCACCCGTATAGCATCTGGATTCTCTGGTTCACGGGAATAATAGAAACGGTGGAACCTCCCAATCCGTTCCAATTCTGGAGGGGAATAGAGGTATTTTTCCGCCGTCACAGACAGGACGCTGTACCGGGAAGAGAGACCATTCGTCTCAAGGTCCAAAACCAATACGACCGGATCCTTTTTCTTCGAAAGAATCGAGCGGAGTCGGCTGAAAGGAGCAGGTTCGCTGGAACATTGGAACTTTTTCATCCGTTCTTCCTATCTTTCACTCAATCAGATTGTGGGAAGACCTCAACTCCGCCTGCCTTCGAAACTGGGCATTGTACAGCGCATAATAGGCACCCCCCGCTTCCAGTAGATTCCTATGGGTACCCTTCTCTACGATCCTTCCATCCTTAAGAACCAGAATCATATCTGCATCCCGAATGGTAGACAATCGATGAGCAATGATGATGCTAATCCGTCCTTTACGAATTCGTCCCAATGCTCGTTGGATGTGAAGCTCTGTACGGGTGTCCACATTACTAGTTGCTTCATCCAGTATCAGAATGGGTGGATTGGTCAGTAAAGCCCGAGCTAAAGTGATCAATTGCCGCTCTCCCTGACTAATATTCAGGCCTTCATCTGTTAACACTGTATCGTATCCATGCGGGAGCTTCCGGATAAAAGGATCCGCTTCAGCGATTCGTGCTACTTCCACCACCTCCTCATCGGTAGCTTCCAAGCGTCCATATCGGATGTTTTCCCGTACTGTCGCGGAGAACAGATAAGTATCCTGTAACACGATACCCAAGGAGCTGCGCACCATCGTCTTGGGTAGAATGCGGGTATTCTTATCATCGAAAAGGATCTTTCCAGCGTCAGGGTCATAAAATCTAGCCAACAAGTTTACCAAAGTCGTTTTACCTGCTCCTGTAGGGCCAACGATGGCAATAGTTTTGCCGCGCCATGCATCAAAGGTAATATCCCTGAGCACAGGAACTTCGGGACGGTACGAAAAATGAACCTTCGAGAACTCTAAATGATTCACTTCAGTTCCATCCACATGATCTCCTTCTCGGGTTTCCAATTCCTCGGGTGTAACATCTAAGATTTCAAATACCCGTTCGGCCCCAGCCAAAGCTGCTTGAAGAAGATTGATCTGATTGGCCATCTCGTTTATGGGACGCATGAATTGGCGGGAGTATTGAAGGAAGCTCGCCACAGTTCCTACCGAAAGAGCCTTCCGGAGTACCATCCATCCCCCGCCAACTGCAGTGAAGAGAAAGCTCAGGTTGTTCATTAGGTTCATCAAAGGAGGTACGGTTCCTGCTAAAATCTGCGCTCGAATTCCATGTTTTCTCAATTCCCGATTGATCGTCGAGTACCGACCCATTACCTTCCCTTCCCCCGTGAAGGCCTTAACGATTCTGATTCCCGTAATGGTTTCCTCTATTAACCCGTTTAGATTACCCAAAGCATTCTGTTGAAAAGAAAAGGCCCGTCGGGTGTTGCGGGAAACAAGGGTAGTCAGGAGAAAGCCGAAAGGAATCACTAAAAGGGCCACAAACGTCAACAGTGGGCTCAAGAACAACATCATGAGAAAAGCCCCCATGAGAGTTATGAAACTTGAGAACACCTGAAGGATCCCCTGCGAGATGGTCATATTGATGTTCTCAATGTCGTTTGTCATCCGGCTCATCAAATCGCCGTGGGACTGCCGGTCAAAGAACGAAACCGGTAGCGCCTGAAAATGATGAAATAACGCCTTTCGGATCCTGAACACGACATCTTGCGAAAGGCCCGCCATAAGGTAATATTGGAGAAATGTGCAAACCCCACCAATACCATACAGGAGAAGGAGCAACCTCAGAAGATAATTTAGAGTTCTGAAATCGACCTTACCCGCTCCTCCCACAAAGGTATCTACCACTTTCCCGATCAAATAGGGGCCCAACAAGTTCGAAAGAGAAGAAATGGATACCAGCAAGAATACGAAGAATAGGATACCCCAGCCACCCGAAAGGAATTGAAACATTCGAAACACCGTGCGTTTCACATTCTTAGGTTTCTCCTTCGGACCTAGATAAACCGGTCCACCAGGAGCCCTTCCAGGTCGAAAAGCCATACCCAAAGGATGTGCAGGCCGCCCGATACCGCTCCCTCCTCTAGATTCTGCCATGGCCATTCCCCTCCTCCATTTGGGATCGAAAAATATCCTGATAAATAGGGTTGTTCCGGATCAGTTCCTTATGGGTTCCCCATCCTCCTACCCTTCCCTGCTCGAGAACGAGAATGGAATCAGCGAAAACCACCGAGCTGATCCGTTGGGTTACCACGATTACCGTCGTTCCTTTCAAACTTTTGAGTCCTTCCTGAATAGAGGCTTCCGTGGCAAGATCCACAGCACTGGTAGCATCATCGAGAAGCAAGATGGATGGTTTTCTCAGAAGAGCTCTTGCGAGGGAAATCCTTTGTTTTTGTCCTCCCGAAAGCGTGACCCCGCGTTGGCCTGTGAAAGTATCATACCCATCGGGAAACCTTTGAATGAACTCATCTGCCTGTGCAATGCGAGCAGCCCACAGCAAATCCTCCTCCTTCGCATCTTCCACACCCCAAAGAATGTTCTCCCGAATGGTTCCAGAAAAAAGGAAAGGATTCTGGGTGACCCATGCGATTTCCCTTCGTAGTTCCGATAAGGCTATCTCAGGGATGGGAATTCCATTTAAGAGGATGATCCCTTTTTCAGGATGATAGAATCGCAGAATCAATGCAAGGATGGTCGATTTTCCCGCTCCGGTGGATCCGAGAATCCCAAGAGTCTCCCCTCCTTCCACTCGGAAGGAGATATCCTTTAGGATAGGGTCTCCTTCACCCTTTTTATACCTAAACCGAACCTCCTGGAACTCAACAGACCACGGTTCCTCTGCTTGTGCCGGAATTATGGGGGATACCCGTATGATCCCAGAACTTCCCAACGCATCACGTATCTTCTGTACCCCATTGTCTTCCGTTTCTAAAGCAAAGACTTCATCGATCCTACCGATAGAAGCCTTCACCCGCGCGAGGGTGACAATAAGGAACGCAACCATCATCATGCTGTGGAGAATCTGGGTAAGGTAGGTAATGATGGCTATCAACCGACCCACATAAAGATTCCCCAGTTGAATTTGCCGAGCCCCGAACCAAAGGATGGCAACCATGCAGAGATTCATTGATAGAAACAGTAAAGGAAGACTTCCACTCATTAATCGGGAAACTCGAATGGTACTAGTTCGGAGTTCCTCATTTACCCCTTCAAACCGATGGATTTCATATTCGGAGCGAACGAAAGCCTTGACTAATCGGATTCCTGCAAGGTTTTCCCGGAGCACACGGTTTACTCCATCGAGTTTTTTCTGAACAAGGTTGAACATGGGGAGTCCATACCGAATCAGTAGGCCCATTCCTAGAAAGAGTGCTCCGTAGAAAACAAGGAGGAGAGGGGTTAGAGTTGGATTTAAGTGTATGATCATAATGGTCCCCCCTATCAGAAGGAGGGGGGCTCGAACCATCATCCGAAGCATCATCAATACGAAGGTCTGTACTTGGGTAACATCGTTAGTGAGCCTGGTAATCAGTGTAGATGGAGACAGAGTATCCAGAGATCGAAAGGAGAGACTCAACATATGCGCATAGAGACGCTCCCGTAGATCGGCCCCTACAGATTGAGAAGTATAACTTGATAGGATAGTACACCCTACTCCACCGAACAATCCTAGAAAAGCGATCAGTACCATTCGTAAACCGGTAGAGAGTATGAAAGACAAATCCCCAGTACGTATCCCCATGTCAACGATCTTCGCCATGAACAATGGCTGATACACATCGGCTACCACTTCCCCTGTCATTAGAAGTACCGCACCAAGGGCGAAAGCCCAATAGGGAGTGAGTGAGTGGAGCAAAACGCGCATGATCTACAGTATGCCGATTTTGAACCTAGTTCGCAATGTTTCGAAAGAATCATTTCATTGGTTTACCCCTTTCCTATCTGCTCACTACGCACTATGATACAGAGTAAGGGAGACTCTCATGACGTCCAATCCAACCCCCTATTTCCACACTCTTCCAGAAAAGGATTACCAGAAGGTGGTCCAATACTCCCGGAAGCGATTCTACCTACCCGGAGACGTGATCGTCCGAGAACGCACTCTGACGGATACCTTCTGTATCATCGAGAATGGAAAGGTGGAAATTACAAAGAAATTTTCCGATGGAGAGGAAATGACCCTCGCCCTGATGGAAGCAGGTGACTTTTTTGGAGAAATGGCTCTGCTAGATCAGGGGCCTCGTTCCGCCTCTGTGAGGGCACTGACAGAAACCACCATTCTGGAGCTTTCTCGGGAAAGTTTCGAGCATCTCCTTCTGGAAGAACCGACCATTGCTTATGGAATCATGCGAGAATTGGGGAAAAGGCTTCGAGAAACCGGTGCGTTGCTCATCTCCCATTTGGAACGAAAGAACAAAGAACTCCAAGAGGCCTACTTAGGGACTGTTCAAGCCCTGGTAAACGCTCTCGAAGCTCGAGATCCCTACATGAAGGGACATACAGAGAGGGTAACCTTCCTAGCGAAAAGAATCGCCGAGCGCCTCCAAATCGACAAAGAGGACTTATTCGCTCTGGAGATAGGGGCTCTGCTCCATGACCTGGGAAAAATCGGGATCCCGGATCTAGTGTTGCAGAAACCAGGGCCCTTGGAACCGGAAGAACGGTTCCGTATCATGGAACATCCCCAGTTAGGGGAGGCAATCCTTCGAAATATCCGATACCTGGAACGTTCGATCCCATCCATCCTATACCATCATGAACGAATCGATGGAAAGGGATACCCGGGTGGTCTATCGGGCAAATCGATTCCGCTATTCGGAAGGATCATCGCCGTAGCGGATAGCTTCGATGCTATGATGAGTGATCGACCCTATCGGCACCGTATGAGCTTAACGCAAGCCGTGGAACAACTCCGACAGGGCATGGACCAGCAGTTCGATCGTCAGGTAGTGGAGGCCTTCCTTAAGGCTCTTGAAGAAGGAGAGTTCGACCGGATTCTCCAAGGGAACCCACAAAATTAAGTATAGAGAGGGATAGGGACATGCCAATGATCGATCTCCCACTTCGGGAACTAGAAACTTACCAGGGGATCAATCCTAAACCTTCCGATTTCGATGCGTACTGGCACGAAGCGTTGAAAGAATTGGATAAGATCGATCCTGCTCCGGAACTCATTCCCGCGGAATTCCAAGCTCCCAGCGCAGACTGCTACCACCTATACTATACCGGGGTAGGAAATGCTCGCATTCATGCTCAATTATTGAAACCTCGGAATACCCTTGGACGAGGCCCTGGACTTGTAAGGTTCCATGGGTATACGAACCATGCGGGGGATTGGTCGGAGAAACTCGTGTATACCGCTCAAGGTTTCACCGTTGCCGCGATGGATTGCCGAGGGCAGGGAGGAATGAGCGAAACCTCCCCGGGCCGTACGCATTCCACCTTCCGGGGCCTTCTCGTGGGAGACTTGAACAATCCCCCGGAGACGTTCCTCTTTCGTGCCATCTATCTAGATGCCGTTCAATTGGTACGAATCCTCATGAGGATGGATGGGGTTGATCCCAATCGAATCGGTGTCATGGGAGCTTCCCAGGGAGGAGCCTTATCCCTCGCTTCCGCTGCTCTGGAACCGAGAATACGGAAGGCGGCAGCCCTGTATCCATTTCTCTCCGATTTCCAGAGGGTCTGGGAGATGGACTTGGGGGAACAAGCGTACGATGAATTGAAAACCTGGTTCCGGCGGTACGATCCCACGCATGCCCGAGAGCGGGAAATCTTTACAAGGCTGGGGTACCTGGACATACAGCATCTAGCCCCCCGAATCAGGAGCGAAGTCTTGATGGGAACGGGTCTAATGGATACGATTTGTCCCCCTTCCACTCAATTTGCCGCTTACAACAAGATCAACTCAAAAAAACGCGTGATCGTGTATCCCGATTTTGGGCACGAACAGATCCCAGGGTTTGCCGATGAGGCGTTCCACTTTTTCATGGATCTGGCAAGGTAATCAGACGGGTCTATAGTATTTATAGGTATCCTTTGGTTGGCATGAGATCCTCGTCTTCTAGCAGATCCCCCACATACTGGAGGAACTCTTCTGGCAAGGGGTTGCCGGAGTGGGTCATGGGCGAAGGATATTTCAACGCATCCTTGCCATAGGCAAAGAAATGATCGAAGGCTTTGTTGGAATTGGCAAAGGCGTTTCCGAAAGGAATCTTACTGGCTCGATTTAAGCCATCCATCACAACCCTGGTAATCTTGGCCGATAGGAGCTCGGCCTCTTCATGCTTGGCCTGATCTTTTAGGTCCATGATACGTTTCAACTGAGGAGCAAAACAGTTGGCGGAACTCAACAAGAACCCATCGTACAAGCCCTGGGGTTGTGCAGGATACCATCGATGGTATTCACCCTCCATCCCCCGAACCATGAAGATCCCCCGACGGTCCACCTTGGAACGAACGATATTGTCCGTTCCACTGGTGTCCTTGAACAGGTAGAAATTGGGGAATCCATCGGCTAGGTAGGCAAAGGTTTCCGTGTCGATCTCATTCTCGGTTACTTGGGGTAACTGGTACAGGGCAGTAGGATATCCCAAATCGAGAATCTCGAACAGCTTCTGCCGGATGAAGGATTGGGACAGCTCCTTTCCCTTGGGAGCGCAAACGGTAAATCCGCATATCCTACACTGCGAGAGGGCCTTTTCCGGATCGCTAGTATCGCACTTCTGCTTCAAGTATCCCACGATTTCGATGATCCTCCTTCGGGCTACGTCCGCATCGGGTCTCAGTACCCCGATCAACAAACGAATATCAATCTCTTCGGCTTGGAGAATCAAAAAATCCAAAAGCTCGGACATTTCTACATCGGAGAGTTCCCAACCATCTCCCGTAGACCCAAATATTAGGTACGTTTTTACATGGTGGGAAAGGTGTCTGAGATGGGATGCGATCCGATTCGTGTCAAGGGAACCATCAGGTCTATAATGAGTAAGAGGGGGACACCACAACCGTGGGATTCCAAAGGGAAAATGGAGTTGTCCTATCTCCTTTCTACTCTGCACCTGTACACTGATCATGGACTCGATTATACACCCTTTCTTTTAGCAACGCTATAGATCCTACTTGAACGCATAGAAGCCATTCAGTACATTGGTATCACGTATGGAAACACCAATGGAAGCCTTCTCTAGATTATATGAAATCATGAAAACCCTCCGGGGTCCCAACGGGTGTCCCTGGGATAGGGAGCAAACCCCCAAGACGATTCGTTCAAACTTAATCGAGGAAGCATACGAATGTGTCGAAGCCATTACGCAAGATGACATCCCTCACATTCGGGAAGAGCTGGGTGATGTGTATCTGGTGACCACTTTCATGGCCTACATGTACGAACAGGAAGGCAAGTTCTCCCTAGCCGATGTTCTCACCGAACTTTGTGAGAAGCTCGTTCGCCGGCACCCTCATGTGTTCGGAACTGGCTCGGATGCGGACACGAGCGAAAAAGTAGTGGCCCAATGGAAAGACATCAAAGTTGCGGTAGAGGGAAAGAAACCCAAGGATTCTATCCTGGATGAAGTTTCTCATGCCCTTCCGCCGTTGGATCGGGCCTACAAGATCCAGAAAAAGGCAGCAAAGGTGGGTTTCGATTGGGAGCGTATCGAAGACGTGTGGGGTAAAGTCAAGGAAGAAATCAACGAAGCTGAGACTTCTTGGCGGGAAGGAAACAAGGAAAAACTGGAGGAGGAAGTGGGAGATCTCCTTTTCTCTTTAGTGAATGTAGCTCGCTTTCTAAACGTTGATCCCTCCGTGGCTTTGTCCCGTACTATTACTAAATTCAATCGTAGGTTCAAGGAGATGGAACGCCGATTGAAGGATCAGGGATTGAAACCTTCTTCCGAACAGTTCCACTTAATGGATAAACTCTGGAACGAAATTAAAATTGAAGAAACTGCGAATCCTACTTCCCTAACGAAATAATAGTTCCGAAAGCCATCTCCAGAGCCAAAAAGCTCCCATACCCGCTCCTAAGACGGAAAACAAATTACGCCATACTAGTCCAACCAGCAAAGCAACGATCCCTCCTGCCAAATAAGGGTTATCCCACCGAAGGGCAATCTCTGTCCCCTGGGGAATCAGGAGGACCGGAGCTATCAAAGCAGCTAGCACCGCCGGGGGAATAAACCGTAAAAGTTCTTCAAAACGGGTGGAAAAACGTACTTTTCCAGCCGAAGCAAACAACGCATACCGAATCGCAAAAGTGACGAAGGCCATTCCTAGAATCGTTCCATAGATCCTCATCGAACCGAAGGATAGGGTAAAAATCATATCCTTACAAGATCGTATCCTGCCACATATTCCATTTGCAGATAAGCCCAATTCTGGTTATACTTTTACAGAAGATAGTTAGGGAGGTGTGATCAATGCCACAGATCTATATTCTTACGATCCTGATCTGTTTACTCACCGGGGGGGTATTCGCTGCCGATATGTTAGAGCAAAAAGCCCAAGTATTGGCCTTTTTGAAACGGTTACAAGATAAAGGTTCTCAAACTCTTCTTGGAATTGTGGTGTTTATCTTTGGTATCGTCAAACTTTTCATTCTTTCCCCCACAGAAACTACCATAGTCTTAGGGGACCTCCTCCCCGCGCTTGTAGGTATCCTAGGGGGAGGTATCTTGACGATAGAAGCCCTCTATAGAGATAGAGACATCATCCCTCCTTTTATGTCGAAGGTACTAACAGTACGAAAACAGTACGCTTCCGGATTGGGGATTCTATTCATTTTGATCGGTATTTTACATATGATCTTGCCAGGAGTCGTTCTGTTGTAGACTCTTATGAGGTAGAGGGTGACTATGGTTCAGGCTATACTGGGAGCTGTATTTTTCCTAAGTCTTGCACTGCTAGTTCTATTGAATAGCTCCTACACCACAAACTTCAACTTGTTCGGGAAGGTATACGAACAGGTTCCTGTCATTATGGTGATTCTGATCAGTTTTTTTGCGGGAGTTTGCTATACGATCCTTTTCTATCTCTATAGCAAGGTACGAAAGTTTAACAAGAATCGAAGAAAATTAAAGCAGGAAAAACTCGAACGCTCTACACAAGCTGCATCCAAGGGTCAAACCGGCGAGCATACACTCCCCGGTTGATCCCTAAAACCTGGATAAACCTATTCTCCCTTAAGCTTGAAAGCTGCAAACCTACCATAGATCTGTTCGATACTCTTATGGTTTTCCGCACTTAAGGTAGAAATTCGTGTGGTAGCCTGCGCAATGTCCTGCAAGGCGGCATTCGCTTCCTGGATGGCGGATTTCACTCCCTCGGTGATCCGCATAAGGTTCTTCATTTCCTGATTGATTTCCTTACTCCCGATCTCGATCTCGGAAGCAAACTGATTCACCTTTGAAGTTCCCTTCGTAATATCTTCCAGGGCAATTTGGACCTCCTTGGAAGCACTACTCTGCTCTGTCATGGCGTGTTCTAGGAGTTTTCGGTTGTCGTTCATGCGGAGAATTCCACTGTTGATGGCATCGAAACTGTCCTGCACTTTCCGGGAACTTTCTACTACCTGCTGTATTACCTGCTGGATGTTCTTCAGGTTTCCTGCAATGCTCTTCGAATGGTCCGCTGCGTTTTCTGCCAATTTACGGATTTCCTCTGCCACCACTGCGAACCCTCTACCATGCTCCCCCGCATGGGCTGCTTCTATTGCGGCATTCATGGCCAATAGGTTCGTGCGGGCAGCGATCCCTGCGATAAGGGTATTGGCTTCCTGCAACATCTTCGACTGCTCTGTTATGGACCGAATCTGCTCGATGAGGGGTAACAGCCTCTGCTTGCCCTCGTCCGCTACCTGTACTAGTTCCTCGATCTGCCGGTTACTTTCCTGCAGACTTTCCTGAACTTTCTTGATGGTTTCCAGCATCTGGTATATAGAGCTGTTCGACTCGGTAACTGCGGCGGATTGTGTTTCGATCAACCCTCTCAGTTCGTTCATCCGAAGGAGAAAACTGTCTAAAGTGGCAGAGGATTCAGTGACACTAGCCGCTTGATGAACGATATTGTTTCGGATTTCTTCCAGGGTAGCGGCGATCTGCGTGGTAGAAGCGGCAGTCTTTTCCATATCTTCCTGTAAAGCCATCCCCACCTTTCGAAGAGTTTCTGTTTCCGATCGGATTCCCTTGATCAAATCGCTCAACGTGGAGGTAAACCGATTGAAATCCTGCGCTAACTCCGCTAGTTCCCCCTTGGAGGACACTTGGATCTCTTCCCTGAGGTCTCCACTCCCCTCCGCAATGGTTCGAACTGTACGGGCCACCTGAAGGATGGGCTTCCGGATACTACTGGCAAAGGAGAACCCCATTCCACCTAATATCAGTAAAAGTACCACCGAGTACCCTATTGCCCCCCATACTTCTAGTTCGAACTCTCTTTCAATCTTCCGGGATCGCCCATCTAGCTCCTTTAAAGTATCCTGCACAAGCTTGCTCAACGTATCTACTACTTTTGTACCTGCATTCCAAAGATCGGAAGAAGACACCTGGTAGAACACCGTTGCTCCTTCCCCTTGCGACGCTTTTGCCATTGCCTCCAATAAGGCAGCTTTCATCACTTCGTACTCAGAGCCGGAAAGGATCTGTTCGATGGTGGATTTCATTTGTCCCGTGTAGATCAGAGCAGGACTGGTAAGGTTGATCTCGATCCGTTCAAAATCCCCAATAAGGGCAAAGAGGACCTTCCGATCTGTTATCCGTTCCCTCGATGAAACAATCCCACTTAACAGGCCTCGAAACCGCGCAGCTCCCTCCTGCGCCTCTTGAAGTATCCCTACGGAAGACATCACCTTGCCGATGCCCCCTATGGTCTTCTGATTCACCACAAGGTTACTGATTTCCAGTAAGGACCTTATTAGGGAAGTATAATCCTCTATAACTTCCTTCGAAGATCTGTATCCCCCTCCATCGAGTTTGGAACGAAGAGCATCTACCTGTTTGCGGTGGGAAAGTTGTCCTCTTTCGATATACGTTGCTTTTTCCAGATACGGCTGCACCTCCTGCAATGCCGAATCCACTGTTCTACGTTGTTCAATTACCGCATCCTTTCCTGCATTCGAACCTACAAAAATCGAAGAAAGCCCTCGTTCTTTCTGGAGTTCGGTAATCGTTTGGGCAGTCTTCCCCATCAGTTCGATATTCCACCGCTGACTTCTATATACCTGAAGATCCTTCCATTTGCTGATCAGGAAATTCCCTTGGAGAAAAAGAAGGGTTATTACTGGAAGGAATACTAGGATAAACAACTTTTGACGAATATCCAACTTCATGGCAAGAGTTTAGCAGCTACTCTAATCTATTGTCAAGAAATATGTATTCTATATCACAATTTTTATTGACTTGATACCTTAATTATGTTTACCTTATACCCATAGAGGGTATAGGTATGAATACAAGTCGATCATCGAATACATGCAGGAAAGCCCATCATTCCGAGGAGTTCAAGCAAGGGCTGGTTAAACGGTTGGACAAGATCGAAGGGCAGATCCGTGGGATTAAGAAAATGATCCAGGAGGATCGCTACTGCGACCATATCCTGAACCAACTCACAGCGGTTCGATCTGCTCTTGCGAGTGTACAGGAACAACTCCTTCTAGGGCACATGCACACCTGCGTTTTGGATCAATTGAAGGAAGGGGACACGAGCGTCATTGAAGAACTCTCATCCACCATACGACGGATGTTACGATAAAAACAGTTAGAGGAGTTATATATGAAAACCATCGTACTCGATATTTACGGAATGAGTTGCCATCACTGTGTACGCACTGTGCAGAAGACCTTTTCCGAGGTTGAAGGGGTATCTTCGGTGGAGGTGACTCTTAAACCCGGGAGAGCCACTATCGTTTGCGGGGACGCCATCACTGGGACTGCTTTAGTGCAGTTTTTACAGAGGCAGACCGATTACACAGCAAAGGTAAATCAGGAAATTAAACCATGAGTACAAACACGATTCAACTCGAACACGTAGAAATCCGGAGCCTCAAGATCGAGGGGATGACCTGCACCAGTTGCGCTCGTACGGTAGAGCGGGCCCTTACTAGGGTTCAGGGAGTACTGAAGGTCTCGGTGGATTTTACCAGTGGAAAAGCTTTCCTGGAACTTCAACCCGAGATACCCTTCGAGACCCTAGCTGAAGCGGTAGATCGTGCGGGATACAAAGCCTTCCTTCCAGAAGAATTGGAAGAGGAAGAAAAGTTCCTCCAGAAGGAGCGAAAGAGGCTGATCCTTGCATGGATCTTAACCCTTCCCCTCACCATCAAGATGCTCCTGTCCATGATAGGGGGGATCGAACTTTTTCCTTTCCCTTTTGGTCATTGGATAGACATCATCGGTAGCGCCCTCGTGATCTTCTGGATCGGGTTTCCGGTTCTTCGATCTACTTTTTACGCGATTCGTACCCGGTCCTTCAACATGGATTCCCTCATCGGCATAGGAACACTAGCTGCCTTTTCCACCGCTTTCCTTCCCTACCTCGGAATTCCCGTTGCGGACTTTTCCGTAATTGGGGCCATGATCATGGCTATCAACTACATAGGGAACTATCTAAAGGCTCTTTCCACCGGAAAAGCTAGTCTGGCTATCAAGAAACTGTTGGGCTTTAGGGCCGTTACTGCTCATCGTCTCACTCTGGACGGAAATATGGAAGACGTTCCCGTGGCTGATCTCTCTGTCGGGGATATCGTCCTCGTCAAACCCGGAGAAAAGATCCCCTCCGATGGAGTAATCCTGGAAGGAAGCACCTCTGTAGACGAGTCCCTCGCTACAGGGGAATCTATACCGGTAGATAAAAATCCAGGAGACACAGTCATCGGATCAACCATCAACCAGACGGGAGCCATTCAGGTACGAATCAATAAAGTAGGAGAAGACACCTTTCTTGCAAAAGTTGTTCACCTGATAGAAGAGGCGCAGCGGACCAAAGTTCCCATCCAGGAACTGGCAGACCGGATCACCCGCGTATTCGTTCCTATCGTGCTGATCCTTTCCGCAGCTACCTTCCTTTTTTGGATCCTTTTCCCTGAGACGGGTCTTTCCATACTACAGACGGCCGTTCGATGGGTTCCCTGGCTGAACCTATCCCAGAACCCTCTGTCGTTGGCTGTATCGGCAGCCATCGCCACTTTGGTAATAGCTTGCCCCTGTGCTCTAGGACTAGCTACCCCGACTGCCCTCATGGTGGGGATGGGTAAAGCGGCTTCCTCCGGAATTCTGATCCGACGGGGAGAGGCGATCCAGAAGATGAAAGACGTGGATACGGTGGTGTTCGACAAAACCGGTACCCTGACCAAGGGTCAACCATACGTAACCTATATAGAGACCTCCGAACCTCACCTATTCAGGTACCTCGCTCACACTTTGGAAGGTTATTCTGAACATCCTCTTGCCAAGGCTATCGTTGCCTATTTCGAACAAGATACAACCTCGCTGAAAGTTGCAGATCCATCTTTACAGTCTACCTTGCCTCCCATTAAAGGGGCTCCTCTTCAAGATAGCATCCTGAGTCGAGAGAGCATCGCGGGTTTTCAGATAAAAGAAGTCCAAGCTCTTCCCGGCAAAGGAATCCGAGGAACCTTCGTTTCCCCTGAGGAAGGTGCAGAACCAGCCGCTTTCATGGCCTTCATTGGGACCTTGTCGTTCCTCGAGGAACAAGGGATCGACGTTTCCTTGTATCGTTCGAAAGCGAAGGATCTGCATGGTGAAGGGAAGACCGTGATTGGAATAGGTATCTCTCCCCCTTCTCGATGCCTAGGTATTATGGCCCTATCCGATACTTTGAAAGACGATTCTGTTGCAGCCGTGTCGGCTTTGAAGGCCCTTGGGCTCAGACTTGTTCTCCTGACGGGCGACAATCTCCGTACCGCGGAATCCATAGCCCAAGCAGCGGGAATTCCCATGGTGTATGCCGAACTACTCCCCCAGGACAAGATCAGAATCGTAGAGGAACTCCAGAAAGAAGGTCGGATCGTTGCCATGGTAGGGGATGGGATCAACGATGCACCCGCTCTGAAACAGGCAGATGTAGGGATCGCTATCGGCACGGGCACGGACATAGCCATCGAAACGGCGGATATTATTCTCGTATCGGGAAACCTTAAGGGGGTGGAGCGAGCTTTTCGGATATCACGAGCCACTTTCGATAAAATTCGCCAAAACCTGTTCTGGGCTCTCTTCTACAATGTAGTGTCAATACCGTTGGCCATGCTCGGCATGCTCCATCCCGTGATTGCGGAGCTTGCCATGGCCTTCAGTTCCATCAACGTAGTGGCAAACTCCCTTAGACTGAATCAATCCAAAGAAGTCTCGAATACGCAAGCCTCCCACATGGAATAGGGCCTATAGATCCATCTCCAGGATTTAGATATTTTAATTGTAAGCCCTACTGGAAAAGGATGAGGAATGGTTCCTGAACCTTTATTTGGGAAGACCTTGAACCAACTGGAAGAGATTCGGGATCGGTTAAGGTTACCTACCTATACCTCAAAACAGATCTGTCGATGGCTTTACCAGGGTCATGTCAGAGAAATACGCGCCATGACCGATCTATCGAAAGAGGCACGGCGGATCCTTGAGGAACGGTATACAATCGGAACCGAGCCACCTACCCATGTGTCCGCATCTTCCGATGGAACGAAAAAATATCTCTTTCCGCCGGGGATCGAATCTGCCTATATCCCCGACAAGGACCGGGCTACTCTCTGTGTCTCAACCCAGATCGGATGCAAGATGGGGTGCCGTTTCTGCTGGACAGGTAAACAGGGATTTCATGGCAATCTCTCTCCCAGAGAAATCCTGAACCAGTACGAAAGCCTTCCCGAACGGGATCGCATCACCAATTTCGTGTACATGGGAATGGGAGAGCCTCTGGACAACCTCGATTCCGTTCTAGAGAGTCTTACTATTCTTACCTCTGACTGGGGATACGGATTCAGTCCGACCCGAATCACCGTCTCTACCGTGGGGATCCTTCCGGGAATCGAACGATTCCTAAACGAATCCGCTTGTCACCTGGCAGTGAGTCTGCATTCTCCCTTCGATGAAGAACGGACTCTCCTCATGCCCATACAAGCTCGCCATCCAGTGAAAGAGGTGCTACAGGTGATCCGATCCTTCGATCTTCCCAAACAACGGAGAGTTTCCTTCGAGTATATCGTGTTCGACGGTTTCAACCACTCTCCACGACATGTAAAAGAACTGGCCCGCATCCTTCAAGGAATCCGTTGCCGAATCAATCTGATCCGATTCCATTCAGGGGGTGAACCCATGAATCTTCCCGATGGCAGCACCTTAAAGCCTGCCACCGAAGAACAGGTCCTCCAATTCCAAGAACTCCTGAACCGGAAGGGAATTCGGACCACCATCCGGCGATCTCGGGGGCAGGATATAGAGGCAGCTTGCGGACAACTGTCTACCAAAAAGCTATTCAAATCCTGACCGATTTACATAGCTTGGTAAAAGGTCTATAGTAACCTTAATGAAAAAGTTACATTTCTTACTCTATTCGAGCTTCCCTGCAAGGAGGAGTATCATGTGGATCCTATTAGGTTTCTTTTTGCTTCTTACCCCTACATGGGCAGAAGAGCAACAGTTCGAGTATCTCCAGGAATTCGAAGGGCTCCATATCACAGGTAAACCGTTCGATTTCGACATGAAGACATACCGCCTTACCGTAACAGGCAAGGTAGACAACCCCCTATCCCTTACCTTCGAAGAAGTGAAAGCCCTTCCTTCCGTTAGGAAGAATCTTGCCTTGAACTGCCCGGGCTTCTTTACCGATATCGGAACTTGGACAGGAGTGCCCGTGAAAGTACTGCTAGAGAAGGCCAAGATCCGCCCGGATGCGAAAATCGTGATCTTTTCTGTTCCCGACGATAGTTACCGAACCCGCTTTTCAATCCCTGAAGCTACGAAAGAAGACATGCTGATCGCGTACGAGTTCAATGGGAAACAGTTCCATCGGGTGCACGGTTTCCCTTTGCGTTTGGTGGCAGGCGGACATGAAGGGAGTGACTGGGTTAAATGGTTACAGAAAATTGTGGTAGAATAGGTGCATGAAAGTACTCATTATTGGCGGAGCTGGTTACATTGGAAGTCATGTGGCAAGGAGGTTTCTGGACGAAGGATTCAGGGTCTGTGTGCTGGATAACCTTTCCTTAGGACGGAGGGAAAACCTATTTGCCGAGGCCGAGTTCGTGGAAGGGGATATCCTTGACACGGCCACGTTAGAATCTGTGCTAGCGCGGGGATGGGATGCGGTAGTGCACCTAGCTGCGTTCAAGGCAGCGGGCGAATCCATGGTAAAACCAGAAAAGTATTCGGTCAACAACATCACAGGTACTCTGAATATTCTCAACGCCATGGTAAGGGAGGGAGTAAAATATTTTGTGTTTTCCTCTTCTGCGGCCGTGTATGGGGAACCCTCCTACCTCCCCATCGACGAATTACATCCTACGAATCCCGAGAATTACTATGGGTTCACCAAACTAGAAATTGAACGTTTCCTATCCTGGTACGAAAAGCTCAAAGGTATCCGGTTTTCCGCTCTTAGATACTTCAATGCAGCGGGCTACGATCCCGAGAATAGGATCCGAGGGTTGGAAAAGAATCCGGCTAACCTCCTACCCGTCATCATGGAAGTAGCGGTAGGATGGAGGGAGAAAGTACAGGTGTTTGGCAACGACTATCCTACTCCCGATGGTACGGGGGTTAGAGACTACGTGCATGTGACCGATCTAGCGGAGGCGCATCTACAATCCCTTCGGTATATGATGAATACAGATAAAAGTCTCACGGTAAACCTAGGTAGCGAGCAAGGAATCAGTGTCCTACAGATGATCGAAACAGCTCGAAGAATCACGGGAAAACCTATTCCTGCAGAAATCGTGGGACGAAGACCGGGGGACCCGGCAAAACTAGTAGCTTCTGCAACCCTGGCTGGAAAGTTACTGGGTTGGAAGGCCCGGTTCAGTAATGTGGATACCTTAATTCGAACTGCCTGGAATGTGTACAACCAGGTCAGCCAAAAGACCGGGGAATCTTCCTGATTCTTTGTAGAATCGATACACATCGTAAACCACGAGAGGTTCTTCTTTTCCTTTAAATTGCATCTCTCGCCGGTACTCGAACGGGATGCCCACCCCCGCCTTTTGGAGGACCGCCTCCGACACTAATACTTCCCCTGGAGTGGTTACTTCCTGGATCCGAGCTGCGGTGTTTACCGTGTCTCCGATTAGCGTATTGTCGCTCCGAAGATCGCTTCCCACGTTTCCCCGAATCACAGGGCCATAGTGAACCCCTAAACGGAACTTCACGGGTTTATTTTTTAACTGTTGTTGGATCTGTAATGCCAATTGGATCGCTTTTAATGGATCCGTGTGTACGGCAAGGAAAGCATCGCCAATGAACTTGTCGATGTCTCCCCCCGCGGCGTAGACCGACTGTGTGACTACTGAGTACGCCTCGTTTAATAGATCGATCACTTCTTTCGGCTGCCTGTGCTCTGCCATCCGGGTGAATCCCATGATATCCCCGTATAAAATGGCTACCTCTTCCTCGTATTCGGGAATGAAAATCGTCTGCTCCTCGGCAAAGGTATTCGCCCGTTCCCACACCGTCTTGGGGATGTATCGTTTTATAAGATCTATTAACAAGTACTTGTTCATCAATTCGTCCTGGAGAGTGGAAATTTTTTTCACCAGATCATCCGTGTACGCTTTGGCCCGTAGTAGCGGGCATAGGTAATCTACGATCGACTCCAGGGGAGTCTCGACATCTAGGACAAGGTCCGCAAAGGGAATATCCTTCTTCCAAACGGATCCTTGGCCTTTTGGGGTAAAGATCACCACAGGAAGGTGTCGGAATAGTTCGTCTTCCTTCAGGGCATTGAGAAAGCTGAGAGTCTCTTCGGATTGGTTCCCCGCAAGGATACAGGAAATCGAGGATTCAAAGAGGATTTTTTCCGCTTCGTCAATATCTTCGACCAGATAGAACGCGGGGTCCTCTATTCCCGGGGTAAGTTTCTGGCTGAGATGGTGCGTTAATGTCCCCATCCAGTTAGGAAGAATCTCTTTAGACAGAGGAATCCGAAGCCCAAGTACCAGTACTCTCTCCACAGTATTTGCATAATACCTCAATTCTATAAAAAATGGAAGATGAGCACTTTGATTAAAGACAGGAAAACTTTAACTAGATACAGTAGCCGAAACTTCAGTTACCCTGCGGTAACGCATGGGCTGAGATGGAAGCGAAATCTATACTTACTAGATCCCCTGGCTGAAAGAAACCCTCTTCGATCGGATTGTGGGTTACCGCTAACACCGGCTTTTCTCCCCCCGTATCGATCTCATACTCGCATACCGAGCCTAGATATACCACCTTATCGATCCTCCCTTCCAGGAAGGACTGCCCACAGAGCGCATTGGTTTGTACTGGATTTCTTTGGAGTATCCTTTCGGATACGGGTCTTGAGTTCGATCCAGTACCCTTATGGGCTGATCCCTTCGAAAAGAGTTTCAAGGATTCCGGTCTCACCACAACCAGGACTTGTTCGTCAGGACGAACGGTTTGGACGCAACTTGCCACTTCCCTTTCCACTCCATGATTAAAGCGGACAGATATCCCCTGTTCCTTCACCCGCGTGACCGTGCCTTCGAAGAAGTTCACTCGACCAATGAAATCGGCCACGAACCGGTTCGCTGGCCGGGAATAGATTTCGAAAGGGGTTCCGATCTGCATGATGTTCCCCTCGTTCATCACCACGATCCGGTCCGAAACCGTCATCGCTTCCCCCTGATCATGGGTGACATAGATACTGGTGATGCCAAAGGTCTTCTGAATCCGGCGAATTTCAAGACGCATCTGTTCCCGAAGCTTTGCATCTAAATTGGAAAGGGGCTCGTCGAAGAGAAGGACACTGGGCTTGTTGATGATGGCTCGGGCTAGAGCCACCCGTTGCTGTTGCCCTCCGGAGAGCTGATCGGGCCTACGGTTAGCAAGGTTCGTTAGGTTCATTACCGCCATGATCCGCTCCGTTTCGGTTCGGATCGTTTCCTTTGGCAATCCTTTCAGTTCCAATCCAAACCCAATATTTTGAGACACCGAAAGGTGGGGAAAGATAGCGTAACTCTGGAATACCATCGAAGTGTCTCGCTTGTTGGGTGGATCATTGTTCACCAACTTTCCCGAAATCCATACTTCCCCTTCGGTGGGGTATTCGAACCCAGAAATGATTCGTAAGGTTGTAGTCTTCCCACATCCGGAAGGACCTAGAAAGGTTACGAACTCGCCTTCCTTCACGTCTATAGAAACATTACGCACCGCCACCACCTCTTTGCCGGGATGATGGGGATCGGGGAATACCTTGGTGATGTTTACCAGTTTCACGCCCATAGTAGTGTCTCCTTTATTTCGCGACTCTAGATATTGAGGAGCTTCCCGCCTAGTCTTCCATACCGGTACAGGAGGATCGCTCGGATCACAAAGATGGCTAGTAGAATCAACCCCACTAGGATCACACTAAAAGCCGAAGCGGCGCCTAACCTACCCGATTCCACCTGAGACATGATTTGTACCGTCATCAGGTTCCAACGGGAGGAAACGAGAAAGATGGCGGCGCTAATGGCCGTCATCGCCCGAACAAACGCGAAGATCAGGCCAGAGAAGAACGCGGGGACCATCAGGGGCAGGGTGACTCGAAAGAAAGTCTTCTTCGCATCCGCCCCCAAATCGACGGCAGCCTCTTCAATGGCTGGATCGATCTGACGGAGGATGGCGATCCCCGATTGGATTCCTACGGGGATATACCGGTAGATGAAGTTTAATAGAAGAATGGCAAGGGTTCCCGTGAGGACCAGGGGGGGAGAATTGAAGGCTAGAATGTACCCGATCCCGATTACCGTTCCTGGCACTGCGAAACTCAGCATGCTGGTGAACTCCATGAAGTGTTTCCCGGGAAACTGCTTCCGCACCACGAGAAAGGCGATCACCATTCCCAGGATCCCGGATAGAGGGGTGGAAATTCCGGAAATCGTAAGGGTATCGAGAACCGCCCTGAACCCAACCCCGAAGACGTACTGAAAATGCTTCAGGGTAAGAGTATTGTCCGTTCCCCACACATTGGCAAACGCGCCCCAAAGGATGGTGAGGTAAACCAGAAGGATCAACATCACCATAAAGAGACAGAGACCGAACAGTCCCCATTTGGCCACAGGGTGCACGGACTTGATTACCGATGTGGTAGGTTTGCCTGTAATGGTGATGTACTGTTTTCGGGACACCCAATACTTTTGAAGGATGTAAGCGGTAACCGAAGGCACTAGAAGCAGGAGAGCCAGGGCAGAACCTGTGGGAAGATCGAACATCCCTGTAATCTGCAGATAGGCTTGCACCGAAAGGATGGGGAATTGACTACCCGCCAGAATCAGGGGGTTCCCGAAATCAGCCATCGTTTCGATGAATAGAACCAGCATGGCGCTGGCGATGCCGGGGATGGAAAGGGGAAGGGTCACTTTCCGAAACACTTGCCAACGGGATCCTCCTAAATCCATCGCCGCATCTTCCAAAGTGGGGCTGATGGATTCCAACACTCCCCGCAGGGTAATGTAGGCGATGGGAAAGAAGGTAATGAGTTGAGCGAACAGGAGTCCCCGAAACCCGTAGATGGGGTAGTTGTTTATCCCCAGTAGAGAGTACGTGATGAGACCATTGTTCCCGAAAAGCATGATGATGGACATGGCTCCAATGAACGGAGGGCTTACCACGGGAATGATTGCTATAATGTGAAACAGCTTCTTGAAGGGTATATCGGTGCGGGAAATGGTGTAGGCAAAAAGGTAACCTATAAGTGATCCCCCGATCGCGGTGAGGGTGCTCATCATGATGCTATTCCAGAATCCCTGCAGAAGGTACTTAGAGTTAAGCACTTCGAGAAATATGGACAAGCCAAACCCTTTAGGAGTCTCGAAGCTCGTGGCCACCACTCGCGCGAGGGGATACAGGATAAACACAACCAAGCTAGAAAGGACCAGAAACACCACGATGAATAGAAGAGGATCGCCCAACAAGAACCGTATTTCTCTAGCCCAACGGGAACTCCTCGATGGAACCATACCTTCCTCCGGTTAAAAGCTCCGACGGCATGCGACCACCGGAGCTTATCGTCCTAGGTAGAATTGAATTATTTTTTTATTTCGCGGGTAGTACTTCCTTGACCCACCGATCCACCAGTCTCTTTTTGTTCGCTCCAGCCCACTTGGCATCCACGTTGATGGTCTTGAGACTTTCGAAAGGAGGCATACCTTTGCCTAGCTTAGCTCCCGGAAGGATGGGGTAGAAGAAGGTCTTCGCGTCCGTAAGAACATCCTGACCTTTCTTCGACACTAACCAATCAACCAAGGCTTGAGCGGCCTGTACGTTCTTCGCTCCTTTGAGGATGGAAACCGCGGGGGCTTCGAACCACACGCCTTCTTTGGGATAGATCACTTCCAAAGGATATCCATTCTCTATGAACTCGAAGAAGGCTGGGGTAAACTGAATACCGATGGCGCACTGACCTACCGCCACCGCCTTGGAAGGTCCCGTACCCGAAGAAGTATAGGTCTGGATGTTAGGGTTCAGGCGTTTCATGTACTCGAACGCCTTCTCTTCACCGGCGATCACCACCAGGCTAGCTATAATGTTGTACGCAGTACCCGAGGATTGTGGGTTGGGCATCTGGATCTGTCCCTTGTACACAGGATTGAGAAGATCTTCCCAACTGGTTGGCTTAGGTGCATTGATGCGTTTCAATACCTCGGTGTTAACGGCGAAAGCCATCGGGTTCATGTAGAAACTCCTCCAGTACCCATCGGGATCCTTGAACTGGTTAGCCAAAGAATCGAACGCGCCTCCCTTATAGGGAATGGTAAGGCCTTCTTCCTTTGCCACGATATGGTTTTCGCTGGGCGCGCCCATCCATACGTCCGCTTGGGGATTGTTGATCTCCGCTTTGATCCGCGCTATGGCTGGACCAGAGGAAAGATGCACAAAAGCCACTTTGATCCCTGTATCGGCTGTGAAGGCATCGAGGATCTTCTTGGCGTTCGCTTCATCCACACTGGAGTATACCACCACCTTCTGTTCTTGCTTTTCCTTTGCCCCGGAAGCGAAGACAAGGGAAACAGAGAGAAGCACCAATAGGCTCATGAAAATCCATCGTTTCATCGAAAACCTCCTGATATTGATGTTTAGATAATCAGAGAAATGCAATTTTCATTCCAACTAAAATTTAGGGCGGAATTCACATAATCTGTGCAATATGGGATGGCTAATCCTTGCGCACTCTTGTGCAAGGTGTGCAAATCTGCCTATACATCATGATTTGGTATCTCGTGCAGAAACCAATTCAACTCGTTTCAAGGCAGATACTCAGTTTCCGAGATCCCGTACCGTTTGAGTTTGTAGTAGAGGGTTCGACGAGGTATGTGGAGAAGTCGGGAGACTTCCGTTTTGTTCCCCCGGCAGAGCTTCAACGCTTTTAGAATAGTTTTTCGCTCGTCCGTATTATCTTCCTCTTCATGATCTTCCTCTTCCTTCCCGAACACGTGCGGGAGTTCCTTCACAAGGAGTTCCCTAACCAGGGTCTTGGGCCGATAGAGGACCAAGATTCGTTCAATCAAGTTCTCTAACTCTCGCACATTCCCAGGCCAGGTATGGTGCATAAGACTCTCGAGAAACGATTGGGTAATGTCTGGTCTCTCTAACCCTTCCCTTTGACAGATCCGTTCCACAAAATGGGAGACCAGAAGGCTCAAATCCGGAAGCCGATCCCTCAAGGGTGGCACCCAGAGGGGCACAACCGCCAACCTATAGAAAAGATCCTCTCGGAATCGACCCGCCCGTACCTCCTGTTCCAAATCCCGATTCGTGGCGGCAATCAAACGAAACTCCGCCTTCACGAGATCTGTCCCTCCCACGCGGGTGAAAGCTCGTTCCTGGAGCACTCGAAGAAGTTTTACCTGAAGATCTACCGACAGTTCAGAGACTTCGTCCAGAAACAAGGTACCTCCTCGGGCAGTCTCGAAGAATCCTATTTTTCGGCGATGAGCGCCGGTGAAGGCCCCTGCTTCGTAGCCGAATAGTTCGGATTCCAATAGATTCACGTTGAAAGCCGCACAGTTCACTGGGATGAAAGGGCCTTCCCGGAATCGGCTCTTCCGGTGAATAGCTCGGGCTACCAGTTCTTTTCCTGTGCCATTCTCTCCTCGAATCAGCACGGTTGCCGCGGTGGGAGCCACCGCGTCGATCCTCTCGTAGAGAACCTGCATCACCGGAGTGGAACCGATCAGGTACCGTTCCTCCGACAACTCAAATCGCTTCCGTTCCGCCGCCGCGGAAAGTAAACTTCGAATCAATGCCTTCAGCGCCTTGTAATCCACCGGTTTCGTCAAGTAGTCCACCGCTCCTTCCCGAATCACCGAAACAGCCTCCGGGATGGAGGCGTAGGCAGTAATGAAGATCAAGGGAATGTCCAACCCACGGGTTCGTAAGGAATGGAACAGTTCCACTCCATTCATTCCCGGCATCTGTACATCCGTGATGATGATATCTGGTTTCTTCTCTAAGGCTATTCGTAAGGCAGACGGAGCATCTGAAGCCACCTCTACCGTGTACCCTTCTCGTAGGAGCACCGCCCCCATCACCTTGAGAATGTTGGGTTTATCATCCACCAATAGGATCCGTGCCACGTTCCCTCCTGCTCGATACGGGTAACCGCACCCACACTTCGGTCCCCCAACCAGGCTTCGATGAAATCCCTATAGTGCCTCCATGACGCTCCACGATTCGTTTACTGAGAGACAACCCTAATCCCGTTCCTTCTTCCTTTGTCGTGAAGTAAGGATCGAACACTTTGGGAAGGATCTCCTCTGGAATACCGCACCCAAAGTCCCTTATCCAAACTCCTATTTGAGTATCCTGCTGCTCTAGACCCACTTGCACTTCCATCCCAACACGGGAGGCTTCGATTGCATTGAGGATAATGTTCAGGAACACTCGCTTCAACTGCGAACGATCTGCCCAACAAAGAGAAAGATGCTCTGGGGGAGCTTGTATCGTAAGGTTCACCCCCCGTTTGCGGGCCATGGGAGTGAGCAAGAGAAGGGTTTCCTGCACCAACACAGAGAGATCGGTAGGAGCTGGCTGGGTGAGTTCGGGCTTAGCCACCTCGAGAACTTCTTTCAAATAATTATTCAAGATCCCGATTTCTTCCCGAATCACTCCCAGGTATTCCCGAGCAGAGGGATTCGTCACTTCTGGGTCGATCAGTTCTACCGCTCCCGATATAGCCTCCAACGGATTCCGAATCTCATGGGCCATATGGGTAGCGAGTTTTCCCATGACCGTGAACCTGGCTTCGGCTAGAACTTCCCGCTGAAACCTCACGAGTCGTTCCCGCATGTCCTGCACCGCTTTCACCATGGCCCCAATTTCCGGGGATGCGTGAGGGGGTACTTCGATCCGCAAACTTTCCGGTTCTGGAGGAAGCTCCACGATCCTCCGTAGGACGATTCCGAGGGGACGAAACACCTGTATATGGAGGAGGAAAAACATTGCGATCCCCACCCCCAATTGAAACCCAAAGATTCCCAGAAAGATCCTTCGATTCCTGGCAATTTTAGTTCTTAGGGTTTCCAGGGTGAAGGCGATTTCCGCCATGCCAGCTATGGTTCCAGCTATCAGAATGGGTGATCGAACGATCAAGATAGATCCCTGGAACTCTGTGGAGAGATCCTTCGGAAGCGCTCCAGAGAGAATCCATCCTTCCTCTTCTTTTCTCGTATCTGAAAGGATCCGAAAATTCCTGTCCGCCACCCTTGCCCACACCACGTCCCTCTCTCTGCGAATGGACTGTAGCTGTTGATCGATCCGACCAAGTTGCAAAGAAAGAAGCGGTTCCTTGGTGAGATCCGCCAGAGTTCGCACTAAAACCTTTGCTCTTTCCTCCATTTCTTCCGTTAGGAGCTTCTGTTCTCTGTCTACGAACAGGAACCACTGCAAAACGAAAAGAGATAGAAGGATGGAAAAAACAAGGATCAGTTTACTTTGGAGGGCCATAGTAAGCATCTACCTTCCGGATCTGCTCTGAAAGCGCCATAAGAGTTTCGTTCGGTATTCTATCGACAGTAAAGCCCGAAAAGGATGTTCTCTCCAAGATCTGTTTCCCTTCCTCCATCGTGGAAACAGCGGAAAGAACCCTAACCACATCATGGAATCTTGCCTCTTCATCGGACGCACGCATCACCAATAGAGGAGTTGGTATCCAGGATAGAGTTTCCAGGACTCGCAGGTATTCCAGAGCCCAGCTTCCGCGGTTCAGGTTCCACAGGTACTCTGGGATCGCTCCTACCTCCATCCCCCTACCGTAGGCTACTCCTTTGAGGATGCTTTCATAGGAGCCAAGGAAACGGATGGATCCTCTCGGTACAGGGGCATAGGAACCGAGGAAGGCCAATGGCGCATAGAAGCCAGCCATTTCCTCATAGGGATGTTTGAGATACAACTCAAATCCATGGAGTTCTGTAGTCCGGTAAAAGATGGAATTCCTATTCACGATGAGGATAACCCGATATTCTGTTTGCCCTTCCACTGTCGTACGGAGCAATGGTCGGATCCAATCTTGTTCCCGCACATACCAAGCGGGATCAATAAAACATAGATCGATCCATCGTTCCTTCAAGGCCTTCAGCAAGGAACGGTGTCCGTCGAACACTTCGTACCGAAGAACGATCCCAAATCGTTCCTTTATATAAGTGGCAACAGCGCTCCACGCTTCGGAGGTTTGAAGAGCGCTTTCTCCTATCACTACTCCGATTCGGGGAGGAATTCCATAGAGAGGACTTCCTCCAACCAGAAAAATCATCAAAAGGATGAGGGTTAGCAAAAGAGACGGTTGATGAGAAAGAAGATCACCCTTCAGGGAAGAAAGAGAGTCTCGATTCTCTAGCGAGTACATCCTCATCCTATGCGTACTGTATCGTCCCAATCATATCGATGCAATCGGTCATCTGGCGAGGCAGATCGAGGGTTTACCGAAGATGTTCCAACCCCATTGGGGGGGCACCTCTTCTTCGACTTGCTGGAGGAGTTTCCTGCGCACCGCAAGGTAAGAAACGAGGAAGAAGCTATACACGAGAACAGTCTGTAGCAATCCCGCCACTGCGATAAGAGTTGGATCCTGACCTTCCACCTTTCCTAAGGCCACGAGAGCAGAACCCAAAAGGTATCCCAATGCATCAGCAGAGGCAATACGTCTATCCCACCTTGCCCGATCCCTCTGGTATAGGACCTCCTTCACCCGTTGGAGAAGGTAGAGGATAGAGGTACTGAATACCCCAAAGACGAACATCCCGGCTAAGTAAATCACAACCGCATCCCCTCTAGAAGTGTAGATCACCAGTGCTGTCAGAAGTACCTCTCCCGCCATTAAAAAGGGTAGAAATCGGAACAATGTTTCGAATAATCGGGAGTTCTCCATGAGGATACCCAGTAGGGCGGGGAAGGCAGAAGCCATGAAGGATCCTATAGAGAGGAATTGAGGTTCTATTTTCCCTAAAATAGCTGAAATATAGAGTGGATTGAGGAATCCGTTAAAAATGTTAGAAACGAATCCCCCCAGTAGCAGGGGGTCCTTGAAATGACCAAGCGCTTTCATAACCGCCTCCTGTACCGTAATGGTTACGGCCCAGGAGTACGGCAACCCTCCTGGGCCTAGTTGCAACAACTCCTATGACAGTCTAACGCATGTTCCATTTTGTTAATACCTTCTCTACAATAAATTACTACATTTTACCCAAGACCGGCAAGCATCGAACTGCAAGATAATGTTTAGCGGGTGCGAAGGGTATCTAGAGCACGGTTTGTCGCATAGGGATGAAAACCATACTTTTTTGCTTCCTGAACGTATTGATCAATAGCCTCATTTGTCTGGGAAAGGTATTCAAGGGAAAAAACTAGCTTCCCTCTGGAACGCAGGTCCTGGAAATATCCTACGAGATCGGTTTCCGGCGCAAACGGATTGTCTTCCAATGCTATTCCAGGGAAAAAAATACCAGGAGCTATCAAGCCTTGAATTGCCTTGAAGTATTGATCTCCTTTCGAGATGCTCGAAGCAGCGGATAAAAGCTTCGTTCGTTCCTGGGTACAAACAATGAACTCCGGCGCTCGACTTCGAGCGTACGTGGATAGCTCAGCAATCAGCTCTACCATCCGAGCCGCAGCCTCTTCCTTGCTTAAGACTTCTGATTCCCCATTTTGAACATCGGACCAGTAGGTAAATACATCACATTCATCAAGGAGAACCCCATTGAATCCTTGAGAGATCATGCGATCCAGTACGTTCTTCAATTTCGTCTGCCATTCTGAGTTCCAATACTTTACATTGAACCGTTTAGGTCGCCCATCCGAAAGGGACACTTCCTTTCCTATCCAGGAGGGGTTACCCGATATCCAGGAACCCTCCCAGTACGAGCGGTGGGACTCCGCTTGCCCTATGGAAAGGTACGCTATAAGGATCTTTCCCGATCCTGATTCTCTTACCCTCCGGATTTCGGCAGCAGACCACATGCCCCCATCGGTTCCATCTCTCGAATAATCCATCACAATTAAGTCGTAAGCACTTCTTTCGATGGCAGAAAGATCGATTTTTTGTAATTGATATGCCCAGCTCTGAACAGAAGAGAAGGTTTTTTCCTCTATGGGCATTGGGAAAAGCGTCCGGCAGGAAGAAAGAAGGACAAGAATCCAGATCCCTAAAAAATCCATATCTATAGTATACACCTCCTCGGGGTCTTCCTCTGAATCATTGAGTGTCCTTTTTCTCCTGTGTTTCTGGAACCGCTAGCCGTGCTTCTTTTCTTCCTTAGCGACCATTTATTCTATCGGGTGAGGCGCCGATACTTGATCCGGTGAGGTTCTACCGCAGCAACTCCCAGACGTTTTCGTTTATCTTCCTCGTACTCGGTAAAGTTTCCCTCGAACCAGTACACCCGGCTATCCCCTTCGAAGGATAGGATGTGGGTCGCGATTCTGTCCAAAAACCAACGGTCATGACTAATCACTAGCACGCAACCCGCGAAGTTCAACAGTCCTTCCTCCAAGGCTCGCATGGTATTCACGTCTAGATCGTTAGTTGGTTCGTCCAGAAGAAGGACGTTGGCTCCCTCCTTGAACATGAGGGCCAAATGCACCCGGTTTCGTTCTCCACCAGATAGCTCTCCCACCTTTTTCCCCTGGTCCTGTCCGGAAAAATTGAACTGGGCTACGTAGGCTCGGGAATTGATCTCCCGTTTTCCTAATCGTAACGTATCTTGCCCACCGGAAATCAGTTCCCAGATCGTTTTATGGGGATCGAGCTTTTCCCGCAATTGATCCACATACGTCATCTTTACGGTTTCACCGATCCGAATGGTTCCCCCATCCGGCTTTTCTTGCCCGGTAATCAATTTGAAAAGCGTCGTCTTCCCTGCCCCATTCGGTCCAATAATGCCAACGATGGCTCCCGGGGGAATTTGGAAAGTCATCCCCTCGAACAGGATCAGGTCCCCATACTGTTTCCGGACATCCTTCGCTTCGATCACTAGATCGCCTAGTCGGGGCCCCGGGGGAATGTAGATCTCCAATTCTTTCTCCCGCCTCGCCGTATCCTCTGAAAGGAGTTTTTCGTATGCGTTGATCCGGGCTTTGGACTTTGCCTGTCGTCCCCGGGGGCTCATCCGAATCCAATCCAATTCCCGTTCCAGCGTTTTCTGCCGCTCCGTGACCCGTTTTTCCTCCTGCTGTAACCGGAGTTGTTTTTGTTCCAACCAGGAGGAATAGTTGCCTTTCCAAGGAATTCCTTCCCCCCGATCTAGTTCCAGGATCCATTCCGCTACATTGTCCAGAAAATATCGATCATGGGTAACGGCGATCACGGTTCCCGGATACTCTTTCAAATGGTGCTCAAGCCAGGCTACTGTTTCTGCATCCAGATGGTTAGTAGGTTCATCCAGAAGGAGTATATCCGGCTTTTTCAGTAAAAGCCTACAGAGGGCTACCCGTCTTCGTTCCCCACCGGAAAGCACCCCAATCTTGGTATCGGAAGGAGGACATCGTAAGGCATCCATTGCCATCTCCAGTCTCGAATCTAGATCCCATCCCCCCAGACGATCCAGGTCTTCCTGGATCTTCCCCTGACGTTCAAGGAGCTTATTCATTTCCTCATCCGAGAGGGGAGTGGCAAACTGCTCGTTGATTCTGTCGAACTCTTGGAGTAGATCCACTACCGGTTGTACCCCTTCCTCCACCACCTGCCGAACCGTCTTCTCCGGGTCCAACACGGGTTCCTGCTCCAAGTACCCGATGGTATACCCAGGGGCAAGGATCGTTTCTCCTAAAAAGTCCTTCTCTACCCCTGCCATAATCCGTAGAAGGGTGCTCTTTCCCGATCCGTTCAACCCTATCACTCCAATCTTGGCCCCATAGAAGTATGAGAGGGAAATATCCTTCAACACTGTCTTCTGGTTGTAAACCTTTCCCACCCTAACCATGGAAAAGATAATCTTGTTCGATTCCTGTTGCGCCATACTAGCACTGTACCATGTCTTGCAGATCATGGGGAATTCCCTCATCCCGATGGGAAGGTAGAAAATTCCCATTGATAAAAGGGTATCTATTATGTTAGTATTTTTCTAAAGTTAATAATTCGTACACAGGAGGAAAACACACATGAAAGGGAAATGGCTGTTACTTCTACTTCTCTTGGGAGGAACCATCGCGGCGTTTGCCCAGGATCTCACCATCGATTATCAGGTAAACGTCGCTGCGGATGATCCCGCCAACTATTTCACCTTCAAGGGCCCCATCCGATACATGATGGCAGAGAAAGACACCTTCGATGCGGCTACGGGAGCCTCTAAGAAGAACTCTACCGAGATGTTCATGCCCTATCTCTACGATGTAAAAGGGAAGCAGGTATTTCCACTAGGCCTACGGGGTCTTTTCCTCTTTGCCGTAGCGCCCCGAAACATGCGAATCCAGGATAACCTCACCGTTTCCAAGACGCCGAATGGGGTCATTACCGTACAGTACGTCCATCGGGGAACCGCATACAAGCTGGAAACGGATCCACAGGGACGATTCACTTTCCCCAAGGGGAACTATGTCCGAAGAACCATTGGGTTCATCCAGGGTGAAAATCCTCAGGTGATTTCCACGGACTTTTCTTCCGACGGAACAGCCGCAAAGGTAGACTGGAGGAAGGTATGGAATGCTTCGATTCCGGGAGGAAAGGAAATAAAGGCGGGCGTTCCCACCAAAACGGGAACCATCACGGACGATAACGGGGTAGAGGATGCCATGTTCCAGTGGCAAGGCAGTCTACAAGTTTCCTTCGACAAAAATATCCTGAAGATCAGTGGTGGTTTAAACGCCGTTAAGAAATAGTCCCTTTTTGAAGGTCGACTGCCGGGCGGGAGGCGAGATCGATGATAGACGAACTTGATCCCGCCTTTTTTAATAAAGTCTATCCTCCGTTCGATCTTCCTGATATAATTCTACTATGTACTCCTGCTATTCTTGCGGAAAGACCTATGCCCTTTTAGAACCCCGGTGGAGGTGTGATTGCGGTGGGTTCCTTACTTTACCGGAAGAAGCCACCTTTCCTAGGGAAACCTTTGCCAATAGGGGCTACAGTATCTGGCGGTACCGGGAAAGTTACCAACTTCCACCCTATGCCCCTTCTGTCTCTTTGGGAGAAGGATGGACACCGATCGTAATGGAACGGATCGATGGAGTGGACGTCCGGTTCAAGCTAGACTACCTCATGCCTTCTGGATCCTTCAAGGATCGAGGAGCGAGCGTACTGGTATCCCTCTGCAAGGCGCTGGGGATCGAAGAATTGGTTGAAGACAGCTCAGGAAACGCGGGAGCTAGCATGGCAGCCTACTGTGCTGTAGCAGGGATCAAATGCCGGATCTTTGCTCCCTCCTATACTCCCGAGGGAAAGTTAATCCAGACACGGCTCTATGGGGCGGAGGTAGTTAAAGTCCCCGGAACCCGACAAGATACCAACGATGCGGTGCTCAAAGCCGCAGCGACTATCTACTATGGGAGCCATCTCTGGAATCCCTTCTTTGCCCAGGGCCACATGAGTGCCGCCTTCGAACTGTGGGAGCAGCTCCGAGGGGAGCTGCCCCAATCCATCATGGTTCCCCTTGGAAGTGGAGGATACCTGGAAGGAATCTACCGGGGTTTCCGAACCCTCCAACTTTCTGGTTTGGTAAGAACCATTCCCCGCCTCATCGGAGTGCAAGCCCATAACTGTAGACCCCTCTATGAAGCCTTTTTCTTAGGCCTTGACGTAGGAGCTCCTGTAGAAACGCAACCTACCCTAGCAGAAGGAATCGCTGTATCCCGTCCTCCTCGAGCATCGGCAGTACTAGAGGCGGTCCGGCGGAGTGGAGGCACGATCCTGTCAGTTTCGGAAGATTCTATACGAACTGCCCATGCTCTTCTCCTTCGGTACGGCTTCTATACCGAACCTACCTCGGCCGCGGCTCTTGCTGGATGGTTACAAATGCCCTTAGAAGAACGGGAAAATTCCATCATCTTCCTCACAGGACACGGACTGAAAGAATCGGAAAAAATCGCCCAAATCCACGGATTGAAGGCCTAAAGGAGCAGAAAAAAGAGTCCCCGATATCTCCTTCCCAGGATGCCTCTTTTCTATGCTGGAGAAGACTCTATTCGGCCCGATGTGCAATCCACGCGATAGCTTCCACCTCCAATAGGGCCCCATAATGCAACTCCCGGGTTGGCACAACCGAACGGGCAGGTTTGTGGTTTCCGAAGAACTCTACATATATACGATTCACCGTGTTCCACTGACCGATGTCGGGAATATACACCGTTACTTTTACCACGTCTTCTTTGGAGCCTCCTGCGGCTTTAATTACCGCTTCCAGATTCCTGAAAGCCCGGACAGCCTGCTCTTCCATTCCTCCTGAGACGAGGTTCCCCGTATTAGGATCAATGGGCAATTGTCCCGAGATGAACAAGAATCCTCCCGCTAGAATCCCCTGCGCATAGTGACCCTTTGGTATGGGCGCTTCTTCTGTCAGGATCGTTTTCATGATTAGAGTATAGTATAATACTCAGGGGATGGACAGAAGGGATGGATGCTTGATAGAATAGTTTAACTATCATTTTAGTAGTGATTAAATTGTGGAGGAGTTTACATGAATCAGAGGAAGTATCGCTTCGAGACGCTGGCCCTTCATGCGGGTCAGACGCCGGATCCAGCTACCCTCAGTAGGGGTGTTCCGGTGTACCGAACCAGTTCGTACGTGTTCAAGAGTACCGAACATGCAGCCAATCTATTCGCGTTGAAAGAGCCAGGTAACATTTATACCCGGATCATGAATCCTACCCAGGATGTGCTGGAGCAGCGGGTAGCCGCCTTAGAAGGCGGGGCTGCGGGATTGGCGCTAGCTTCTGGCACCTCTGCCGTCTTCTATTCCATCATCACCCTCGCGAAGGCAGGAGACGAAGTAGTTTCGGCCAACAACCTATACGGTGGAACCTACACTATGTTCGATGCGATCCTTCCCCAATTCGGTATTACGGTACGGTTCGTCCCCAACAATGATTTTAAATCCCTAAAACAGGCAATCAATGAACGAACCCGGGCGATCTATATCGAAACCATAGGGAATCCTGTGTTGGATGTGGCGGATATAAAATCCTATGCCGAGATAGCTCATGAGAATCATCTCCCTTTGATTGTAGACTCTACCTTCACGACCCCCTATCTCTTACGACCAATTGAGCATGGGGCAGATGTGGTAGTTCATTCCCTCACCAAGTGGCTGGGAGGACATGGGGCAGCCATTGGGGGGTTGGTGGTAGATGGAGCCTCCTTCGATTGGTCTCACCCAAAGTTCAACTTGTTCAACGAACCCGATCCCAACTACCATGGACTACGCTGGGCTAGGGATCTGGGGGACCAAGGGCAACTTGCCTACATCCTGAGGATGCGAACCGTTCCCCTTCGAAACCTAGGCGCTTGCATCTCTCCGGACAATGCCTGGATTTTCCTGCAAGGTATCGAAACTCTACCTCTACGGATGGAACGACACTGTTCCAACGCGCTGAAAGTGGCAGAATTCCTGGAAAAGGATAAGCGAGTTTCCTGGGTGCGATACCCGGGATTACGTAAAGATCCTGCCCACGAGATTGCCCAACGATACCTGAAGAACGGATTTGGAGGAATGGTGGTATTTGGACCCAAGGGTGGATATGATGCGGCGGTACGGTTGATCAACTCGATCCCCCTCTTCTCACATTTAGCCAATGTGGGGGATGCGAAAAGCCTCATCCTTCATCCGGCTTCCACGAGCCACAGCCAGCTTTCTCCAGAACAACAGATTGCCGGGGGTTTGAGCCCGGATCTTGTCCGCCTTTCCATCGGGCTGGAACACCCGGAAGATATTCTAGAAGCGCTAGACGAAGGCTTGAGCAAAGCCGTACGGTAAGTATTAAAAAAGGCATGGACAAAACTGTAAATCTGTTCGCATAATAGAAACACCATGCGGTGCATGGAAACGAAGAACGAATTCGAATTATGGAAAAAGGAGTAAGTTATGAAAAAGTTAGGCCTTGTCGTCCTGGTACTTCTCGTAGGCCTTTCCATGAGTCTCTTTGCCCAGAGCAAAATTACTCTGAAACTCGCCCATCTGAACGCCCAACAACCTTTTGAAATTCCCTCTGCGGCGATTGCGGCGGTCTTCAAGTCCGCAGTAGAAGCCAACTCCAACGGCCGGATCGAGGTGCAGATCTATGACAGCGGCGTTTTAGGGAAAGAGCGGGAAACGATGCTACAGGTGCAACAAAACATCGTTCAGAGTTACATTGCCTCCACCGGTGGAATGTCTACATTCTATCCTTTGATCGACGTGACGAACCTTCCCTTTGCTTTTTCTAGCTATACTGTGGGATACAAGGTATACGATGGGGAGTTCGGTAAGGCAATGGCTGAAGACATCCGTCAGAAGACTAGATTGCGGGTTCTCGGCTTTGGCGAATCGGGAGGGTTCTTTATCTTTACGAATTCAAAACGTCCCATCAAGAATCCGGATGACATGAAGGGCCTCAAGATCCGAACCATGACCGTGCCCCTGCATCAGGAAATCATCAAATCCCTAGGAGGATCGCCCACCGCCATTGCCTGGGCTGAGGTGTACACATCTTTACAAACGGGAGTCGTGGATGGGCAGATGAACCCGATCTCCATCATCAATATGGCAAAGTTCTACGAAGTGCAGAAGTACGCTACTTTAACGAACCACCTGTATGCTCCCTACGTTTGGGTGATTAGCGACGCGTTCTACCAGAGTCTGCCCGCAGATCTACAGAAGGTAGTGTCGAATGCCGCTAAAGAAGCAATCCTGGCAGGTCGAGGACTGAGCCGGATCATCGATTCCACAGAGAAAGGGCTACCCGTGCTTCTTTCCAAAATGCAGGTGTATACTCCCACTCCGGCAGAGATGAAAGCCTTCCGGGACAAGACAATCCCTGCTGCCAAAGCCTTCATTGAAAAGCAGTATGGCAAAGAAGGGGCCCAGTGGGTAGAACGGTTCCTTACGGCCATCGAAAAAGCGGAACGGGAATAAAAACAGGTTTTCTATGCAACCAAAGGGTATACACCGTTTTGCCGCAGCATTGAATCGCAGCGTCGAGTATGCCTGTGGAATCCTCTTAGGAATCATGACCCTGACGGTTCTCGTCGGGGTCCTCTTCCGGTATGTGTTCTTGAGTCCCCTTGGATGGACAGAGGAACTCTCCCGGTACCTGATGATCTGGACAGCTTCGTTGGCTATCTCCGTGGGGATCTATCGAGGGGAACATATCGGTCTTACCTTCGTTCCGGATCGTATCAAGGGGAAAGTGTCTGCCTTCATTCTTGCCCTTAGTATAGACCTGTTAGTGTTCGGATTCCTCATCGTGCTTCTGTACTTCTCGATTCCCATGGTACAACAGGGAAAAATGCAGATTGCCCAATCTTTGCCGGTTACGATGGTCCTCCCCACTCTTTCGATTCCCGTTTCCATGTTCCTTGCTCTAACCCAACTCTCGATCAAGATCTTTCTCTCGTTGTCAGGGAAGAGCTTCAGGTTAGATGAAAAAACCCATGTGGATATCTAGGGGTTTCCCATGATCATCGCCGTTACCATAGTATTTTTCACCCTCCTTGTGTTAGGCGTTCCCATTGGGTTTACCCTTGGAATCGCAGGTGTAGTGGGTTTGTACCTCAGTTCCCTCAACACCTCTCTCCTATCGATGGCTCCCCTGCAATACTTTTCTGGTCTGGACATGTTCACTCTCCTCGCGATGCCTTTCTTCATCCTCGCAGGGGAAATCATGAACCGGACGGGAATTACCGAGCGGCTTGTTCGCTTCGCCAATGTTCTTGTGGGTCACCTGAGGGGAGGATTAGCGCATGCGAACATTCTCGCCAGTGTGTTCTTTGCGGGGATGACGGGAGCCGCTGTATCGGACACGGCGGCCATTGGAACGATGCTGATCCCTGCCATGGAAAAGGACGGGTACGATCTAGACTTCTCCGCGGCAGTCACCGCCGCTTCCTCGATCATCGGCCCCACCATTCCTCCCTCCAACATGATGGTGATCTATGGATCCCTCATGAACGTTTCCATTGCGGGACTCTTTGCTGCAGGATTCGTACCAGGGCTCCTCCTTGCGGCCTTTCTCATGGTCCTTTCCGGGATTATTTCGGCCAAGCGAGGGTATCCCAAATCCCGGAGAAGTACATTGAAAGAGATCCTCTACGGGTTCAAGGACGCTCTCATTCCCCTTTTCATGCCCGTGATCATTCTAGGGGGAATTCTTTCCGGGATTTTCACGCCTACGGAAGCGGCAGCCGTGGCTGTGGGATACGCGGTGATTATTGGGTTCTTCGTATTGAAGAGTCTTTCCATTCGGGATATTCCTGAAATGCTCATCAAAACAGCCCGTATTACGGGGGTGGTGTTCCTCATCATCGGCACGGCTTCCATCCTGAGTTGGATCCTTTCGTTTGCCCAGGTCCCTCAAAAAATTGCCCAGGTTATGCTTTCCATCACTCACGAACCTAAACTGGTCCTCCTCATGATCCTGATCCTCATGTTAATCGTAGGATTGTTCATGGACATTGCCGCAGCCCTCATCATTCTAGGACCGATTCTGCATCCTATTGCGGTAAGCCTTGGATACGCTCCCATTCATTTCGGAATCATCATGGTTCTATCTCTCAATATCGCGTTAATGACTCCGCCCGTGGGGGCTTGTCTGTTCGTGGCTTGTAGCATATCGGGACTGAAACTGTCCGAACTCAGCAAAGCGATCTTTCCTTTCATCGTTGTGGAGGTAATCGTTCTATTTATCGTAGCGTATGTACCGGAGCTCAGTCTATTTTTCCCGAAATTGTTGGGATTCTAAGATCCCCTTTGGGAGGTGAAGGATGGGAATCGACACACGTGGCCTTACCGTCGCCTTCTTCAACGAAGGGGATGTGATTTTCCGACAAGGCGACCCCGGAAATGTCATGTATATTCTGGTCTCAGGGGCTGTTGAACTTCGAATCAAGGTGGAAAAAGGGGAGAAACTGCTTAAGTGCGTAGATACTCCCCATGATTTCTTTGGCGAGATGGCTCTTGTAGATGGAAGTCCCCGTTCCGCTACGGCCATCGCCATCAAACCCACCAAACTAATCGTGGTAGATGAAGCTCAATTCGAGAAAATCGTACTGACCAACGGAAAGTTCGCATGGAAAATCATTCAAGTCTTGTCCCAACGGATTCGCAATTCCAACATGCAAATATCCGAACTAGTGGAACTTGGTTTGCGGGAACGGGTTCAACGAGGCATGACAGACTATGCCCTTAAGTTCGGCGAGAAGATCTACACGGGAGGGTTGAAGATCCCTATCCAGGGAGTGAAAGAGTGGCTCAATACCCGTCTGGGCATTGCCATGAATGATATTGACTCAGTGATCTTTCGCCTTCTAAAAGACGAAACGATTTCCTATGCACCTACTAGCACAAAAACGAAGGATCACATTGTGCTCAGCGAAGAGTTCATTCGAATCAATAACCGTAGATCATAGGGTAGGAACCGTATCGTCCCCATGATGAACCGTGTCCCGTAACCACTCCAAGTACCGTTCCGAACCGCCGGTGATTCTTAGGAAGATCAATTCTGGTACTTCATAAGGATGGATTTCCTTCAACAGGAGCTTGATCTTTTCCATTCGGGACTCAAGGGTTTTTACCAGTAGAATGCATTCTGTATCGAAGTGTACCTGCCCTTTCCACCAGTAGAGGGTGCTGGCATCCCTTAGGATCTGAACGCATGCAGCCGCGCGGTTCTCCACTAACGCACGAGCCAAGGTTTCTGCCGCTTCCGTAGGAGTAGAGATGATGGCGAGACCGTAATCTTCCTCCATACGCACCTCCTATTGAATAGTGTAATACATCGCATTCGTTTCTTCAAAAAAAAAAAAAAGAGGTTCTTGCACCTGTACCGTCGTGCAAGAACCTCCACCAAAAAGTTCTCCTAGAGTAAAGGAGGAGGAAACCTCTAGGAGCCACCCCATGTCCTTCAACGTTTCTATATATAAAACAATAGATTCTCCATAAAGTAACAGGAATACTTGGTAAAAAAACCATTTTTTTGTATATTTAATCGGGAAGATGGGAGATTTCCCATCCCTTTAAACTTACTAACTATACTGGGAGGAAATAGATGTTTGAAAAAAATTACGCCCTAGAATCTGCCATTGCACGGGAACGAAGCGTCTTGCGAAACGTGTACCTGTGGATGAGCCTCGGATTAGCCCTTACTGGCGTAGTTGCACTAGGGATCGCATCGAACCCGCGGCTTGTGATCGGGTTAGCGTCGAACCCCCTTCTTTTCTTTGGGGTCATTTTGGCAGAAGTTGGTTTGGTGATGTATCTTTCTGCTAGGATTCAGGTAATGAGCGCAGGCGCGGCTACCATAGCTTTTGCCGCTTACGCCGCTCTAAATGGAGTTTCCCTCTCATTGGTGTTTCTGGCCTACACGGGCACGAGTATCGCATCCGCTTTTTTCATCACCGCAGGCACCTTTGGAGCGATGAGCCTCTATGCGATTACCACAAAACGAGACCTCTCCGGGATCGGAAACTATCTTATGATGGGGTTATTAGGGCTCGTCATCGCTTCCCTTGTAAACATCTTTCTTCGCAGCTCCGGAATGGAATGGATGATTTCGGTAGTGGGGGTACTGCTGTTTGTCGGTCTCACTGCCTATGACACACAAATCATTAAGGGGTGGAACCAACAAGCAGCCTACACCGCGGACGAATCCATCTTTATCCGGATTTCCATAATCGGCGCACTGAAGTTGTACCTTGATTTCATCAACCTGTTTCTCTTTTTCCTCCGCTTGTTTGGACGAAATAGGGACTAACTAAGGCGGTAAAATGGGTATGTTCGGCCGATTAGGGGATATTCTTCGGTCGTACCTTCATTGGGAGGAAGATCTTTTATACGGTCGGGATTTCGAGGAAGCTTGGGAGGAACTGAATCAGTTCCTCAGCCATTCAGAAGAACCCTCCTTCCAAAAACCTCGGGCAGAACCCCTTCGAGGGTACCATTACCAAGATTCTTCCTATCGAACATACGGATTCCATACTCGGTCTTGGAGGGACGAACCTCCAAGACCTGATCCTCAGGAACATCTTCGACAGGATTACGCGAACCTGGAAGTACCCTTTAAAAGCGACCTCGAGATAGTGAAAAAACAATACAAGACCCTACTTCGAAAGTACCATCCCGACCGTTTTGCTCAAGATCCAGAAAAGTACCGGCATGCAACGGAATTGACAAAAAAGCTGAACGAATCCTTTCACCGGATCAAGGAGTATCATGAACACAGGAGCTGAACCCAGATCGAAAGGGAATCCTTTTCCCGGAAGCGTCCCTCTTGTACACACCGAAGTCTGTCAGTTGTTCCACTACTTTCTTTGAAAGTACGGGCCCTTCCACACAGAGACGAATACCTATAGGATCACAGGTGCAGCTTCCACAGATACCGACTCCGCACTTCATATACCGCTCCATGAGAAATTCGTACTCCACCCCTTTTATTAGAGGACGCAGGTTCGCCATCATCATCTCTGGTCCCGCAGCATAGACAAATTCGAAATTCTCCTTGCTCAAGAGCTCCCCCACGGCATCGACGGCAGTCTTACCCCCATCCCGATCTTCCAACACCTCGAGGGATCGGACAGGAAGGGAAGCAAAGCGATCGGAGAACAGTAGTTCGGAAGCCGATCGCGCCCCGTTTACCACAGTTACCTCAGCTCCATTCTTTACAAGCGTTTTAGCAAGGTAATGCAAGGGAGCAATACCGCAGCCTCCTCCCACCAGAAGGAGGCGACCCTTTCGTATGGAAAACGGATTTCCATAGGGGCCTCGTAGAGAAATGAATTCTCCTACACGCTTGTCTTGGAACCGTCTAGTGAAAGGGCCAGCCACCTTGATAGTAAACCCTATTCTGACTCTCCCATTACCTAGCTCTTCTACTTCGGACACGGAAATGGGCTTCTCTCCCCCCTGGTAATCCGTCAACATGAAAAACTGTCCCGGCAGCGGTAAATCACCTTTTCCTCCTCTATCCAGTTCCACCCGTATAGTCTTTGCCGAAATACCCTCTTCTTTGACTTGTCGGATAGGTACTGTGATTCTTCCTGAAAAGAACGGAACCGAGGAAGAGGAAGAGGGCAAGTTAGATGGCAATGGCCCTTCCACCTCAATCTTTGCGTCTATAATCGCACACTCTAACCCTTTTTCTTCTGACGTGTCTTTTTGTTTTTTGGAAATTCGAGGAAGATCTTCCACCGAAGGATATCCTTCAGTTGTCAGGAAATGGAGGACGCCCTGATTTATTTCTTCGATCACGCGAATTCCCTTTTGCCAGATTGCCGTCCCCACTCCGACTAAGGTCGCTCCCGCCATTAACATCTCGATGGCA
>Ga0067045_1002490_pt1 | contig 99947 bp, 73 predicted proteins | sample TerdegcTABiofilm_FD_59184 | JGI IMG/M metagenome (GOLD analysis project Ga0067045, IMG submission 59184) | Combined Assembly of (Gp0054472, Gp0054536) Wastewater bioreactor microbial communities from Singapore -Terephthalate degrading...
GTTCGCGGGCGAGTCTGCGGCGGAGGCACGAAGGCCTTGCCGTTGGCCATCTTGTAGCACAGGAACCACGCCTGGTAGTCAACCAGATCGATGCAGTTGTTGCCGTTCACGTCCATCGCGGACGCAGCAAGGTACCGCGGATCCGGCGCACAACGTCCGAACCCGTCGAGCATGATCCAGTAATCCAGCGCATCCACGNACCCGTCGCCGTTCAGATCACCGCACAGCNCGCAGTGATCCGGCACACCGTTGTGGTTGTAATCGGTGTCGCACGGCGGGTAAGTCGGCTCATGGCAGTAGCCGCCGAAGGCCTCCTGGATATCGCACTCATCCGGGATCTCGTTCCAGTTGCAGTCGTTGGCGGGCGGGGCGCCCGGGCTTTCGAGGCTGACGGTATCGATTCCGATGTAATTGGAATTCGTACCGTAGTAGCCAGCATCTTCCACGAAGTACCGGAACGCCAGACGGCCGAGCGTCGGCTCCGGAATCCCGTGCAGCGTCACCTCATAGTAGCCCGCGTCCCAGGATTGCGGATAGCCGTTCGGAACGTACGCTGGATTGATATCCAGAAGGAGAGCCGTGAAGTCGCCTACGCTGTCCCAGGTCGAGCCGACATCCAGGCTTTCTCCGTTGAGGCTCATGCGTACCTGCAACCGGTCCGCCCAGCAATCGGGCATCGTGCACGCATCGCTCCGTGTGTAGAATCGGAGCACCATGCCGTTGCGCAGGACCGCGGGCGGATGCACCAGCCAATTGCTGATGTTGCCATTGTTGCCCGTGTTGTTGAAGTTGGCCGCAATGTAGGAGTTGGCCGGACCAGATTGCGCGGGGAACACACTGGTATTCCCCTGGAACCAGCCTGTGCTTCCCAACGGCTCGCTGTTGTTTCGCCGGAACCAGCCCGGCAGGTTGTTCACGTCGTCGAAGTTTTCAGCGTACACGATTTCCCGCCCGCGGCGGCTGAGCTGGCACTCGTCCGGAACGCCGTCGTTCTGACAATCGGCACTCGTGCCACTGGCCACGTCGCAGTCATCCGGAACCTGATTGCCGTTGCAGTCACGCTCCGGAAACACGACTACTTCGCATGCATCCGGGAGACCGTTGCCGTTGCAGTCATTGACGTCGCACGACGAGTACATGCCCATCCAGATGCCGCCGATTGCGTCGCAGTCGGGCTCGGACAAGAGCGTGCAGCCGACAGGCGTGCAGCACGCGCCCGGCAGAGCGACGCAGGTCACCGTGGCCACGTAGTCGCTGGCCGCGCTGCACGGGTAGCCAGTGAAGATGCCGCCACTGGACGTGCCCAGGGACACGAAGAGATAGTACGTGCCCGCCGGCAGCGCCTTCGTCACCGCTATCGGCGCGCAGTCACCACCGTACCCGTACGCCTCGACTGCCAGTTGCCCGCACGCGCCGCTGAGAATCATCGCCTGCGACGGGAACTCCGACGTCACCGTCCACGACACCTCCGCCGGGTACGCGAGCACGAGCCGGTACCAGTCGGTGTCGCGGAAGTTCACGTCGTACGTGTCAGCCCAGCCGCAGTACGTTTGGCCTGGCTCGATGTCGACGAATACCGGCGGCGTAGCGTTACAGCCCTCATTCGTGTGCGTGCCGCAAGGCTCGGGCTCGATCAGCGATCCCGGCCGGCAGGTAACCTCGCACGCCGGCTGGACACGCAAAGTGTATGCTCCGGCCGCGCCTCTATAGCCCTCCACATGGACGTAATACGTTCCCGCCGGTAGATCGGCCTCCTGAATACGCGATCCCAATGTATTCGGGCTGTCGCAGGAATCGTCGTCGTAGCCGAGGTCTCCCGAGCACACGCTGCTGCCGATATACAGCCGCGTGTCGTACGCGGAGTCGCACGTGTCGAAAATCCAAACTCCCGCATAGGGGATCGTCACTTCATAGATATGATCGGGGCTCGACTCGAGCCAGCAGTCATTGCCAGCGCCGACCGTGCTATTGCTCCAGAAGCCCGGGGCCGTCACGGCGAAGTCAATCCCCGGTATCGGCATACAGTTCACCGTAGTCGTAACCGCCGAGGCCGGCGGCGTTGCGCATGACCATTTGGACACGCAGATGAGGTAGTGCTCGCCGCCGTTCACCATGAGACTCGTGGTCTGCGGATCGGAACATGTGAGCTGTGTCAGATGCTCGCAATCCGGACCGAGCCACAGGGAGGTCACCGTATCGACGCCACTCACGGCGATGGTAGCCCAGCATGTCTCGGCCGGGGTCCAGGAATACCAAATGCCCCACCCGGCATAGTCGCCGCAGCTCGTGTCGCACGACGGATTGATGTTGTAATCGTGCGTCGCATCTGGCATCTGTGCCACATGCGCAAACGGCAACGTAGTAATGGGGATGGCCTCGTCGCATAGATCTCCCGGGATTGCCTGGGGACACGGCGCAAACGTGAGCGTAAACTCGGGGATGCAGCTCATTACTGTAGACGTATTAATGAGCACGTAGTACGTGCCGACCGAGGCCGAGAGCATGACGTTACTCAGTCTTACGCCTCCGGCACCGGCACTTGTTCCGGAGTACAGGCACGCGCTGGCGTCAACAGGGCAAGAGTCGTCAATCGCGATACCCGTGTGCGACGTGTTCGTGGCGAGTGTCACCTGCATGCACACGTCCTCGGTGACAATAAGCTTGTAGACCATATCCTCGCCATTGTCATATGTGCCGAGGCACGTGTTATAATAATCGCGAGCGCGTTCACACGTAGTATCCGCGTCCACCAGCGGCCACACGGGCGGTGGCAACACAAGCACTTTCGGTGCCAAGCAGTTGTCGCCGGGCTGGGGGCACGTATTGGGATTGCATGTCGTGCCATCGCCCTTGTAAAACCCATCCGGTCCGCAGTCGCCCGGCGCAACCACCGTGCTCATGGTGCAACTGCCGTCCGGGTAGCAACAGGCCCCAGGTTGCGGGCATGGATTGGGTGTGCACGTCGTAAACAAGCCCAGAAAACTCCCGCCCAGTGCGATACAGGCTGCTTCGTCCGGTACCTCGTGGCACGTTCCGGTCGCCAGACAGCAAGCCCCAATGCAGGGACTCGGCGGGCCGCAGGTCGAGCCGTCTCCGCGATACACACCGCCCAGAACGTTCAGGCACTCCCATTCCGTCAGTCCGTCCTGACAGATCATCCCGACGCAGCACGCACCCGTGGGCGGCGCCGGGCCAATTGTCAGAGCGTAGTCCTCCGTGGCACCCGCTGACGCGCCGCCACACGGTGTAATTTGATTGGCATCCGTCGTCTGCCAGCACACCACACGCATGGCCGTCGGGCCCAGCGCCGCGTCCGGGGGCACTGTCACCGTGGTGGTAACTATCTGCACACACGGGTTGGCCGCCACGTTTTGGGTCAGTACCGTCTCGCCCGGATCCGTGAAGTCCCAGTCGGCGTTCCAGTCGATGAAAACCCGCACGCCCCGCGCGTAGCACGATTCGGGCGTACAGTCGCCCAGCGTGATCTCCAAGGGATAGCTTCGGCCGCGCAAGAGGTACATTGCGGGCAAAGAGCGAAAATCGTCGTACGTGTCGCAAATCCCCGTCGTGTCGTTATCCAGCCAGTTGTTGGGATCAGTGGGATCCGTCATCCGAACGCGGTCGATTGTGGCGTCGTACGGATACTGCGGGGCAGACTGGCAATAGGCCGGCACACCGCGGACGTGAATGACGTAGCTCCCCGCCGCCAGATTCGGATCGTAGTACACGGGGTAGTAGTACGTACCCGAGGGGACCGTCCGCCAGCGCACAGTCGCGTTGTTCGGGTCCCCACAGCTCGTCCAGTCGAGCACCCCTCCGCCCAAGCTGCCACTGCACGGGCAGCCGAGTGCCCAATACTGCGACACGGTCCCGAACCGCGGCACAGTGCCACAGAAGTCCAGCGTTACGTCCCAATAGGGCGCCGGACCGGGCAGGGTCACCGCATGCCATACCTGTCGCCCCGGCAGATAGAGACAGTCTGGCGTCGCTCCCAGCGTGGTGCCCGTGAATTCGACCACCAGACCGGGCTGGAGCGTCACAGGCGTGACCGCGCCACATTCATCGTTCCACGGCGGACAGAAAAAGCTTGCACAATCGTAGCCGCCATACCACGTGCCGCCCGCGGCCACGCAATCTGCCTCGGTCGTCGTCGCCACACACACGTAGTTCACGCAGCAGGCGCCGCTCGTGGCGGGCACGACGGTAAAGCGGAACCAATTCACGTCAAACGGTCCGAGCTTCGTATTCGGCACCGTCACTGGCACCCCGGTCGCGTCGATGATCGCAAACTGGAGATTGAGATTCGCCGAGGTGCTCGAATTTGCGGCCGCGTTTGGAAAATCCAGCACCTGTCCGGCGCGATAATTGTCGTCCGGTGGACTGGGCTGGTCATTGGCAAAGTTGTTATTCGACAACGCCAGATAGTAAGTACCCGGCTCGAAGATCCGCACCAGCTCCGAGCGCGTCGACGTGGGCGGCGTCTTCTTGTTATCGTTCCCGTACGTCGGAATGGCGTTGAAGTCGCTATCGTAGACCCACAGATCCGTGTCCGTGGTGTGCCCTTGCCCATCTGTGGTAATGGTAATCCATCCGGCCACAAATGTGCCCGGCACGTCCACCACGGTTACCGGATCGGTATACAGCGTCGCCGTGTACGGCGCCGTGGTCGAACTCGTTCCCGCCACCCGGTAGAAGATCTCCTCCCCTTTCCCGAACCCATACCACTGGTTCATCCGCGGCGGATTCGTGCTCGTGCTCGAACTCTGGTAGCTCGAGTCAGAATTCGGATCGATATTCCCGCTGCTCTGCGACCGGCCGCGGATCGTGCCCGTGTGGCCCGCGGTGCCGCTGGTTGTAATCACGAACCGGTGCCGGTAGACGCCCGGCGGCAGCGCGCGCATCCGGACCCGAAAGTAGTCGAGGTTCGTGCCGCTCGACCCCGTCGATGTCCCGACAATCGCATCACCGGCCTCCATCACGAATCCGTTGGCGTCCGCCTTGTTATCGTTGGGTTCCGTCTCGTAGAACACCGTGCCTGTCACGCTGGCAGCCGCATCAAAGAGCTCCGCGAAAGCACTTTCCGGCTCCGCCGACGGCACCTGGCGAACATCCGACACGCCCTCGCGAGCGGCGTCGTTTGCGCCTACCGCGAGTTCGCCCTCGTGCAAAACCGGCTGCGCCGTCGCCAGCGAGGCGGGAAGCTGTCGGGATGAGCTCGCCAGCAGCAATGCGAGCGTCCCCAGCGCAGCGTAGAGCCACCACCGTTTGCTTTTCATAATCACATCCCTCCCTGAAGCACCGAGTTACCGAAATGCGGTGCGAGGAGTTACCCCACAAACCTGACTTGCTCATCAAGTACCGACACATGCGACATGACGTGGGGGCTTTCGAGCGCCGCAGCACTCGCGCAGATCATCAGCACCGTGATTTCGATGCCGAGCCGCTTGCGGCCCACGAAGCCCATCTTGGGCTTCGGCTGCCGTGCTTCACATTCTCGCCGGCCTCGCCGGCATTGCGCGCCCGCGACGCACCATCACATGCCCGCCCCCTGCGATCCGATATGCAGCTTCCACTCCTACTGCCCCCTGGCCCAACCCGGGGGAGAGTGCGCGTAACCCCGCAGAGATACCCAAGTCGGCAGCTTGCGGGGCCAGAAAACCGTGCGCGCCCGGTCCAACACTTCGGAATACCTCAGGCGCCAACCCATCGACTTCAATGTATCCCACCGCGGCGGGGGTGTCAATCCAGATGCGTTCCGGCAAGCCGGTCGAGGCATCGCCCTGAAGCTTCGCCATTGAACAGCTCAACGCTGGTAACACGCGTCGCACCACTTGGTTCGGAGATGGGCCTCACGAAGCCCAGCGACGGGTTATCGGAACTTCGCACCCTCCTGCCTGCCGCTGCTCAAATAGCCCCGTGTCACCCATTGCGTGTCGATATTCACCCGCGTCGGCGACCTGCCCCGGTCAAGGCCCTCGTGTGCGCACGCCGGTCCCCCACTTCGGCATCTGGCGGGCGTGCAGCAGCCCAAAGGTTGAACGTCCTCCCCATGGGCAACCGCGCACAAAAATGCACAGCGTCCCCGCCGGCCCCCCGCTGTACAATGATGGCACGTGAACAGGTCCCGAGTGTCGCAGGGAGACGAACATGTCGCGGACGCACGCAATAAGCCAGGTAGTGTTTCTGTGCAGCGTGGCGGGGCTACTCGCTATCGCCGAGCCGCCGCCAATCGAGGTCACTTACGATGGGCATGAAATCGCCGTGCTACGGCCGTCGCCGACCGATGGTCAGGTCACGATCACGGATCGGGGCGTGCCATACGGTACTACGCCGGACTGGCAGAACAATCTTCGCCGACAGGTAGGCGGGCTTCAGGCTGCGGACATGAACGGCGACGGGTGGGTTGATGTCGTCGTCGGGTGCTACATTTCGCAGAGCTACCCGCCCTACACGGACTGGGAGAACCTGATCTACTTCAACGTGGGCGGACAGCTCGAGGCATCGCCCTCCTGGATCTCGACCGACGAGGTCTCTACTGGCGACGTGCAGGTCGCCGACTTCAATCGCGACGGGTATCCCGACATCTTCGCCGCCAACGGCGGCTACGAGATGGCGCCGTCCGTGATCTACTTCGGCGGCCCGACCGGCCCGAACCCAACGCCGGGCTGGTCCAGCAATGTCCCGGGTCGCGCCTGGTGCAACTACGCCATGCCGTTCGACCTCGACCACGACGGCGACATCGACGTGGTGACCGCGAATCAGGGCAACAACCCGGATGACCCATATCGCCCGATGTACATTTTCTTCAACAACAACGGAACGCTGGCCACTACTCCGGGCTGGCAGTCCGCCGAATGGTCGATTCAGAACTTCTTGGCGTTCGCGGATTACGATGGCGACGGCTGGGAGGATCTGGCGGTTTCCAAGTGGGCCAATTTCCAAAGCGGCATCTACCGGAATATCAGCGGCGTGCTGCAAACGACCCCCGTCTGGACGACCGGGGACACAGGCACCGACAAAGGCGTGGCGTGGGCGGACGTGGACGCGAACGGGTGGCCCGATCTGGCTCTGGGGCACAGCCCGACCCGTCTATATGGCAACAGCGCCGGGACGCTCTCGCTCGTGTGGAACTCCCAGGCCACCTACTTCGGCCACAGCGACCTGCGCTTCTGCGACGTGGACCGCGACGGCGATCCCGACCTCGCCGAGGTCCACTTCTCCGACGGCAAGACGCACATCTACCTCAATAACAACGGCGTTCTCAGCACCGTCCCCTCCTGGACGTACGACGCCGTTCCGGTCGGAACCGCACTGGCGTTCGGCGACATCAACGGCGACCGCTGGCCGGATCTGATCATCGGATACTCGGGCAACCCGTGCGTCGTGGTGTTCTACGCGCAGGTCCCCAACATCCCAGGCGACTGCAATCACGACACTAACGTCAACGGGCTCGACTTCCTGGTCTTCCCGGAGTGCATGAACGGACCGGCGGTGGCAACCGGCTCGCAGTGCGAGTGCGTCGACTTCAACGCTGACACCGACGTCGACCTGGATGATTTCGCGGGCTTCCAGGTCGCCTTTGAGGGATAAGAACGCGGCCGCGCTGCGGCCGTCGAAAACATGCCGAGGCGCGCGTCCCCGCCGGTCAGCGGAGCTGTTCGTCGGCGTCGCCGGTCGGCGGCACGTGCGTCACGCGCCACACGTTCCGAAACCGCTCCGTCGCGCAGCGCGACGCGCGCTGGTGTTCGCCCACCAGCAGTATCGCGCGCTGGCCATCCGTCTCCGCGGCAAGCAATCGCTCGAGCACAGGCACCAAGGCGTCCGGCCGCGCGCAGACCACCTCGATGTCGCGACGCTCAGTCTCGGCACACGCATAGCGAATCGCTGTACCTTCGAACCACGGCGTGATGATCACCGTGTCCGGCGGCAGGCTGCGCACGTCCAGCGCATGCAAAAAGTTGGTGGCGTCGCGCTCGGCCGCGATGTCCGGCGGCCTTCGATATTCCCGCACCGTCGCCAGCAGCGCCGCGACGAGAAGCACGTAGCGTGTCGCCAGCAGAGCAGGCGGCTGCCCCGCCGGAGTACGCGCGGACAACCCGACGCCGCACGCCACGCCGCATGTCAAGACTACGGGCATGTAGTCCGCAGCCGCCTCGTCCGTGTGCACCAGAAGCAACAACGCCAGTGCGCCGCTCAGCACACCGAACAACGACCATGCTGTCGTTGGCGACCGGCACGCCGTGCGCACCAAGCCTATCAACGCCAGTGGAATAATGGGCAGCAGCAGCCACCGTGCCGGTCCGGGCGTGCTGTGCCGCGCGACCCAGACGGCCCGAGCTTTCAACGCCTCCCACGAGTTCGACCAGTCCAAGCCGTAATTCGTGCCGGTCAGTCGACTGAGCACCGAGGCGGTACGTCCAAACGGCACCTCCAACCGGTCGGCGGCGCGCCCCGCCACAGGGCCCGGACGCTCACCAGCGTCACAGGCAAGCGGTTCTCGCCACCAAAGAAAAACAGGCGCATACACGCAGGGCAACATGAAGCAAGCGGTGGCCGGCAGAACAAACCGTGCCCGGTCTTTCCTCGGGTGCCGGCGCGCCACAGTCCATATGCCGACCAGAAAGCCGGGCAGCATGAGCAACACGGACGGCCGGCTGCCGGCCGACAGTCCCACGAGCAGCATGGCCAGGCATGCGTGCCGCCCCCGCCCCGTACGCTCGCCACGATGCATGCACACCACGGCGCCCAGTAATAACGCTGTCGTCGGTGCGTACACCTCCGGCACGACAAGATTGTTGCGGATCGCCGGATGCAGCGCGCAGAACAATGCCACGGCCGTCGCCGCCAATGGATGTACCCCGAGCCGCAGTTGCAAAACGACACACAGCCCCAGCGCCAGCAGGCCGCACAAGCAGCACGCCAGTGTAATGGCGAAAGCCGGGTTCACGCCGGGCAGCCGCGTGAGCAACCAACCAAGGGTGACATACCCGGCGTAACCGGGATCGTGCGCTGGTCTAAGCAACCGGCATGCGGTCTGAAGGTCCCCCGAATCGTCGAAGCACGCACCCCGCGGTAGACGCGGGACAACCAGCAGTGCCACCACAGCGACCGCCAGCGCCGCGACGATGCATTGCCGGCGCACGGGCGGCGTCTTCACAAATCCCGGCTCGCGCGCGGTAGCACTGCGAGATGCTCCCTGATTCATGCTGTGCCCCGGCAGGCCGCACATCTCAGTACCCGCCGCGCCCACCGCCCGTTGTCGACTGCGACGTGCGTGACCAGCCGGTGCGATTGCACGTGCGCACTTCGCCCTTGCCGCACGCTGTCGGAGCATCTACGATGCCGGCGCGTTTGCGAGCGCGGAATCAGGCGAGGGTGCCATATGCACCGTACGATACCGCTGGGATTCGGGATTGTCGCGGTTCTGCTGAGTGGGTCGGTGGCCACAGGCGATGTGCTGATTCTGCGAGATGGGCAGACCATCCGCGCCCCGATCTTGCAAGAATCTCCGGAACGCGTCGTGGTGGACCTGGGATTTGACGTGCTGGCGATTCCCCGCCGTCAGATCGTCGACATCCAGCGCGAGGAACAGGCGGCGACCGCTCCCAGCCAGGTGCGCCAGACCGAGCATCTGTACAGCACAGCGGATCTGCCCCCGATCAGCGCCAAGCAGCTCGCCGAGCGGTTTGGGGAGGGGGTGGTCCTGGTGGCGTCGCCCGCCGGACAGGGCAGCGGCTTCTTCATCAGCACGCAGGGGCACCTGATCACGAACTTCCACGTAGTGGAGGGCGAGCGGCGTCTGGCCGTGACGGTATTCCGCAAGGTCGGCGACGAGTTTCGGCGTGACAAGTATGAAGACGTACAGATCGTTGCCACGAACTCGTTTCTGGACCTGGCTCTGCTGAAGGTGAATCTGCCGCCCGACTACACGCCCACCATCACCTATCTGGCCGCCGAAGATGACTTGCGGGACGGGGATGTGGTGCGGGCGATCGGCAACCCGCTCGGGCTGGAGCGCAGTGTTTCCGAAGGGCTGGTCAGCCGCAGAAATCGGGCCGAGCAGGGCCTCGTCTACATTCAAACTACGACGCAGATCAATCCGGGCAACTCCGGCGGTCCGCTTTTCGACGCCCGTGGCCAGGTGGTCGGCGTCACCAATATGAAAATCCAGGGCGGCGAAGGGTTGGGCTTTGCCATCCCCACGCGCTACGTCATCGATTTCCTCCGTAACCGCGAAGCCTTCGCCTATAACAGCGAGAGCTCCGAGGCGGGGTACCGCTACTTGGCGCCGCCCGAACGGCGAAAGCCGGAGCCACCGCCATTCCTGCGGCCGGACGTGAGCCGCTGATCTATACGGGAGAACACCATGCTGCGACACTCGCTCTGTCTGAGGATTATCTTGGCCGCTGGCGTGGTCGGCACGACCTACGGCCAATCGGAGAAACGAGGCGAGGTGGACCCCGCCGAGTGGGCCCCGGCCGACGCCATCGTTTATTTGGGTATCACCGACATCACTCAAACCTGGTCCGACTTCAAAAACACGGCCAGCTACAAACTCATCAGTGACGATGTGGCCGGCCAGATCCCGGGCGCCAGCGCGTTCCGCCCTCTGATCAAGGGATTGGAGGAACGGCTGGCCAAGATGCTCGACGTAGACGCCAGTCAACTCCGTAACCCCTTTGGCGGGCCGCTGACGTTCTACGTCGCCGTTCAGCCCGGTGGAAAAGCTGACGACCTGGAACCCGGGCTGATCGCAGGTATCGGCGATGCGGCGTTGCTTCGAAAGTACTACGACACGGCCGTGGGGAAACTTAAGGAGGCGGCCAAGCACTCCACGGAGAGCGCGGGCTCCTACACGATCGACGTCTTCACCCGGACCGACGAGCCGAGCGATCGGACGCCCGCGACGCCGGAAGAGAAGGAGGACCGCGAGCTGGAAGGGCTCGGACCGGGATCGCCGCCGTTCGCCAAGTCGGTGGACAAGCTGATCGATGAGGAGTTGGACGAGTTTTTCCGCGCAGAAAACCTGCCGCGCTCACTAGCGGCATGTCTGACGGAGGAGCGATTGATCGTGGCCGGCACGCCCGAGCAGGTGCGGGCCATCCTGCGCCGCGAAAAGGGGCGCGAGTCCCTGGCGGATACGGCCGACCACAAGGACCTGCTGCGTTACCTTAAGCCGCTCGGCACAGTGCATTTCCAGCTCGATCTGCCGCGCGTATTGGAGCTGGCCAAAGCGGAAATGACCAGTGCGGACGAGGCGAAGGAGTTTGCGGAAGCCGTCAAGATGCTCGGCGCTGAAGGGCTGCGCAGCCTGGTGGGGCACGTACGGGTCGGCGCGTCGTCCTATGACATGAAAATGGAGCTGCTGTTTCTGATGAGCGGCGAACGCTCCGGGCTGGCGAAGATTCTGAGCATGGCAAACCAGCCGGTCACGCCGCCCGCCTTCGTGCCCGCGGACGTCTGCCAGTATTTGAGCATCAACGTGCAGCCCGGCCTGCTCATGGAAGAAATTGAGCGAATGGCACGGCAGTCGTCCCCCGAGGCAGCGGACAGCTTCCGCCGTACGCTGGAAGAGGTCCCCCTGCCCAGCGGTCAAACGGTCAACCTCCGTCAGGAGCTGATCCAGCACCTCACGGGCCCCCTGACGTATACGTTGAATTTCGCGCAGCCGTTGGGCCCCGAGTCGCCGCGCTTGTTGCTGACGCTCGGCCATCGCGATCAGGACGCCGTGGCGCGCTTTCTGGGACAGCTCGCCCCATTCCTGCAACCGCGGGAGCTGCGCGGTACGCAGGTGTTTGACCTGAGCATGGTCCCCGGCCTCAGCATCGCCGCGGCGCCGGACCGCGTGGTGGCCGGGACGGCCGCCGCCCTGGAGAGTGCGCTGCAGCCCGCCTCCGGCCAAACACTCGCGGACACGAACGGCTGGCGCCGCGCCGCGCGCCACATTCCGGAGCGGGCGTGGGCCGTCCTCTACACCGATGATCGGGCCATGCTCAGCACGGCGCTGGAATACGCCAAGAATAAGGAATTGCTAGCAGGCGGCGGCATGTTCAACCCCGGCACGTTCCTGCTCCAGCAGGTGTACGGCCCGCTGCTGACCAGCAGCGACGAAACGCAGATCAAGCAATTCCGCAAGCTGCTCGACTATACCAGCAAGGGTGTACTGACCGTAGCCACGACGCCGCAGGGCGTGCATCTAACCCTGGTCACACTCCGCCCGGAGGACTGATCGGCATTCAATTCTTCGGAGGGCCTGGCCGTGTCAAACCGCGGTGTTCTCTGTCAACACGTCCGCGAATGGCTCGTGGCGCTGCTGTCCTACAGTCTCCTGGTCGCTCCCTTCGGCTGCCAGTTCCAAGCGCTACTCGACAACATCGGCGGCTCGGTGCTGGGCGGCGCGGACACCAGCGCGACGGGCCTGTTTTTCAACGATGACCCCAACAGTTCGGTGCTGGTCGCAGCCCGCACCGCTGCCGGGGACGCATTCTTCGTCTATGGGACACGCAGCGCCAGCGGCGGGCTCGAAGACACACGCGTCGAATCCATCCTCGTTCAAACCGCGGACGGACGCCACGCCTTCATGACCTTCGAGCAGGGCCGACCTGTGCACCTGGAGGGCCCGGACGGCAGTTACATCCACATTACGTATGATGAAGTCTCCGCGGACCGGCTGGACGCCACAATCATCGCGTACGACGCGAGCAGCGGTCAGCAAATGACGGGCCACGTAAGCGTGGACGTGCAGCAAGTACGCAAGAACCTTCAGCAGTTCGCACAGCAGGGCGCCGAGCAGCTCAGCGCACTGCTGGGCCAGACCGTGCAGGTCCCGGCGGCAACGACGCTCACCACCGCGAAGACGCAGGAGCGCGCCGTGTCGCCGATTCTGGCCGCTCTCGTGGTGCTGCCGCTCACCGTGCTCGTCCAGTTCTGCTTCTACATCGTGGGCGAGACGCTGACCGCCCTGCGCGACGCCTTGGCGGCGTCTTTGCAGGCCTCGTTCGAAGCCACGGTTCGGGCCGCGTGCTTTCCGCTGATCGTGTTTTCGAGCGCCCTGCAGGAAACTTCCTGGCAGGTCCGCATCGTTCCTCTGTTCCGGGTCTTCGTGCAGATTCCCGACCCCCCGCGCATCACCATCCGCTTCTGACGGCCGTGGCCGCAACAGGCCGCCAGCGGGGCCGCGCCGCGCAGCTACCGCCCCGCAGCGGGGCCGGTCGGCAGCGGGCGTTGCTCAACGCGCTTCACAGCCGCCGCCACAAACGGTTCGATTGCCGACACCGNGGCGTTCTCGGCCAACCGCAGGATGTATTCCGTCGCCGCCCGCGTGNACTTCCGCTCGGTCAGCTCACGCCGCAGCTCGTCCTGCACCTCCAGAAACGAGCGCTCCGCGGCGGGCTGGATGCGTCCACAACGCACAATGCAATACCCGTTCGGCGTCTCCACCGGCTCGGTCCGCTGCCCCTCTTCGAGCTCGAAGACGCGCCGGCTTACTTCGTCATACGGCGGTTGCAGCGGGCGGGAGATCAAGCCCCACGAACCGCCCTGCGGCGCATGCGCTTCGCCGGAGTATTGACGGGCGACTTCTTCGAACGGCTGCGTAGCGAGTGCTTCCTCAACCTCGCGGACCTGCCGCAGCGCTGCCAGCCGGGCCGTTGCCCGCACGGTCTTGTCTGCTGTCTCCCAGTGCTGGTCCGGCGGCAAGAAGCGTGCAAACGGGATCTCGATCAGCAACAGCTCGCGCATCTCCGGCGTGCGGTAACGGCTGATGTTTTGCTGATAATAGGCGAGCAGCTCATCGCGACGGACCTGGATCTGCGGCGTCAGACGCTCGCGCATGTACTGGCGCGTCACCAAGTCACGCTCCAGGGCCGCACGGTATTGCTCGTACGTCAGCCCGCACGCGGACAAATGCACCTTGAGGGCCGCGAGGCTGCCGCCAAACTCCTGCGCTGCCAGGTTATCGATTTCGCGCTGGACAGCCTTTTCGATGCTCTTGCGCTGGTCCTCGCTGAGATTCGCGGTCGCCTCCGCGTGAATCAGTAACGTGCCGATCTGTCGCCGCGTCTCCTCCCGGATCAATCGCTGCACACGCTCGTGGAAGCCGGCCGACGTCTGCGTCTGGCGAATCTCCTCGATCTCGTCCGCCAGCGGGAACAGCACCTCGGCGACCGTCAAGACAGACTTGTTCACCATCAGGATGTCGGCTTCGATCGCGTCGGGTGCGGGCTGAATCGGCGGCGGGATGGCTCGCCGTGCCGCAGCCACCCGTTCAGCCCCCAACAAGACCGGCGCGCTGGTCGGGACGACCTGTCCGGTGCGAATCCGCTCCTCGCGCTCGGCCGCCAGCTCCGCTTCGCTCTTAATTACCGGCCGGCGCGCGTCCGGGGGTGGCCCCATCTTGCTCCGTGTCATGGACAGGCCGCATCCGCCTACCGTCCACAAGCCAACGATCAGCAGCAGTCCCGTCAGTCTTCGCGCCGCCCGCATGTCAGGCACTATATCAAACCCCGCCGCGTCTCCCAAGGCGGTCGCCGTTCTACAGATTTTCACGTGCCCCGGGGGGAACGTCGACCGTGGAAACTCCGACAAAAGATGGGTCGGAAAGTCCCCGGTCCTGAGCTGCCGCCCACAACGCGATCGGCGGTTTGACGACTGGCCCAGCGGCCTTCACAATACGCCGCACGAGGCTCACGAGCCCATGTCGTGGCCGGTCCTTGCACGGGGTCGTGAGCGCGTGGCGCACGTTGATCTTCCGCTGAGGAGCTGAGGTCGAAACCTGTATCGGGTCGGGCAGCGAGGCTTTCAGTCATGGCCGAAAGAACAGCGATCGTCGGGGCCGGGTACACACCACTGCGTGCCCTCAGCCCGCAAGCTTCGTTCCGGGAGCTGGTTTTCGAGGCGGCGGTCCGCGCGTACCAGGACGCGGGCATCACGCCCGCCGACATTGATTCGGTGGTCGCTCTGGGCGAGGACTACCGCGAGGGCACCTGCATTTCAGACGAGTACGTGCCCGACCAGCTCGGGGCGGTCCAGAAGCCGGTACACACGGTTACCGGCGACGGTGTGCAGGGACTGGGGATGGCCTGGATGCTGCTCCAGAGCGGCGTGGCCGACATCGTGGTGCTGGAGGGACACTCCAAGGCTTCGAACATGCGGCATCCGGCGCACGTCGAAGCAATGGCGCTCGACCCGGTTTTCGTACGCCCGCATGCATGGAATCCGCTGTTCGTCGCGGGGCTTGAGATGCAACGGTTCCTGCACGAAACCGGCATCACTTCCCGACAGGCCGCGCAGGTGGCGGTTAAAAACAAAGGCAACGCGCTGCGGAATCCCATCGCCGCCTACCCCGGACATATCACGGTGGAGCAGGTCCTGACGTCGCAGCCTTTGGCCGACCCGCTCACGGAGCTGGCCGTCGCGCCCCCCGCCGACGGCGCTTTCGTGTTTGTCGTGGCCAACGCCGCTGGCTGCAAACGTTGTCGCGGTCAGCCCGTTTATATCGAGGGAATCGCGTGGAATTCGGACACATCGAATCTCGCGACGCGCGACTGGACCCGCGCGACGTACATCGAGAAAGCGGCAGCCCGGGCCTACGAAATGGCTGCCCTCCAGAACCCGGTTGCCGATCTGAGTTTCGTCGAGGCGGACGATGCGTACACCTACAAGGAGCTTCAGCACCTTGAGGCTCTTCAGCTCGTCCCCAAGGGCCGAACCGGTCAGTGGTTGCACGACGGCCACTTCGACCTGGGTGGCAAGCTGCCTATCAACCCCTCCGGCGGCGCCCTGGGTTGCGGAAACCTGCATGACGCCTCCGCGCTGCGGGCTATTCTGGAGGCGGTCTGGCAGCTGCGCGGGCAGGCGGGCGCACGGCAGATTCCGAACGCCCGGCGCGGCCTGGTCTGCTCCTGGCGCGGGATACCAACGGCCACCGGCGGCGTGGCAATTCTGAGTGGGAGGTAGAGAACCATGCGTAGAGTGGCCGTACTCGGCGCGGGCCTGACCCGCTTCATGCGTCGCTCTCTGGAAACCGGCCGCGAGCTGTGCTGGGAGGCGGCCTCGGCCGCCCTTCAGGAGGCCGATCTCACTTTGGCTGACATCGACTGCGTCGTCCTCGGCACGGCTCCCGATGCGTTCGACGGCGTACACATGAAAGGCGAGTACCTGCTGGACGGTGCCGGCGGGAAAGGGAAACCTTACGTGCGCGTGTACGTCGGCGGCGGTACGGGCGTCTTCGTCGTGCCGGCCGGCTGGTGGCACATTGCCAGCGGCGCCTTCAACACCTGCCTGATCGTCGCCGAAGAAAAGATGTCCTCCACCCAGCCGCACCCCCAAGGCGCCTTCAACGCCATCTACGATCAGTTCACGGAGCGGCCTCTCGGCGTGAACCTGTTGTGGATCTTCTCGCTCGAGATGCACCGCTATATGCAAACTTACGGCATCCCCTTGGAGACGATCGCGAAGGTCGCAGTCAAGAACAAGAAAAATGCCAAGGACCACCCCGCCTCGCAGGTCGCCGGCGACTTCACCGTGGACGAAATCGTCAACTCGGAGGTCATGGCGTACCCGGTCATGCGGCTGATGGTCAGCCCGGTGACCGACGGGGCGGCGGCCATGGTTCTGGCCAGCGAGGAGTTCGCCAGGAAGAAGGGCGGCAAACACGTGTGGGTCGAAGGCGTCGGCTGGAACCTCGACACTTCCTACTGGACCAACCGCGACCTGGCCTATCCGCAGTACGTCGAGAAAGCCGCCCGGATGGCCTACAAGATGGCTGGCATTACGGACCCCCGCAAGGAAATCCACGTGGTCGAACCGTACGACCCGTTCGCATACAAGGAGCTTCATCACCTGGAGGGTCTACAGTTGGCCGACCGGGGACAGGCCCCGCGACTCCTCGAAGAAGGCTTCTGGGATCGCGACACAACGACAGGCATCCCGTCCAGCCCGTCCGGCGGGCTACTCGGTGTCGGCAACCCCATCGCGGCCGCGGGGCTCATGAAGGCGATTGAGATCTACTGTCAGCTCAGCGGAAAGGCCGGCAAGCGTCAGATCCGACGCAATGCCCAGCGCGGCCTGGCTCAGGCGTGGGGCGACCTCATGCAGGTCGGGACCGTCATGATCATGGGCGTCGAGAGGTGAGCGCAATGAATTCCGAACTTCGAGGCACGTCGCTCCGCGAAGACGATCTCCGTACCGGAAAAGCCTTCGCCACGGAGTGGCATCCGAAAATCGACTTCCGGTTCGATGCCGGGATCGCCATCAGTCAGTTCCTGGCGGGCTTGAAGGCCGGCCAGCTCCTGGGGCGCCAGTGCGATGCCTGCGGGCGGGTCGTCATCCCGCCGCGCATGTTCTGTGAACTCTGCTTCCGGCGGAACGACCGCTGGGTGGAGCTGAAGCACACTGGCCGCATCAATACGTTCTCGGTGTCATTCGTCAACTGGGACGCGTCGCGGCGCCAGACTCCCCAGGTCCCCGCCGTCATCGACATCGACGGTACGAACCCCCGCATGGGCATCCTGCACTTGCTCGGCGAGGTCGGAGAAACGTTGGAGGAAGTCCTCAAGAACGTGCAGATCGGCATGCCGGTCGAAGCGGTCTGGAAGCCTGCCGACCAACGCGAAGGTGCCATTACCGATATTCTGTATTTTCGCCCCGTACGCGGAGCGTAGCCCTCGATTCGGAGCCCGGCTGCCGCCGCGCGCAGCCGCGTTACATCAGCAGGAGTTGAGCCGATGCGGGAGTATCTGACCCAGAACGAGCAGCCCCGAACGGTCTACGGCAACTGGGGCGTTCACTATCGCTACACGTATGGCGTCGCCGGCGAGCGCTTCTTCCGGGAGCTGAAGGATCGCGGTCACCTGGTCGCCTCGGTCTGCCCCAAATGCCGCCGACAGTTCCTGCCCCCCTCGCTCTACTGCGAGGACTGCTTCGTCGAGATGACGGAATATGTCCCCGTCGAAGGTCATGGCACCGTGTACAGTTTCACTGTGCTGCGCGAGTCTCTGGACGAGACCCCGCTGGCAACCCCCATCGTCGCAGCGCTCGTCCAGTTTGACGGTGTCGCAGGCGGTCTGCTCGCCCCGCTTCAGGGCGTTTCGCCGGACAAGGTCGAGATTGGGATGAAGGTGCGGGCCGCAATCCGCGCGGAAAAAGCTACGGCTTCCATTGCCGACTTGTCCTGGGTGCCCGCCTGACACATCGGTCGCCGCGGACTCCTCGCCGTTGGCCCCCGCGCCCTCCCACGATTCGCGCCACCGGGTCCGCCGGCGCCTCACCGAGCGGTCCGCTGGGCCCAGCGGTCTACCCGCTGGTCGGATGCATATTCGGTCCCTCACCCCAACGCAGTTTCCGTCGCAGCGCATGCCACTCCGATCGCCTCGGATTGCGCACCAACAGAAAGTCGGCCGCGTAGCGCGTGATGACCACCCGGTCTCCCACCCCGAACGGCTCGGTCGTCCGCCCGTCAACGGCGATAGACGTTCCCGCGTTGGTCTGCTCGGCCCGGATCACGATCTTGCGCCCGGAGTCCAGTACGAGCGGCCGGTATGTGAGCGCGTGCGGACAGATCGGCGTCAAGATGAATGCCTCCCCTGTCGGCTCGACGATCGGCCCCCCCGCCGCCAGATTGTGCGCCGTCGACCCCGAGGGCGTCGCTATGATCAGCCCATCCCCGCGTACCACCGCAACCTCATCGCCGTCCACTTCGACCGTCGTCTGAATCATGTGAAAGGGCGGCCCCGCGAGGATCACGCAGTCATTCACCGCCGGCCCGCAATGCAGCCGCCCGGCGCTGCGCTCGATCGTCACCTGCATCATCACCCGGCGCGTAACCGGCAACGCCCCTGCGAACAGGAACTCCCCCTCCTGCTCCAGCTCCTCGATCGTAAAGTCGGCGAGATAACCCAGCTTGCCCAGGTTGATCCCCACGATGGGAACCTGCCGCTCGCGCAGCCCGTGAACCGCCGCGATCAGCGTCCCGTCGCCACCCAGAACCATCAGCAGGTCCGGCTCGGCGGCCGCGGCGGCGGCACTGTCATAGGTGACCCCCGCGTACACCACCTCTGCCCGCCCCGCCAGCCAGCGACGAAGACGTTCCAAGGCCTCGGCTGCGGGCGGCTTGTCCGGCGACGCAACAATCGCGACGCGCAGGGCCTCTGAGGCGGACGACCGAGACTCGTCCACGTCGTCAGAACCCGCTCGGGCCGACATCGCCTTCGCGTCTCCCATCGCTCTCTCCGCGACGACGCGCACCTACACTCCCCGAAGGCGCAGTATACCCCCGCCGACAGCCACCTCGACAACCCGTCTCCCCGCGCGGACTCAAAGCGGCGATAATCCGGACTAGCGGTTTCTTAGCGTTTGTGCACTATATGCCGATTCACGACTCGACGGCGCGCTATCTGAACCGTGCACGCCAGCGCTGGGCAGCCTTGCCGTTCGCGTGGTGCGTTCAGATCGGGCACACCGCCGGTTTGGGAATTCCGGTTTAGCGGACTGCAACGTGAAGTACGACCTGCTGGCCATCGACCTTGACGGCACCCTGCTCGACTCGCAGCACCGGCTTGTGCCCGCGAACCGAGAGGCATTGCACCGCGCGCACCAGGCCGGGATGCGCATCGTGATCTGTACCGGCCGCTCGTTCACAGAAACGCGCCCGGTCCTCGCGGACATCGGCCTCGATCTGGACGCTGCCGTCAGCGTGTTCGGCGCCATCATTACCGAGGTCGCCACGGGTCGCACCCTCGACCGCACGCCGCTACCACTCGATGTGGCCCGCGCCGCCACCGACTGGTTTCAGCAGCTCGGTTATCCCGTCCTGTGGCTGACGGACGCGGATGAAGTCGGCTTCGACGGGTATCTGATCGACGGTCCCCACCGTCACCCCGGCGTCGACCGTTGGCTGGCGCTGTCCCCCTGTCAGGTCGAACGTGTCGCCGCCCTTCCACCCAGACCCGCCGCCCCCGTTCGACTGTCGATCATCGACGACGAGCGGGCGTTGCCGGATCTATCAACCCGCCTGCACACCGCCTTCAACGGCCGCCTGACCCACAACCTGCTTCACGCTCCGCCGTACCGACTTTCGTTGATCGAGGCCTTCGCCCCGCAGGTCAACAAGTGGTACGCCGTTCACAAGTTGTGCCAGCGCTGGGGTCTCGACCCGCGGCGAACGGTCGCGATCGGCGACGACGTAAACGATGTGCAGATGATCCGCAACGCCGGCCTCGGGGTCGCGATGGGCAACGCCGCCCCCGCCGTCAAGGCCGTCGCCGACCAGCTCACCGCGACAAACGACGACGCCGGCGTAGCCCTGGTCATCGACCGGCTGTTAAATACGTGAGGCGACACACGGGCAGCGAAACGGGCAAAGCATGGCGCCCTACGCGCGAGTCGAAGTTACCGTCATCTTCGTGTGCGGCGTGCTCGTCACCGCCGCTATTGCGTGGCTTGCACCACTGTGGGCCGCAGTGCCTGCTGTGCTTACGCTGGGGCTGCTGTCGTTCTATCGGAACCCGACCCGCCGGCCGCCGAATGATCCTTGCGCGGTCCTCGCCGCCGCGGACGGCAAGATAGTGGAAATCTCTCCGCAGGTTTCCGGGCCAGACGGCGAACGGTTTCTGCGGATCATGATATTCCTAAGTATTTTCGACGTGCACGTAAACCGCAGCCCCTGCGCCGGGCGAGTGCTGGAAGTGCGCTACCGGCCCGGTGAGTTTTGCAACGCGCTGCGGGCCCAAGCGGACACGCACAACGAGAGCAACACCGTGGTCCTCCGACCAGAGCCGCCCTTGCCAGGGCCGATCCACGTCCGGCAGATCGCGGGGGTACTGGCGCGCCGGATCGTTTGTACCGCGCAGACCGGAGCGGCGCTAGCCGCCGGCCAGCCGTTTGGTATGATCAAGCTGGGCTCGCGGACCGAGGTCTGCTTGCCGGCGGACGCACCATGGGAGATCTGTGTCCGCGTCGGTCAACACGTGAAAGCGGGCCAGACAGTTCTTGCCCGGCTGCGCGCCGCCGCGGGAATGACAACGTCGGTTGGGCCCGCCGGCGCGGCGTCCGCGAGTGCTGAAAGGCCGGTCTGAATCGCCAACCTGAGGACGTTATGCTCCTGCGAACGCAACCGCCCACCCTGCCCGACCTCGGCGATCCGCCCCGGCAACTGAGCGGCATCAGCCTTCTGCCGGCGACTGCCACGTTGGGTAATCTGTTGTGCGGCTTCTTAGCCATCTTCTGCTGCCTGCTTTCCATCCGGGCGGAATACAGCGCCTCCTTTGGAATCCAACCCCGCGTCTTTCACCCGCGTCTGGAGCAGCTTTTCCCGACCCACATTGCCGCCGGCGCCTATCTCATCGTGCTGGCGATGATCTTCGACGCGCTGGATGGCCGACTGGCCCGCATCACCCGCCGCACCAGCGAATTCGGCGCGCAGTTGGACTCGATCGCGGACATTGTGAGCTTCGGGATCGCACCGGCGGCGTTGTTCATCACGTTGCTGCTGCGCCCGGCCCTGGGTTCCGAAGCCGAAACACCCGACGCGTCGCGGCTCCAGTTTCGCTTCGGCCTGGCCAGCGCACTCGTTTATGTGAGCGGGGCCGCGATCCGGCTGGCGCGCTTCAACGCCGAGAATGTCCACACGGAGGCGGCGCAGAAACGCTTCAGCGGTCTGCCGAGCCCCGGGGCGGCCGCGGCGGTGGTCTCGCTGCTGGCGCTACACGAGCATCTGCGGCACACCGGCTTCTCCGGCTGGGGCGTGGACTGGGCCAACGTGTCACGCTGGGTGATTGCTGCAACCGCATTCGGCGTCGCGTTGCTGATGATCAGCCGGCTCGACTACGTACACGTTTTCAACGTCTATGTCCGCCGGAAGCGGCCACCAACGCACCTGGTTTGGCTGGTCATCATCATGGGCATCGGCTGGTACTCGTTCGAGCTGTTGCTGGTCGTGCTGGCGTTTGCGTACGTGATCAGCGGGATCGCGGCAAACATCACCCACCGTCGGCTGGCCGCAGAAGAGCATCCGCCGGCCTGACCGTGACGGCGGCCGTTTTCGCAACCGGACTGTGTGCTACCATCAGACAGGCATGCCGGAACTGTCGAGGCGTAGACTGTGGACGCGACGCTCGCCGCCAAGTACACCGACCTGCAAGACCGCCTGCGGGCCATGCGCTCGGTTGTGGTCGCATTTTCCGGTGGCGTGGACAGCACCGTTCTCTTGAAGGTCGCCGTTCTGGCGCTGGGACCAGACCGTGTGCTGGCCGTTACCGCCCGCAGTCCCAGCCTGCCGGCCGCGGAGCTAGAGGCCATCCCCCGACTGGTGGCGGAAATCGGAGCGGCTCACGAGTTCGTCGACACGACAGAATTCGACAACCCCAGCTACCGGGCCAACCCCGCCAACCGCTGCTACTTCTGCAAGAGTGAGCTGTTTGCTCGCCTGCGAGAGCTGGCGGCCCGGCGCAGCTTTGAGGCGGTCGTCTGCGGCACCAATTCCGATGACCTGGGGGACTTCCGCCCGGGCTTGCAAGCCGCCGAAGAGTTTGGTGTGCGAGCCCCGCTGGTGGAAGCAGGTTTGTCCAAGGCGGAGCTGCGGCGATTGGCCGCGGAACTCGGCCTGCCGATTCACGACAAGCCGGCGTCCCCGTGTCTGGCGTCGCGTATTCCCTATGGCCAACCGGTTACTCCGGAGAAGCTGCGCCAGATCGACGCCGCCGAGTCGGTACTGCGTGAACTCGGCTTCCGTGAGTGTCGCGTGCGACACCACGGCCCCGTGGCTCGGATCGAGCTGCCAGCAACGGAGCTGGAGCGCATGGTCGCCGAAGCCGTACGCACGCGGGTCGTGGCAGAACTGCGCTCCCTGGGCTTTCACTACGTCGCCCTCGACCTGGTCGGCTTTCGGTCCGGCAGCCTGAACGAACTCCTCGCAAGCGCGCCCCGACTGAGCGGTGACCCCGCTCCGGTCGGCTCCCGGCGGCAACCGCCAGCATAACAAAGGCGTACTTGGCCACCTCTCGATGCCATTGAGGCACAGCTACCGCGCGCGGATAATTTCCCCCACGGCCGCGCGCGGGCCCCGCCGCCGGTTCCTCGGGACGAGGCCCTGCGGCGGAGTAACAGCAGTGGCATGATCCCTACAGAGATCCTCCGAAAAGTTCGCCGCATCCAGATCGTCACAACGGCGATGGTCAACGACCTGTTCGCTGGCCAGTATCACTCGGCCTTCAAAGGGCGCGGCGTGGAATTCGAGGAGGTGCGGGAGTACCAGCCTGGGGACGACGTCCGTACGATCGACTGGAACGTGACGGCGCGCACTGGTCACCCTTTTGTCAAGAACTACCGGGAAGAGCGCGAACTAACCGTCATGCTGTTGGTCGATGTCAGCGCGTCGCAGAAGTTCGGAACGCGTCAGCAGCTCAAGAGTGAACTCGTCGCCGAGCTCGGCGCCACGCTCGCCTTCTCCGCCGTGCAGAACAACGACAAGGTCGGCCTCCTCCTCTTTACCGACCGGGTGGAACGGTTCATTCCCGCGCGAAAGGGCACTCGGCATGTGCTCCGCCTGATCCGCGAGTTGCTGTATCACCAGCCGGTCGGGCGGGGCACCGACGTTGGCGTCGCCCTCGAATACCTCAGCCGCGTCGTACGGCGTCGGGCGGTGGTTTTCCTCATCAGCGATTTTCAGACCCCAGACTTCGACGGCCCGCTGCGCGTCGTCCGCCACCGCCACGACCTCATCCCGGTCATTGTGGAGGACGAGCGCGAATACCGGCTGCCCGCCGTCCGCTATGTCGAGCTTCTGGACCCGGAAACAGGCGCGCAGGTTCTCGTGGACACCAGCTCCCGCCGATTCCGGACAACATTCGAGACCCTCGCCGCCCAGCGCCGGACGCGCTGGCTCAACGAATTCCATCGTTGGCGGATCGACACGCTGGCAGTCCGCACCGGCCAGTCGTTCGTCGAACCACTGATGAAGTTTTTCCGACAGCGCGGGAGGCGGCGATGAATCCGCTGAAGCGCTGGTTGAGCACGGCCTTTGTTCTTTGCCTCACTTGCCCCGGGCTGCAATCGCGCCACGCCCCGTCAGCCCGACGTGGTCCGTGACGTCGCGCAGCGCGGCCCGCTCACACTGACAGTCGAGGCCGAACCGCCGCACGTGCAGGTTGGCGACGCCATCACCGTCCGCGTCCGCGTGGAAACGTCCGGCGAGTACGAGGTGGAGTTGCCCACAATCGAAGCATTCGGGGAGCTCGAAGCGCGCGTCACGGAGTCGTCCGAAGCACGTCCCGGCCCCCAAGGTCTTATCTGGCGAAGAACTTTCCAACTGGAACCGGTCACATCCGGAACGCTGGAGGTTCCGTCGCTGGCCGTGCGCTATTGGCGCCGGGGCAGCACCGCCGCCACGCAGCCGACGCCCGGTCTCGTGACGCAGCCGGCGGGCAATGAGCTGCTGAGCCGGCCACTGAAGATCGAAGTGCGCTCCGTCCTGACCGACAAAGATGACCCGCGCCACCCACGTGACATCACGGGGACGCTGCTCCCGCCCATGCCGCCGCTCAAGCCCTGGCAATGGGCTGCGCTGGTCGGCGCCGTGCTGGCGGCGGCTGCGGGCATCTTCGGGTTGTGGAAAGTAGTCCGGCACCGACTTCGGCGTCCGTCGCCACCCATCCTGCCCGAAATCTGGGCGTTGCGCGCCCTGGAAGAGTTGGGCGCGCAGGACTGGTTCGTTGACGGGCGCTTCCGCGATTTCTACTACCGCCTGACCGAAATTGTGCGCTGCTACATTGAGCGGAAGTTCGGGCTGGCGGCCCCCGAGATGACGACCGAGGAGTTCTTCGCACACCTTCAGCGCGGCCGACTCACCTTGCCGTACGACGCGGAACGACTGCGCACGTTTCTGACCGCGTGCGACCTGGTGAAATACGCGGCCTTGCGACCGCGGCGGGAAGACGCCGACGCCGCTCTGCGCACGGCCCGCGCGTTCATCCACGCGACCGCCGCCAGCGTCGCCCAGGCGGTCCACGCCGCATCCGGGAACGGGCCCGGTACGGCCGGGCCAGGCGCCGCCGTTCCCTCTGGAGGGCAGGCCGCATGACCCACGTCCACCTGCCCTTCACACCACGCGACATACTGTGGCCCCATCCGTGGGTCTGGGCCTTGACCCTCTTGGCGCTGCTGCCGTGGCTCTGGTGGCTTTGGCTGCGGCCGCAGCGACGGGGAGCAATCCGGTTCTCTGATCTGACGAGCGTGCGCCACGCCGCGGGCCGCGTGCGCTCGAGACTGCCACTCCTTCTCCCGGTCCTGCGAACCGTGGCGCTGACCGGGTTGATCGTGGCGGTAGCGCGCCCGCAGACGCCTAACGAGTCTCGCCGACTCCAGGTCGAAGGCATCGCCATCCAGATGATTCTTGACACGTCCGGCAGCATGCTTGACTTGGACCTTTCGCCGCCGGATCGGCGGATGACACGTCTCGACGTGGCCAAGGAGGTTTTCCGGCGGTTTGTGCTGGGCAACGAGGTGTTGCCCGGGCGACCGAATGACCTGGTCGGCATGATCCGCTTCGCCAAGTACGCCGACAGCGTTTGCCCACTGACTCTCGATCATGGTGCCCTGAGCGAGATTCTCGATCAGACGCATATCCCGGTCGACCGCTATGGCCGCGTGCCCGACGAACACAACCAGACTGCGATCGGTGACGCGCTGGCTCTGGCCGTGGAGCGGCTGAAGGACCTCAAGCGCACGACTGGCTCCGGCGGGCAGCTCGTCATCCGAAGCCGAGTCGCGATCCTCCTGACGGACGGCGAAAACAATGCGGGCATGATCGCCCCCCAGCAGGCGGGCGAGCTGGCCGCCACCTTTGGAATCCGCGTCTACACGATTCTGTGCGGTACGGGCCAGAACCTGGGCTGGGGGCATCGTCTGCCCGTCGACGACCGCGATTTGAAATACATCGCCAACGTCACCGGCGGGCGGCACTACGTCGCCACCGATGAGCGCGCCCTCGAGCGCGTTTACCAGGAGATCGACCAACTGGAACGAACCAAGACCGAAGAACACAGTTACGTCGAGTGGGGTGAACGATCGTGGGCCTGGCTTGCGACCGCCTTTGTCGCCTTGTGCGCGCAAACCGTACTGAATTCCACGCTGCTGCGGAGGATACCGTGAACGCGGGAGCGAATGGGCTACGGAGCGTATGTCGAACCTGAACTTCGACCACCTGGAGCGCCTGAACCTGTTTTGGGCCCTGTTGGCCGTCGCCGCGCTGGGCCTGTACGGCATCTGGCAGCGGCGGCGCGCGCTGCGACTGTTCGCGGACGCCCACCTGCTGCCCAGGCTCGCGCCGCACTGGGAATGGGCCCGGCCTATAGTCCGGCTCACGCTGGTGCTTGCCAGCCTCGCGCTGATCGTAATTGCGCTGACGGGGCCTCGATGGGGCACCCAAACCCAACCGCTGTTGCGTCGCAACATTGATGTCATGGTCCTCCTCGACGTGTCCCGCTCAATGCTGGCTCGCGATATCGCCCCCAACCGTCTGGAGCGGGCCAAGCTCGCGATCCGCGATGACCTGCTTCCGGCGCTCGGCGGAGACCGCATCGGACTCATCGCGTTCGCCGGCGTGCCGTCCCTCGCCTGCCCCTTGACCACCGATTACGGCTTCTTCCGACTCGCGCTCAATGAGGTCGGCATCCACTCTGCACCCCGCGGCGGGACGCTGATCGGTGACGCAATCCGCAGGGCCGGCGAGCTTCTCAACGACCGCATCGACGCTCACAAGATCATTCTTCTCATTACGGACGGAGAGGACCACGAGAGTTTTCCCCTCGAGGCTGCCGCCGGCGTCTGGAAGGATTACGGCATACCGATCATCGCCCTGGCCCTGGGCGACCCGGAACACGGCGCACGCGTGCCCATCGCCGGCGAGGGCGGCGAGACGTTCCTCACCTACCGCGACGAGGTTGTGTGGACCCGGGCCAACTTCGACGACCTGCGCCGGGTCGCCGCCGTCTCACCGCTAGGGGTATTCGTGCCGGTGGGCACGAGCAACTTCGACCTGGGCGAGGTCTACCGCCGGGTCGCGTCGGGACTGCGGTACAAAGAAGAAGCCGAGCAGCGCCAGGTACGCCAGCCGTCGCGTTACCATCCGTTCGCCGTGGCGGCACTCGCCCTGCTGCTGCTCGATTCGTTCCTTCGAGATGCGTCGCGACGCGCGGTCGCCCAATGGACCAACACAACGCTGCCCCGCGAGAAAGCCGCATGAGGACAGTTTGCCGCGATACGCGCCGTTCCGCAGCGTGCCGGGCCGTGCCGGACGGTGGTCTCGGTCTGCGCGCGCGGTTTTCCACGACAGCGCGACAGTCCCTTGGCCTGCCGGCGCTGGCGGTCCTTCTGATCGGCCTCAGCCCCGCTGCCTACGCGGCCTCGCCCCGAGACCTGATCGTGCAGGGAAACGCCCACTACGAGGCGGGCCGTTACGCGGAGGCCCTGCGCAGCTACGAGCAAGCGGCCGATCAGGCCGGCAGCCCCTCCTCGGAGCTGCTGCATAATCAGGCTGCCGCCCACTTCAAACTCGGCCACATTCATGATGCCCGCGAACTGTGGGCTCGCGCCAAGACGCTGGGCGACGCCGCCTTCGAGGCCCGCGCCCGCTACAACCTCGGAAATTGCGACTACGCCGAGGCGCTGACGGCCGCGCAGGCCGGCGACAAGCAGAAAGCGTTACAGCTTCTGAGCCAGGCGGCGGCGGAGTATCGGAACGCCCTGCGCCTGGATCCGACGCTGACCGACGCCCGCGCAAACCTGGAGCTCGCCTACCGACTCAAGAAACAGATCGAGGAATCACAGCAGGACTCGCCGCAAAGCCAGCCCTCCACTCAGCCCAGTTCGCAGTCGGCGTCGTCACAGCCCTGCTCTCAGCCGTCCACCTCGCCGGCATCCCCGGAGTCCACGGAATCCCAGCCTGGTCAATCGTCGGAGAGGCAGTCGCAAACCCAGCCCTCGGAAACACCGGCATCCCAACCGAGCCAGGAAGCCGAACCTCAGGAGCAAGAAAAAGAAGCGAAACCGCCGGCGCCCGAGCCCGAATCCCAACCCGCCGGCCCGCCGCCCGCGCCGGCAGAATCGCAGCCCGCTGAGTCGTCAGCGGAGGAAGACCGCCCTGTCACCACAATCTACCTGACCCCCGAGCAGGCCGAGCGTCTGCTTCAAATGGTCCGCGACGCGGAAAAGGCCCGCCGCGAAATGCTGCTTCGGCAGCGCAAGGCGTCGCAGAAACCCGTCGATCGCGACTGGTAACCCTTAGACGTTCCGCAACTCGTGCCCCAACTTCCGCTTCTTGGCTTCCAGGTACCGCCGATTGTGTTCCGTCGGTGGAATCTCCAGCGGCAACTGCTCGACCACCTCCAGGCCGTACACTTCCAGCCGACTGACCTTCTTCGGATTGTTTGTGAGGATACGAATCCGGTGCACTCCCACGTCCCGGAGAATCTGCGCGCCGACTCCGTAGTCGCGTCGATCCGGCGGAAAACCAAGGGCTTGATTCGCTTCCACCGTGTCCAGCCCGCCGTCCTGAAGCCGATACGCGTGGAGCTTGTTTTCCAACCCGATGCCCCGTCCCTCCTGTCGCAGATAAACCAGCACACCGCGATTCTCCGCGGCGATCCGTTCCATCGCCGCTCGAAGCTGAGCCCCGCACTCGCACCGCAGGGATCCGAATACATCGCCCGTCAGACACTCTGAATGGACGCGCACAAGGACCGGGTCGTCCACCTGGCGCACGCTGCCCATGTCGTCCAACTCGCCGATCCCCCCGCGGCACAGGGCCACGTGCGTGTGCGCGTCGGTTCGGGCCCGGTATGCGATCAACAGCCAGTCCCCGTACTCGTTCTTGAACGGCACGCTTTCCACCCGCTCGACCAGTCGCTCCCGCCGCATACGGTACTCGATCAGGTCGGCGATGCTGCACATCTTCAGGCCGTGCTGTCGACAGAAGTGAATAAGCTGGGGCACGCGGGCCATCGTCCCGTCGTCATTGAGAATTTCGATCAACGCGGCCCCAGGCAACAAACCGGCGAGCCGGCACAAGTCCACCGACCCCTCGGTCTGTCCGCCGCGCACGAGGACGCCGCCGTCCCGTGCCATCAGCGGATTCACGTGCCCCGGCCGCACGAAATCTTCGGGAATCGCCTCTTCCGCCACGAGGTGCCGGATCGTCGTGGCCCGGTCGAACGCGGATACCCCCGTCGTCGTCCCCAATTGCGGCCCCGCATCCACCGTCACGGTGAAAGCCGTTCCGAAGCGCGTCGTATTCTGCGGCACTTGGGGCGTCAGGTGGAGCTTCCGGCAACGGGCCTCGGTCAGCGCCACACACAGCGTCCCCCGACCGTACTTGAGCATGAAGTTGACCTTCTCCGGCGTGATCGACTGCGCCGGACACACCAGGTCCCCTTCGTTCTCGCGGTCTTCGCCGTCGACGAGCACGATCAGGTGGCCTTGACGAAGTTCCTCCAAAGCCTCCTCGATCGTGCAGAAGGCACTCGCCAATTCGCCGGACCGACTCGGACTCATCACGTTCTCCGTCGCGACCGCCCTACGGGCCGCCGCCCTCCCCCCATTCCACGTAAACACAAACCCCTGGCATTCTAACCCGCCGCCGCGCTATGATCATAGGTGCCGTAACGGACACGGAGCCTGATCCATGCACCCTGACAACCAGACCGGTGCGGCGGTGCAGGATGCGGCGACCCAGCCGCGCACCGCCCCGTTGTGGCACGTCGTCCTGCTGGATGACGACGACCACACATACGCCTACGTGATCGAGATGTTGGGCAAGCTCTTCGGGTATGACCCGGAGAAGGCGTACCGGATGGCGTGCGAGGTCGACACGACTGGGCGCGTGATCGTCGACACGACGACCTTCGAGCGGGCCGAGTTCAAGCAGCAGCAGATTCACGGCTATGGCCCCGATTGGCGGCTGGAACACTCTGCCGGGTCGATGACTGCGGTCCTCGAGCGGGCCCCATAACCGCGGTCCCCCTTCGCAAACGAGCTGCGAAGCAGTACACTGAGAGTTCGACGGGCGGCGGCCGCTGGGAATGGAGTCGCCCGCGGCAGGAATTGGGCCGTCCACGCACCGCGCCCCTGTGGGCGGGACGCTGTGCGTCGCCGGCCGGCAGCCAGGTGGGAGATATGTCCACGCTGGAAGCCGTCCAGAAAAGCATCGGCTATCGATTCAAGAACCCCGAGTTGCTCAAGGCAGCTCTCACGCATGCCTCCTCCGCCTCCCGTCGCCGCGACAGCAACGAGCGTCTGGAGTTTCTCGGCGACGCTGTACTGGGACTGGTCATCTGTCAGGCGCTATACGAGCGGATGCCGGACGCACTGGAAGGCGACATGACCAAGATCAAGTCCGCGGTTGTCTCGCGCCGCATCTGCGCCCGCGTGGCTCAGGATTTGCGACTGACGGATGGCCTGACGCTCGGGCAAGGCATCGACGACGCGGAGCATCTGCCGCGCTCGCTCGCGGCCGGCACATTCGAGGCCGTAATCGCTGCCATTTACCTGGACGGTGGACTCGAACCGGCCAAGCGCTTCATTCTGGAGCATATGGCCGATGAGCTGGAGCGCGCCACGAGCTCTGGCCATCATTACAACTACAAGTCCCAGCTTCAGCAGTGGGCGCAGCGGACGCTGAATACGACCCCGCAATACGAACTCCTAGACGAGAAAGGGCCTGACCACGCCAAGTGTTTCGAGGTCGCGGTCTCCGTAGGCAGCCGGCAGTTTCCCAGTGCCTGGGGGCCCACCAAGAAAGAAGCGGAACAGAAAGCCGCCCGCGCCGCACTCATCGCGCTCGGCCAACTGAAGCCCGACGCGCAGGAGAGCGACGCGGACGACGCAATCATTTGAGGCCTTGTTCGCTCTACCCGACCGGGCGCCGCGCCCGTTTCGGGCTATCCGCCGCGATCCACGCGGGCTACTTCTTGAGAATCACGAACCGCTGCATGTTCTCGCTCTTGACGCGCAGACGAACACCCTGCGACAAGTCGTGCCGCGCCAGCGCCGCGCGAAACTCAGGCACCGACGTCACAGGCTTGCCGCCCACCGCGACAATGAGATCGCGCGGCACCAGACCGGCGCGTTCCGCCATGCCCCCGGGTTCCACCGCAGTCACCAGCACGCCCTTTTCGGATTCGTCGAAGTTGAACTGCCGCGCCAGCTCGGGCGTCAGCGTCTGAACGGTCATCCCCAGGTCTTCCTGTGTGCCACCGCCGCGCGCCACCTCCGCCCGGCTTTCCAACTCGCCGATCTCCACCGTGAACGTGCGCTGCTGACCGGCCCGGAACACATCCACCGTCACCTTCGTGCCCGGCGGCGTGGCAGCGACTGCGTTGCGCAACTGGTTCATGTCGCTGACCGGCTTGCCATTGAACCGCACGATGATGTCTTCGGGCTGCAACCCCGCCCTGTCCGCCGGACCATCTTTCGTCACATCGCCGATGAGCACACCTTCGGTCCCCTCGTAGCCGAAGGACTGCGCCAGATCGGGCGTCAGATTCTGGATGGCCACTCCCAGCCACCCCCGGACGATCCGCCCACCTCTGATGATCGTGTCCATGATCTGGCGGGCCATATTGGACGGAATCGCGAACCCGATGCCCTGGTAACCGCCGGTCCGTGTCGCGATCGCCGTGTTGATGCCGATCACCTTGCCCTCGAGGTTGATCAACGGGCCCCCGCTGTTACCGGGATTGATGGCGGCGTCGGTCTGAATGAAATCCTCGTACTCGGCGATGCCCACGTTCGCGCGGCCCTTGGCGCTGATGATGCCCGCGGTCACCGTGTGCGACAGACCAAATGGATTGCCCATCGCAAGAACCCACTCTCCGACGTTGATCTGGTCGGAGTCGCCCAGTTCTGCGGGCAGCAAGTCGGAAGCGTCAATCTTCAGCACCGCCAGGTCGGTCTTGTCGTCATGGCCGACGATACGCGCACTAAAGGTGCGCTTGTCCGACAGAGAAACCGTTATGCTGTCCGCCCCCTCCACCACGTGATTGTTAGTCAGAATGTATCCGTCTTTGCTCACGATCACGCCGGTTCCGATCCCGCGCTGCACGAATTGTTCGCCGCGCGGGCCTTGGGGCAGCTCCCCGAAGAACCGCTCAAGGAAATCATCCCAGAACGGCCCGGGCGGAAGGTTCAGACGCGATCGCGGGCCACCCTCAAGCTTCTTGGTGGACCGAACGCTGACCACCGACGGGATTAGTGCGCGGGTTACCTGCTGAAACGCCAGCGACAGGTCACGCACATGCGCCAGCTCTTCCCGGGCTGCGGCCGCCTGCCCGGTCTCAATCGCATAGGCCACGCGACTGACCATGCTCGGCCAAGACCAGGCAAGCAACCCGACAAGCGCCAGGGCTCCCAACGCCAGCACGAAGGTTCGTCCTGCTTTCATGGGTTCCTCCTGTATTGCGATTCCCACTTCGCAAAAAGGTATTCTCTGTGGCGTCTACCGACTATACGTCAAAGGCCGGCCGCGGTTAGATTCCGCGTACAATGCGGCTCGCAGCGTCCGGCCCGCAGCTCACCAACTAGGGACGGATGCATGGGTCCAACCCGGTCAAGATCTGCCGCGGCGCGCAAGCGCGTCGGGCGTCGTCACGAGTTGACCTGCCGCCCTCTGTCAAGTTGACCGAGCCCCCAGCCTTCCGCAACCGGTCCAATTCCTAAGAATCCGCTACATAAACACTTGCGCTGCGCTAGCCTGCACCACGTTCTGGCACACAGCTTGCTAGCCGGCGCAGCGCGCGGGCCCGCGCGAAGGCTTGAATACATACTCCGACCGGGAAAGGAGGTGACGTCTATGTGGCCAATGACTTGGATGAACCGAACGATGACAAACCCGTTCGACGAACTGCGGCGACAGATGGAACGCCTGCTGGATGAGTTCAATCTCTCCACCTGGCGGTTCCCTTTGCCCGCCGCGGGCTATCCGGCGCTCAACGTATGGGACGCCGGGGATACCGTGTGTGTCGAGGCGGAGATCCCCGGGGTCAGCAAGGACGACCTGGAGGTCTACGCCGTCGGGAACGAACTGACCATCAAGGGCCGTCGGGCAGCGCTCGAGGGCGACAACATCACGTACCACCGGCAGGAACGCGGCACTGGAACCTTCACGCGCGTGCTCACGCTGCCGGCGGAGGTGGACCCGGATCGAGTCGAAGCCGTGCTGAAGGACGGCGTGCTGACCGTACGCCTGCCGAAAGCGGAGGCGGCCAAGCCGCGGAAGATCGCCCTGAAAACGAGCTGAGGCTCCGGCGTTGCCCGTATGGACGGAAGGAGGTGTGACCATGGCGACCGAAACCAGCCTGCAAAAGCGTGAAACTCCGCTCGCGCAGACCGAGCCTGTCCGCAGCGGGCCGATCTACATCCCCGCGGTGGATATCGTGGAGAAAGACGACAGCCTGCTGCTCTTCGCGGACATGCCCGGGGTGCGGGCCGAGGACCTGGACATCAAGTACGAGCGCGGCACGCTCACCCTCTACGGCAAAGTGGAGCCGCGCCAGGATGCTCAGAAGACGACGTACTGGCTGAAGGAGTACGGCGTCGGCGACTTCTGCCGCACCTTCGAGGTCGGGGAAGGCATCGACGCCGCCAAGATCACCGCGGAGTTCAAGGACGGCGTGCTGACCGTGCATCTGCCGAAGGCTCAAGAGCTGATGCCGCGGAAGATCACGGTTAAAACCGGCTGATCCACAGCGCGCCTCGGCCCGGCTCCGCGCGGGGAACCATTTAGAAGGAAAGGAGGTTGCCAACGATGAATCTGATTCCGTGGAGACAGAAACGTCGCCGGGAACAGAGCGGTCTGCGGCCGGCCTCCCCCCTCGCTCGCCTGCACGATGAGATGCAGGCTCTCTTCGACCGCTTCGCCGAGCTGACGGCGGGCTGGCCGACCGACTTCCCCCTCGCCGGTGCGCCGCTGCTGCCCATGAACGTGGCCGAGACATCCAGCCACGTGACGGTCACGCTCGAGCTGCCCGGCGTCGACCCCGCAGACGTGGACATCAGCGTCACCGGCGACCTGCTGACGGTGCGCGGCGAGAAGAAACTCGACCGCGAGGAAAAGAAGCAGGACTACCACCTGGTCGAACGCCGGTTTGGAAGCTTCGAGCGCACCGTGCGATTGCCCAGTACGGTCAATCCAGACCGGATCGACGCGACGTTCAAGAACGGTGTGCTGACGATATCCATCGAGAAGCGTTCCGACGTCGCGGCTCGCAAGATCAAGGTCCGGAATGCGTGATACCGGACCGCGTTTCCGCGCGACACGAATTACCGCAGTCGGGCTGGCGGCGCGCCCCCGCGCGCCGTCCGGCCCCATAATGTCAACCCACCAGCACCCGCGCCCCACCCGCAGTTCCGTATTTCGGCTGCGTGCTGCGACGGCAGGCGGCATGTGTCGATGACAACCATGCAGACATGCAGACCGGGGTGATGTGCGCGCTTCCCGTCTTTCTGGTACCCCCGCGCAGACCACCGTCTCTGCATAGATTCCCGCCCCGCGCGGGCTGTAAAGGATCTCGACGGTGAAGGCCGTGCCGTGAACATGCTGCTGCGAAAAACACAAGCGCCAGCAACCGTGCACCCCGTGCGCGACGGCGTGCTGACGGCCGCCCTGCTGCTGCTCACGGCCTGCGCCAGCACGGCTCTGCTCTTCTGGCGGGCGCGGGACGCCTACCTCAACGAGGTACGCGCCGGTCTGAAGCATCAGGCGCAGGCGGTCGCCGCCCTCGTCGACGGGGACCTGCACCGCACGCTCATCGCCCCGTCGCAGGAAGGGTCCGAAGAATACGAGCGCGCCATCGTGCCGCTTCGTCGCGTGCTCGGCGCCGTGCACGAAATACGGTTTCTCTACACAGTCGTGCTGGTCGACGGCCGGGTCCGCTTCGTGCTGGACGCCACCTCGCCGGGAGACGCGGACCACGACGGCGTCGAGGACCACTCGAATCTCATGGACGAATACGACGCCCCCGACCCCGAGCTGCTGATCGCGCTCCGCGAAGGGCGCCCCGCCGCGAGCCGGTCCATTTATACAGACCGCTGGGGCTGCCTGATGAGCGGATACGCGCCCTTCTTCGACTCGGCCGGCCGGTTGGCCGGAGTGGTGGGGCTGGACGTCACGGTTACCCAAGTCGCACAGCGTCTCAACTCCCTGTACCGCGCGGCTTGGCAGGGCCTGACGCTGGCAGCCAGCGCCAGCCTGTTGGCGGGCCTAGGCACCTGGCATCTGCGCCGGCGTCAGCAACGAGCGGAGTTGGTGCGACGTCACAGCGAGAACGCCCTGCTCGAAAGTGAGCGGCGCTATCGCGCCGTCGTCGAGGACCAGACCGAACTGATCTGCCGCTTCCGGCCCGACGGCACGGTCATATTTGCCAACCAGGCCTTCTGCCGCGCTACCGGGCGCGCGCCGCACGAGGTCATCGGGCGCAATCTCTTTGAGCGCGTTTCCCCCGAGGGACTCCAAGCTTTGCGCGACTGTCAAAGTACCCTGACACCGCAGCAGTGCGTCCGATCGTACGACTACTGCACGCAACAGGCCGACGGACAGGTGCGCTGGTACCAGTGGACATTGCGTGCGTTTTTTGACGCGGACGGCCGGTGCACCGACTACCAGGCGGTAGGCCGCGACATCACCGAGCGCAAGCAGATGGAGCAACAGCTCCAACTCGCACAACACGCGATGGACAATGCCCCGGACCCCATGTACTGGGTCGACACTACGGGCAAGCTCCTCTATGCGAATCAGGCCATGCGCCAGCATCTGGGCTACACGCAGCAAGAGCTGCTCAACCTGCATCTCGGCGATTTCAACACCGCCGTCACGCCCGAATTCATCGCCCACGCGCTGGCCATCTTGCGCTCCGGGCACGCCCTCGCCGGTCAGTACCGGCACCAGCGTAAGGACGGCACCCTAGTGCCCGTCGAGGTGACGGCGAACCATGTCGAGGTCGACGGTCGGGAATTCGTGTTCATTACCGCCCGCGACATCACTGAGCGGCTCCGGGCGGAACAGGAGCTGCGCGTACACGCGCTGGCGCTGCACACGGCCAATATGGAGCTTCAGGCGCAGAAGCAGCAGTTGCAGGCGCAGCAGCTCGAGCTGGAAGCGATCAATCGTGAGCTGGAGCGGGCGCGCGCGGCCGCCGAGGCTGCCAACTACGCCAAGAGTGCGTTTCTGGCCAACATGAGCCATGAAATCCGCACGCCGCTCACCGCCATTCTCGGCTTCGCGGAGAACCTCCTGGACAGCCGACTGTCGGAAGACGAGCGCCAGACCGCGGCCCGGACCATCTGCCGCAATGGCCGCCATCTGCTCGAAATCCTCAACGATATTCTTGATCTCTCGAAGATCGAAGCGGGCCAGATGACGATCGAACGGATCCGCTTCGGCCTGCCCGAGCTCATCGCCGAGGTGTCATCGCTCATGCAAGTGCGGGCCGCGGAGAAGGGCCTCCGCCTGATCACCGAGTACCGCACGCCGGTCCCTGAGGCCATCGAGACCGATCCCACGCGGCTGCGTCAGATTCTACTGAACCTGGTCGGCAACGCGGTCAAGTTCACCGAACACGGCGAAGTGCGCGTTGTACTCGGTCTGCGGACACGTCCTGACGCTTCGGAGCACCTTTTGGACATCGACGTCATCGACACGGGCATCGGGCTCGCTCCTGAACAGGCCGCCCGCCTCTTCCAGTCTTTCACCCAGGCCGACGAGTCCACGAGCCGACGCTTCGGCGGCACCGGGCTGGGACTGGCGATCTGCAAACGACTCGCCGAGCGGCTCGGCAGCGACGTCATGCTTGTCGCCTCGGCCCCCGGTCAGGGAGCGCACTTCCGGCTCACCATCCCGACGGGTCCGCTTGACGGCATCCCGCTTGTCGCTTCCCACTGCGCTGTCTCGACCGCGAGGCCCCTCGCGAACGACAGCCCTCCGACCCCTATCCCGCCGGGATGCCGAATCCTGCTCGCGGAAGACGGGCCCGACAATCAGCGGCTGATCTCGTTCATTCTCAGGAAGGCTGGCGCCGAGGTTGTCGTGGCAGACAACGGACGGGTGGCCGTCGAAGCCGCCTTGCAGGCGCGCGACGCCGGTCAGCCCTTCGACGTCATTCTCATGGACATTCAAATGCCTGAGATGGACGGCTACGAGGCCACGGCCCTGCTCCGACGCCGCAACTACGACGGCATCATCATCGCCTTGACCGCGCACGCCATGCCCCAGGACCGGGAGCGCTGCCTCCAGGCCGGCTGCACCGACCACGCCACCAAGCCGATTGACCGCCGCGTGCTCTTGAGCACCATCCGCCGCTGCCTCGAGAAACGAGGGATCCCGCCAGCGGCGGTCGCCACGGCACCCGATCCGGAACCGAAGGCGGCGACGTCCGCCCCCGCCGATCAACCTACGGCGGCGACTTGAGACTCACCCCGAGGCTCGAACCGACCGGCCGCCAGCGACCGTCGCTCGGCCGGTTCGTGATCTCCAGCCCTTCCGGCGTCCGAAAGATGAACGATGACGACCCGCCGCCGTCCAGGTTGACGGCCGCGTCGGCACCCAGCTCAATCATCAGGTCAGCCAGCTCTGGCAGCGTCATGCCGATGCTCCACTCTGGCTGGCGACCATCGACCACGACCAGGACCAGGGTCCGACCGTCCCGGCTGACGCCGACGGCCGTTCGCGGGTGGCGCACCAGCGGCGCCGGCAGGGCGTTTTCCCCGCTGTTGCGACCGTTTTCCACAAGCAGGCCTCCGCTTTTTCCGCCCGATTCCGACACACCGGAGATCACGTCATCCGCCCCTTCCCACTGGTCCGGGGTGAGCATGGCCACGCGTGCCCGACGGTCGCGGGAAACGACCAGCACGGGGCTGGGCCGCCCATCCGCCCGCCCACCCGAGACGAGGCGCCCGTCGCTGACGCAGGGGCCGATCAGGTCCACCGGACAACCCGCCCAATACGGCCCCTTGCCGTCGTCGAGCCGCGCGAAGAAGTGAGCGTTGATGGCCAGCGTCAGATTCTCGCGCTTCAGCCAGTCGGGCGTCGTCTCGCAGCGCGCCTCCAAGCGCTCCGGATCGTCGGGCTTTCGCTCCACCGGGCCAGTCACCCGGATCTCGACCCGCGGATCCGACAAATCCACTTTGGCGGCCCAGCCGCGAATCGGTTTACCGTCCACCTCGCGAAACACCGGCTCCACGCGGATCGGTCCGTATTGGACCGGGCGCGTGGCCTGCGTTGTCGGCCGCGTAGCCTGGGTGGTGGGCAGGGTCGCCTGTGTGGCCAGTTGGCCCAGCGTTGGCCACGCTCCCCCAACACCGACCAACAGGCTGACGGTGGCACACAGGCTGAAGAACTTGCGAGGCATGGACACCTGGCCTTTCACAGTTCTTGCTCCCACGTATCGCGAGCCGCGCCCACGCCGAGGGTGAGCACGAACCACCGGGCATACGTCGGCCGGTCACACTATCGCTCGGGCCCGCATCACGACAGCCCGGTCACTCCTGCGCCTCAGAGCGTCCGCGAAACGCCTCTTCCAACATGGCGCGGTTCGCATACTCGATGTGGGAGCCCGGAGCGATGCCACGGGCCAGCCGTGTGATACGCACGCCCGTGTCCGCCAGGGCACTTATGATGTGCAACGCCGTCGCGTCGCCCTCCACGGTCGGGTTCGTGGCCAGCACAACCTCGTTGACACCGCCGGCGCGCACCCGTCGGACCAGAGCGTCGATGGTCAGGTCCGCCGGCCCCACACCTTCCAGCGGCGCGATGTGTCCCAACAGGACATGGTACACGCCCGTGATTACGCCCGTCGCTTCCAGATTCAGCAGGTCCTTCGGCTGCTCCACCACGATAATCTGACTCGCGTCTCGGCGCGGATCGGCGCAGATCGAGCACAGCTCGGCATCCGCCAGGTTGTAGCACCGGGTGCACGGCCGGATTTCATCCTTCGTCGCCATGATCGCCTTGGCGAGCGCAACCACCGCGTCGCGGTCCGCCTTCAACAGATGAAACGCGATCCGCTCCGCCGACCGCGGCCCAATCCCCGGCAAACGCCGCAGTTCGGCGATCACCCGTTGCAATGGTCCGGTCAGAGGCGCTTCCGACATTGTGGGCCCTCGTAATGCCACTGATTATTACGGCGACGAAGGGCCGCCGAACAGCCCGTCCAGCCCCGGCAAACCAATCCCCCCCGTGAGCTGCTGCACTTCCTGCTGGGCTGCCTGCCGGCTGCGAGTCACCGCGTCACGCACGGCCGCACAGGTCAGTTCCTCCAGCAGTTCGACATCCCCCGCCTGCACCAAAGCCGGATCGATTTTCAGCGTGAGCAGCTCTCCCCGCCCATCGACCGTGGCCCGGACCTGTCCGCCGCCGGCCTCCCCGGTATACCGGGCGGCCTGCATGCGCTCGGCCACCTCTTGCATGCTCTGCTTGAGCTGTCCCGCGTTCCGCAACAGGTTCATCAGTTGTCCGAAGTTGCCGAGCATGCGGCCGCTCCTTGGGTCGCCGGACCGGCACCGGGCACCGACCGACGCACGTCAATCAAAACCCCGTCAAACAACTCCAGCGTTTGCTGCACAACCGGATCGCGCTCGACGAGCGCCCGTTCCGCCATGGACATGGAGCAGCGAACGAGCTCCCGTGAGTCTGCCGCTGAGGCCGCCGCGCGGGCCGGCGGCGCTGCATCCCCGTCCGGTTCGCTGCCGGGCAACTCGTCGGCGAGCACGGCTTCCCCCGTAGCCCGCGGCAGTCCGCCTGCGGGCCGTGCACTGACAGATGTCGTTGCCGACGCGCCTGCGCGCACCGCCCCCCCCAAGGAAGCCGACCCGGCCGCGGCACTCACCGTTTCATCTGCCCGCGCGTCCTTTTTTTTTTCCACCGGTGGCTGGGTCGGTGCCGGTAGCTGCCCCAGAAGCTGTTCGATCGACGCCCACTCCCGCAGCCGGGCAAACCGCACCAGCACGACCTCTGTCAGGGCCCGACCCGCCCCGCTGTAGCGCACGTTCCGTCGCAGCTCCTCGAGCATGGCGATCATCTGGACATAGTGCGACAGCTCGAAGCACCCGCTCAGACGCACGTACGCGTCCTGTCGGCCGGCCGGCAGGTCCACGAGCGACGAATCCGCCCCGCACGCGCGCACCAGCATCAACGTCCGCACAACCTCAAGCGCGGCCTGACAGAAGCTTTCCAGCCCCCGTCCCCCCGCGAGAACCCCGTCCAGCGCCGTGAGGACGGCGCGTACGTCGCCGGCGGCCACCTGCTCCAGCAGCGCGAACACCTGTTCATCTTGCGGCGCCGGTAGCAGCTCCTCCAGCACGGCCAGCGTCAAGTGCTGCGGCGCTACCGACAAAACCTGATCCAAAATGCTCAACGCGTCACGCATCGAACCCTGCGCCAGCCGCGCGATGCGCTGCACCGCGGCCTCTTCCGCCGTGGCACCCTCCGCCGCGATGATCTCCGCCAGCCGGCGGGCGATCGCGTCCGGGCTGATCGGTCGGAACGTGAACCGCTGGCAGCGGCTCTGGATCGTCGCCGGGACCTTCTGCACCTCGGTCGTGGCCAAGATGAACTTGACGTGCGCCGGCGGCTCTTCGAGCGTCTTCAATAGTGCGTTGAAGGCCCCGGTCGAGAGCATGTGCACTTCGTCGATGATGTACACCTTGTACCGGGACCGGGCGGGACGATACGCGGTGTTGCTGCGCAGCTCGCGGATGTTGTCCACCCCCGTGTTGCTGGCAGCGTCGATTTCCAGCACGTCGACGTCCTGCCCCTCGGCAATCGCCCGGCACACGTCGCACTCGCAACAGGGGGTCGTGGTCGGCGCGTCGTACTTCTGACAATTCAGCGCCTTGGCCAAGATTCGCGCCATGCTGGTCTTACCCACGCCGCGCGTCCCAGTGAACAGATAGCCGTGGTGAATCCGCCCAACCCGGATCGCGTTGACCAGCGTGGTCGCAATCGGCTCCTGCCCAATGACCTCTGCGAAGGTGCGACTGCGATACTTGCGTGCCAGTACCGTGTAGGCCATCCCGCGTCCGCCTCGCGCGCTCCTGCCCCCACCCTCGGTGCCGGCTGCGTCCCCTGCCGGCATGGACCGTCGTGCTGCGCACACAATTCAGGCCCGAGGCATCGGCCAGGTTAACGCTGCACGTGGGTCAAGCCGGGTGGGCTGCTACCTTCCGGTCCTGACCCGTTGTCCGACCGACGCACTGCACCGGCCCAACCGATACCTCAGGCGGCGATATGCTATCGGAGTCGCCCCCGTTCTGCCAGCCGGCGCGCTCGCCCGCCGCGTCAGGCTGGCCAGCCCGGCGCTTCCACCTCGCGCGCCAGGGCTGCGGTCCGCTCCAGCAAGGCGCATTCCGCCGCCGTCAGCTCCACATCCCGGCGCCCCATCACGATCCGTGCAATCAGGATCGCTTTCTCGACCCGATATGGGATCATGCCCTCGTCCGTCACCCACGCGAACGACGGCACGAACTTCGGCACGATCCGCCGCGTAAAGACGTTGGCCGCCACTCCGATCACGCCGCCCGTCGGCAGCACGGTCCCGATCCCGGTCTTCGCGTGATCTCCGATCGTCGCGCCCAAAAACTGCTGCCCTGTTTCCACCCCGACGCCGTTGATGCTGACCCGCACCGTTCCGTAGGTGTTTTTCAAGTCGCTGGTGACCGTGTCCGCCCCAAGGTTGACCCACGACCCGACAAAGCTGTGCCCCACGAAGCCGTCGTGCTGCTTGCTGCTGTAACCTTGAAAGATGCTCTCTGCCACCTCCCCCCCGACCTTGCACACCGGCCCGATCGTCGTGCCGGCTCGCAGCACTGCGCCCGGCCGCACCACCGACCCCGGACCGACATAGCACGGCCCCTCCAACACAGCGTTCGGCTGAACCACAACGCCGTCGTCAATTTGGATCGGGCCTTCCTCCGCATCGAGCACGACGCCGGGCTTAAGGCATACTTTCCGACCAATGTGAATCTGCCCCCGCCCCAGCAGGTGAACCCCCCGACACACACGCGCGCTGCGAGCCACGCCGAAGGTTCGCAGCTCACGCGCCAGCTCAGCCGCGTTTGCCAACACGAGGTCCCACGGGTACCGGATCAGACGAACCGTCCCCGGGGGCTCCTCCACCCGCCGTGCGGCCATCCACTCCTCGAGCCGCGCGGGGTCGAAAAACATGCGCGGATCAAGTGCCTCCATCTCGCTCGGCCGCAGACCGGCCGCGACCAGGTCGCCATCTTGCCGCCAGACGACACCGGGCCGTGGCGGCTCCACCGGCCCGGTCACCAGCGCCCGGGCATTCAGCAAGCACCAGTTTTCATTCGCGTCAGGGACAGCGAGCGGTGTCCGCGCAAGCACTGTGTCCGTCACCACCTCACGCAGAAACAACCGGGCGGGTCGGCAATGCAGGAACGCCTCGACCTTATCGATCAGGCAGTGCCGACCGCAACGCAGCTCGAACGCAGCGCGCAGCCAGGTCAACGGATACAGTTGCCGGACCGCGCTGTCCTCGAAGTACGCGAGATTCATAAGAATGCGGTGGACCTGTACATACTCATCGCCCACCTGGCCCTGACCCTGAAGTGGCCCAAAACGCCGTCAGATAATGGTAGACCAGCCGGCCGTCTCCCGCCGCGGTCCAGCGAGCGGCGTGCACCTTTTCAACGGTAGGGCAAAGTGTGCGTAGCGAGCCCGAACACGATTTTGAACGCCCACGCCCCCAGGAGCAGGATCAACAGCCCCAGGAAGACCCGCTGCGGATCACGCGGGATAAGGCGCGTCCGCGGCCAGCGTCCCCGCACCAGCGCTACCACCGACAAGCCGGCCACCCCCGCCGTAGCCAAGGCAAACACGAACCCGGCCGGTTGCGCTACGATTGCCCGCAGCCACTGACCGCGCACAGTATGTGCGAACGCTGTCGTCATCCCGCACGTCGGACACGGCAAACCGGTGAGCACGAGCATGCCGCACGGCCCCTGCCCGACGAGCTGCTGGTGCGTCCCAAAGCCGCGTGGATCAGGTTCGAGCCACGCCGCAACCCCGAGAACCGCCAAGCTGCCGGCCAAGAAGAGCGCGGCCCACAAGCGAACGGCAGCGGCGGACTGAGGTCGCGGTGCCGCAGCGTGCGCCGCCCGCGCGGCACGCTCCATGGCCTCTCCATCGTCCAAGTTGGGCGGGTCCGACGGCAAACGCGAGCAGATCCTCATCCACAGCGGCGAAAACTGTCGTTCATCGACGGCCGACCCACCGCAGGCACCGCCTACTTACGGCGCGTCGGCACGTTGGCCCGCACGGAGGGGGTTTCCAACTTCCGTCGGGGCTGGCGCTCCGACAGGACCCGGGCCGCCTTCTGCGGGTCCGAAACCCGGAACACGCCCAGAGCCTTACCCCCCGGAGCGCCGGCGGTGCAGTATGCGTAGTTGACACTGATATGGTTAGCCGCAAGGCGCTGGACAACATCGGCCAGCGCTCCGGGCCGGTTCGGCAGAATGGTCATCAACACAGTCGTCTCCGCGGTAGGCACGTTGAGCCGTGCTAGGCTTTGCCGTGCTCGGTCCGGATTCTCGGCCACGAGCCGTAACACGCCGTGTTCCGTCGAATCCATCATGCTCATCGCGACGATGTTGATCTTGTCGTCCGCAAGCTGCTGACACACGCGTGCCAGAACTGCGGGTTTGTTGGCCAGAAAAACGGAGAACTGCGTCTCGCTTCTTGTCGTTCCGTTGCTGGCTTTCATCGGTACGGCTCCTTGACTGTGACGTGTCGTTCCGCAGCGAAATGGAGACTCGCGCCGTATCCGGCCCGAGATCGCGGCCCCACCCAGCACCGCTCACGTCCGGTCCTCACACCGCCGCCCGCGGCCGGCCCGCGCAGAGGCGCGCCTACAGCCCGCCACAACGAGCCTCCTCACCCATCCCGATTATACCTCGGCGTCGCCGCGAGCGCCCCCCCCGGCGTCAGGCACTGTACACAGAACAACGCGCCCCTCGGGCCGACGATTCACCCCCAACCAACGGTGTCGGCCACGCTGGTCGACTAAAAATCAGGCGTGGGGCGCCCCCAGAAAAAGAGGGCACCAGGAGCCCAAGGGCGTCCCGGTGCTCTCCGGAGGGGAAAGAAGCCAGGCACTTCTGACCGCGTCACACGCGATCCGCTATAACAGCCTCCTGAATGATCTGTTCGACCAGACCGGCGTCCGAGCGCATCTCGGGACTATCCGGTCTCGACTGTTTCATCGGCAAAACCTGGTCGAAACCTTAGCCTCTACCGCTTTATACGCTTCGGAACGCATCTGGTGCTGTATTTTCATAAGAGATTGATTAAGAAAGCCTTAGATAGAAGTCCTTCACCATTGCAGGATATGCCGCATTGGCGCCGGCAGTCCCGTTCGAGAGCCGAAACCGGTTTCGGAGCCGGAAACACCCGGCTTACTTGCCTACGCAGAACTCTGCATAGATCCGATCCAGTATCGCTTCATCGACCGTACCCGATGACCAGTCCACCAGCGCGCCGCGAGCAATACGCAGCTCCAGCGCAACGAGCTCCGGCGACGCCAACTCGCGAGCCGACATGCACACGAGCGCACGCGCCCTGCGCAACGCCTCCAGTGCCTCGCGCACTGCCGGTGTGCCGTCTGTCGAAGGTTCAACTACGCCCAACTCTCCGAGTAGCCGCCCCAACCGGGCGCGTAGCTCGTCCAAGCCGTCGCCGCGTAAAGCACTGACATCCAGCGCCGCCGTAAACGACGTCGGCTCGTCCAAACGCCGCCCCGGCGTAGCCAAGTCAATCTTGCTGCGTACCAAAATCACGCGCTCGACCGGCAGCTCACGGCACAACTCGACCTCAGCAGCGAGCCAGGGCATGTCCGCCGCGTGGAGCCACAGTATTACGTCCGCCTGACCGAGTGCGGCCTGAGCGGCGTCGCGGGCCGCTTGGGCCGCGCGCCTGCCGCCCGTCCCGAATCCGGCGCAGTCTTGAAGGACTGCTGCGCACCCCCCGAGCTCAATCCGCGTTGAGAGCACATCGCGCGTCGTCCCCTCGACCGACGACGTCAACGCCCGTTCTGTCCCAACCAGCCGATTGAAAAGCGTGCTCTTGCCCGCGTTGGCAAGTCCCGCCACGAGCACATGTGGCAGACCAGCGTGCCGGTCTACGGAAGCCCGCAAGCAGGTTTCCAGCGCTACAGCGAGTCGGTCGAGAATCGTGCGGACCTCCGCCGGGGACACAAAGCGAATGTCCTCTTCCTCGACGAAGTCGATGCCAGCCTCGATCCGCGCCAGCAGGTCGGTAAGTTCGTCCGCCACCCGGCTGACCGTCTCGTTGCGCGAATCGCGTCGGCGACGCCGCGTCGCGCGCCCCGTTGCCTCTTCTTGCACCCGCAGCAGATTCAGCACGCGCTCGACCCCAGCGGCATCCAGTTTGCGCCGTTGAAACGCCCGCGCAGTGAACTCCCCAGGCAGCGCAGGCTGCGCCCCCCATTCCAACAGCCGGTCACGCAACGCGGTCAGCAGCGGCAGGCACCCGATGGTGTGCAGCTCCACCAGGTCGTCCCCGGTGTAGCTGTGTGGGCCTGGAAACCAGAATACGGTGACGGGGCAGCGTACGTCGCCTTGGAGACACACGCGACCTTGTGTCCAGCGCGGGCGACGGTCGCTCAGGTTCGGAACCGCGATGCCGAGGCGTGCCACCAGTCGGAAGCTTTCCGGGCCGCTAAGGCGGACAATACCCAGCGGCGCCGGTTGCCATCCCGTCGACACGGCCACGATCGTATCTGTCAGCACTGGAAGCCGCATGACTGGACGCCGCGTCCCTCACACCCCGACGCTCCCACCTCCGCAAGTCCCGACCCGATCCACCGTCGTCGGCAATTCCCGCGTCGCACGCCGCCTGCGCCGCTTCAGCCGCGTCATTTTATCATTGCAACGCGAAGCAGCCGGCCCGCGGCGCTGCGGCCGCAGGTCGGCTGCTCAAGAGTGCCACCACGCGGAGACGACGACTACATGGCGTCGCGTTTTCGCCGGCGGGTCCCGCCGCGCGTCACCCAGAACCCCAAGAACGCGAAGGCGACCATCGCCAGCCCCGTGACGGGGCAAGTATCCAAGCCGCCGGGTTGCTCCTGTCCGCCGGCCGGTTGATTCGGTTCCCCGGGCTGCTCCTGCTCAGTCTCGCCGGGCGTCTCCCCAGGTGTCTCTCCCGGCCCCGACGGGGCCGACACAGCGGTGGTGAACCACCAGATCGGTCCCTCTGTCCGTCCGGCGTCGTTCGTCGCCACAATCTGCCAGTAGTACGTCGTACCCGCATTCAGCGCCAACGGCCCCCACTGGCTCACAGTCGTCGAGCCAACGAACGCGAGCGGCTGAACCGGGTTGGTGCCCAGCAGGACCTGATAGAACTGCGCCCGCGGCGTATCGGCCCAGTCGAGCAGTACGGGCACCGGGACTCCGGTGGCCCCCGCCGCCGGCGACGGCCCGGACGGGGTCGCCGGCACCTGGGTCCGCGTCGTGAACGACCAGACCGGGCCGGACAACGGCCGCACGGCGGTTTGGGCAACGATTCGCCAGTAGTAGCGCGTGCTGTACTCCAGCGTTCCCAGCGCGTAGCTGCTCGACGTCGTGGTGCCGATGAGCATCGGGTTCGAAGTGGTCCCGAAGTACACCTCGTACGAGATCGCGCCTGGCGTGTTGTTCCAATCCAAATCGACGTCCACCGAGACGCCGCTGGCACCGTCGGCCGGCGAAGGTCCGGACGGCTCACACGCGTCGCCCACGCCGTTCCCGTTCGTGTCCCGTTGGTCCACGTTGTTGACCGTCGGACAGTTATCGCAGGCATCGCCGATGCCGTCACTGTCCATATCGCGCTGGTCCGCGTTGGCGACGGCGGGGCAGTTATCGCACACGTCGCCGCGTCCATCGCCGTCGGCATCCGCCTGATTCGGATTGTTGACCGTCGGGCAGTTGTCCAGGTTGGCGGGCACGCCGTCGTGATCGGCATCGTTCTGCGGATCGCCGGGGAACAGGTCGCATGCGTTGCCAATCCCGTCACCGTCGGAATCAAGCTGGTCGGGGTTCGCGACGGACGGACAGTTGTCGCACACATTGCCGAGGCCGTCGCCGTCCGAGTCCAACTGATTCGCGTTGGCCCGCGCGGGACAGTTGTCGCACACGTCGCCGATGCCGTCTCGGTCGGTGTCGAGCTGGTTGGCATTTGAGACGGTCGGGCAGTTGTCCACATCCCCGCAGACCCCGTCGCCGTCCGCGTCGTTGAACGGGTCGAGCGGGCAAGGATCGCACGCGTCGCCCAGGCCGTCGCCGTCGGCATCAAATTGATTGGCGTTCGCAGCGGTCAGGCAGTTGTCGCACAGATCGCCGACACCGTCGCCGTCCGTGTCAAGCTGGTTCGCGTTGGCAACTGCGGGGCAGTTGTCGCACGCGTCGCCCACACCGTCGCCGTCCACGTCGGCCTGACTCGCATTGCTAACCAGCGGGCAGTTGTCAAACGCGTTCGGCACCTGATCGCCGTCCATATCGGGATCGCAGGCGTCGCCGATGAAGTCGCGATCCGTGTCGCTCTGATCGGGGTTGAACACGGTTCGGCAGTTGTCGCACAAATCGCCAACCCCGTCGCCGTCGGCGTCCGCCTGATTCGCGTTGGACACCATGGGGCAGTTGTCGCATGCGTCCCCGATGCCGTCCGAGTCGCTGTCGAGCTGCCGATCCAGGATGCCGTCGGAGTTCGTGTCCAAAGCGTAGGGGTTGTAAACGCCCGGACAGTTGTCGCACGCGTCGCCGACGCCGTCGGCGTCCACGTCGGTCTGGCTCATGTTCGGAACGTTCCAGCAGTTGTCGCACGCGTCGCCGACACCGTCGAAGTCGCTGTCCGTCTGATCCCGGTTCGCTGTCGCCGGACAGTTGTCGCACACGTCGCCCAGGCCGTCACCGTCAACGTCCCGCTGATCCGCGTTGGACGTGTCGGGACAGTTGTCCTGCCGGTCCGACACTCCGTCGCCATCGCGGTCGGCGATGGTGAAATGGACGCGCGCGGTCTCCGTCCCGCTGACGCCCGTGGCCGGGTTGCGCACCGTCAAACTGATCACGACCGGCGAGGTGGACGGGGGTGTCTGATAGGTGTAATCCACGATCGCGCCGGTGAGCGTCGGACTCGTCGGGCTCTGCACGTCCAGACGCCACGTGTACTGCAAATTCAGATTGATGTTCCCGAACTCGTCACGCGTCTGGGACCCGTCCAGATGAACTCGCAGCGGGATCTCGTTGTCCGGATTCACCGCCTGGTCCGGGAAGGACGCGATGATGACGGGCGTGATAGTCGGCACGATCTGTCCGTGCAGGAAGTTCACCGGCTGGCTGTAGGCCGTCATGCCGGTCGTCATGAACATGAACCGATCCGGCTTGCCCGGCCCGGCCATGAAGCTCCATACGCGATACTGCACCGTGCCGCTCAGGTTGGTACCCGGATCGCGATCAAGACGCAGCTTGTTCGGCCCGGGAACCGACAGAATCCGGTAGAACTGCCAGGGCGCGGACGGGTTCAGCCGGATACGCACCATGTCCCCGGCCTTGAACTCCGTCGCCTCGAACAGCTTCGGCACCATCGGGCCCGACGGCCGCAGGTCCTCCAGGATGAAGTCGCCTTCGGGGCTCGTGTACGTCTTCGCGCCGTAGGTCGGGTGTTGCGTAATCACGATCGGATCGATCTGGAACTGCACCTCGTTCTGGTTGGCCAATGTGTAGAGTTGCCCGGTAATGGCATCGGCATGCCGCCCGGACAGTGAGCCCTCCACCTTCCACACTTCCGCGCCCGGAACCGAATCGTCGATGCACGTCAGCGTAAACCGCTCCAGCTTAGCGGTCGCCCAATTAACACTTACCGCCTGCACGCCGTTGTTCGGGTCCCCATCCAGATCCGCAAACTCCCCGCGCCCGCGATTCGACAGGTACGGCCGCGCCAGGCCATGATCCGCCTCCCAGCGCCCATCCGCGCCCGGGCCGGGCGTGAGCTGCGCGTAGAAGTAAAACCGGCCGTCGCCAGGCAGACTCGTGAGTGGCACGGCGTAAGTTTGCTCCACCACCTCGCCCGGCGTCAGCTTGGGGAACGCCGGCCCGATTGGCGTCCCATCCCACCCGTTCGGATCGGTGTCCACGAAGAACTGAACCTGCGTGCCACCGAAGAAGTCGAACATGCCATAGTGCAGTAGGAACTTCCCGTTGACCACCGCATTGCCCGGGGGCTTGCGAATATCAAGCGTGGGTACGACACGCGGCTTCCAGAAGAACGTCACGACCGAGTGATCGTCAGCCTGCACGATATTGCGAATCTCCAACCCGCTGAGCACCTGGCTGTACCAGCGCGAGCTGGGGTAGGTGTTCTCGTTCCAACTCGTGACATTGGCCGAACCGGGGAAAGGATCCCCGCTGTCGCCATAGTTCTCCCCGTTGTCCAAGTTGTACAGCCCGTCCGCCTGAACAATCGCATAGGTAAAGTGCGTGCCCACACGCTGCTGGAGCGGAATGCTCTCCCAATTGCCGTCCCAGAAGGGGTCCGCCGAGAAGTCCGTATGCATGATCAGCAGACCCTCGGCCGGCGCGTTGCGCGAGAAGTTGATCAGCGGCTGCGGCAGCACGCGATCCGTGATCCGCCAGAAGTAGAAGCGCTCGGCCGGGTAGATCGGATTCTCAAAGAAGTACACCGAACCCGTCGGATTGAACGCGTAATCCGGAAACTCGATATTCGTGAGCGTCAGCGGTTCCAGTACCGTGCTGAGATCCGTCGCCTCAATCCACGGGTCGTGATCTGTTCCATAGAACGGATCGCCTGTTCCCAGCTCTTTCAGCGGCGGCGCCGGATGCACCATGTTGCTGGTCGCCATGATGTCCCATGCAGCCACCGGAGTATTCACGTACCCTTGCGTGTACTCATCATAGTCATACAGGTCCGGGTAACCCTCCCACACGTGCAACCATTCGTGGACAGCCGTCGGAACTTGCCACAACGCCGGATTGGTGATCCAGTTGGGGTCCATCACCTGGGCTTCCCCCGTCGCGTCGATGGAAATCGCCCAATCCGAGAAATACAGCGGCGACAGCGGAGCCATGTTGGGATCCGAGTACTCGAGCACCGTGAGCGGCAGGTCCATCCCGGGCGCTGGCAATACCCATGCTCCACGCCCGCCCTTGCCCATCCCAGCCGTGGGCAGCCCCGGCGCCACCAGCACACATCCGTGCACGTAGTTACGCGGCACAATCGTAGGGGTCGGCGGCACCGTGGTCCAATCCCAGACCAGCGCCCAGCCCGGCATGACGAGCTGGTCCCAGTCAACCGTGAAGTCTAACGCCTCAATCGTGTCCTCCGTCAGTCGCCGCCGACTGAACGGATACTTCGTGTCGCCCCCGCCATCGTTGGGCGTGCCCGGCTCCAAGTCGGTCGTGTAATTCTCGGTGCCCCGATCGCGTACCTCGCCCTGGTCCAGCAAACCGTCCAAGTTGTAATCGCGGGGCAGAATATCTGGCAGAATCTCAATGGGCGGCTTCGCCGTGTTGTACCAGTCGTTCGGGTCATCATGCAGCACCACCCCGTTTGGATCGACGGCCTGCCGGCGACTGAGTTGCCCAAGCAAAGTCGCGTCAAACCCGTTCGTAAAGCGCATCCACGTCAGAAACTCCAACGTGGCCATATTGGCCCCGTCCATACCGAAGCAGCCCGCGTTGCCCCATGCGAGCGGGCCACCGGGTGCCACTAATCCCCCGTTGTCGTTGTACCCGTAAGGCGAGTCCAGGGACTGCTTCCACGAGGTGACTTCACCGAAGCGACCATCCCCGCCGTTCTCCCCCTCCATCACCGACAGGTCGGCATCCAGGCGGCGCAGCCCCGACGGATTGCCACCGGCGTGGTAAATCGAGGACGGCAGGTCATCGAACTCGGCCGGCCCATCGTAGTATCCGGTCGCATCCGGGTATACCACGGCCTCACCGCCGGAGAGATACGCCGGTGCGACGTACCCATCGCCCAGACTGGCGACGTCGATGTTTGGATCTGGCACGCAAGCCGGCAAATTCGGATCCCGGTCACCCACGGGCGTACACGCGAGCCCGCTCCCGGTGGCCATCTTCTTGTACGCTCGCGAGCCACCCACGTTAGGCGTAAATGGTCGGCCGCCCTCAGCCTGATAGGCTGACGGAGGTGGTGTGAAATCCTCGACGCGCGGCGTCAGGAAAGACCACGTTGGGGCCCGCGCCACAAGCCCCGAGCGGTTGGGATCAATGGGCGGCGCATTGGCGCCATAGCGACCTTGCCAATAGCTGGACCACTTCTCCTGCCAATAAGCACCCCACCACGTCACGCCGTCTTGGGGAAATTGATCGGCCGCATAGTCCCAAGGCGGGGAGGGCGAGTACGGATCGTCCGGGGAGTACGAGGCATACCCGGACTGATAGTCGAGATGAACCAGCTTGGTGTTCCCCCTTTCGACCCAAAAGTCGGGGCCATCGTACTTGAAATTCCCAAAGCGGCCGAGGAAGCCGCTGCCGCCCTGACCGTTAGGGTCGCAGAGGGTACCGAGTGCCGCCTGATTAACCGGGTAGTTCCGATAAATGTAGGCCAGAGCCCACGCGCGCGAGCCAACCTGGTCTGCCGGCCCGTTGTTCGGGTTCTGCGGGCTTGGGTCCAGACGCACCCACGGACCTACAGGTGGCGCTACGCCCGGCACATACACGCGCAGGAAATCCTCGAACGGCTCGGGGAAGTCCCACTGGCCGTCGCCGTCTACGTCGCAGATGTCGCCCGCATCAATCTGCCCATCGGGCACGCAGTTCGGGTCCGTCCAGCCGTCGAGGTACCCCTCCAAGAGTGCGTCGTAACGACCGTTTCCATTCAGGTCCAGGAAACGCTCGCCCGGGGTCCACCACCCATCCGCCAAGCCAGGTGGATATGCAACCTCGTAGGAGGGATAGCCCGGTGTGCCCGTCCCGGGCAAATCCCCGTTGTAGTCGATGGGGTACATTTGTCTTGATTCATCAAACAATTCCCCAGCGAACTTCTCGAAGTCTCCGCTGCCATTGAGATCCGTCCACGTAACAGTGTCGCCAGGGGGACGCACCGGCCACGGGACCTCCGCCCAGCCCGCCACGTCGCCGGAAACGTTCACGCTCCCGTACGAAATCTCCGCCCAATACTCAGCGAACGACCAGGTGTTTGGGTCACTGCGGTCGAAGTATGCTCGCCAGCCCTCGGCGGGATTCGGCAGCGCTACGCCGGGCCAACCGGGCAGGTCGCGCGGCGGTGCGGCGAGCAGGACGATGAACTTCCTAGGTTGCTCAGCCTGCGCAACTGCGGGCAGGCCCAGCAGGCCGACGACCAAGGTTGCCCAAAGCACACTGATGCGGAAGCGGCGTTCAATGCGGGACATATACATGCTCCGGGTTAGAAGGGCGGACACGCGGGGTGACACAGCCGCGCACGCCAACGTATGCATTCCCTTGCCCACAAGCGAACGGAGAGACGTCGGGAGCGGTCGCGAGCGGTCCGCATGCAGACCCATCATGGCATTTTATCGGGGTGGTCAACAAGCGCGAGGGTTGCCCCAATCGATGCACTCACCCGTTCTCCGCCCCCCTGCGGACTCACGCACTACATCATAACCCGCCCGTAGTGGCAACGCGACCCGTGTTGAGCGTTTTTCCACCCCGCGCACCCCGAGATGGCCTGCCCCCCTCTTCGCGGTGGAAACCCGGCCGTGGCCCCCCGACAATATTAGTCGGGCCACACCTGCCGTCAGCCCAGGCCAAAGCCGTGGCTGGCGGGAGAAACGCGGTTCCTCACGAGGGTCGGACCATGTGCATGGAGCGCTGGATTCGTCTGATCGCCGGAACATTCGTTATCGCAAGCGTGGCACTCGCGCATTATCACAGCCCATACTGGCTGTTTTTCACGCTGTTTGTGGGACTGAACCTCTTCCAGTCTGCGTTGACGAAGTGGTGCCTGATGGAGGACATTCTCCGCAAGCTCGGAGTCCCCCCCTGTCGGCACGACGGCCCGTCAGCGACGAGCTGAACTTTCGCAGAACGGCGTCACGGATCAAAGCGCGGTTATACGCGTCTTGCTTGCTGGCGTAAGCAGTCTTACGCGGCGCTTGGGGACAACAACGTTATGAGACCAGCGCGCATTTCCCGCTTGAAAGCACCGCGGCCCGCTAAGTAGACTGCAAGGTAAGAGCGGCGTGAGGCACGAGTGGCGCGTGCTTGCGCTCTACGTACCTTATGCCGAAAACCTCTGTAGTACGGCGCGCCGCTATGCGCTGGAATGCTCGAAAGGACGAGCACGCTGGCGCGCCCGCCAGGCCCACCTGCTGTGTTGAGGAACGAAGCCACCATGCAATCCTACCTGACGACAACCGTGCTGCTCCTGATCGTGAGCTGGTGCGCGACGGGAACGGGGCTGCCCCAAACCTATGCGGAAGACGCACCAGTCGCCCCGAGTGCCGTCGTGCCTGCCGCCTCTTCCGACCTGGCGGCGGTTGAGACGGCGGTCGAGTCGGCCATCCTTGTGCCCAACTGCACCGGGCGCGGACTGTTGCCGCCGGGCACACGTGTAGACGCCTTGCGCTGGGCCGGCAACGTGGTCGAGATTGATCTTGCGCTGCCGCCGTTGCCGGGTGACTGGTACCTCTCGCCCCTCGATCAGGAAGCGCTGGCCGCAATTTTGGCCGGTCCTTTCCACGAGGTGCCGGGCTTCGGCGGCACGCGTATTCGTGCACGGGTAGGCAGCAGTGCTGTCTACGACTCGCTGGAGCAGTTCCTCCCACAGCGACCGGAACCGGTGCCGCCGCCACCGCCGCCCGACGAGGTTCCGCTGACATTGGAGGAGGCGGAGCGGCTTGGGCCGCCGGTGGTAGCCGAAGCGCGGGGCCAGTTCGCGCAGGCCGCGCGACAGCCGGTCGGCGCGCTGACGGGGGTAACGGTATTTACTTCGGCCGGTCACGGCTGGACGGCGGGCGAGTCGAGCTGGTACTTGCAGCGTCCGGTGCTGCTGAACATGTGCGAGGATTACGGCAATATCGATCAGTTGAACTACTTCGCGGCCTATGCCTTCAACGCCGGAGCGACGGTGGTCCCCTTCCGCCCGGTCGGCTGGCAGCCCATCGAGATCGTGCTGGACAACGATGACCCCGGCGTGACCTTCACGGGCACGTGGAACAACGGCAGCAGCAGCAAGTACTACGAGAACGGGGTGACGCTCTCCGGCATCGTATACAAGTGGGCCTCCGCCAGCCCGACGGAGAACGCCGTCGCCCGGTACACACCGAACATCACCGTTACCGATTTCTACCCCGTTTACTGCTTCACGATCGCAAGCTCGAACCGCGTGCGGCAGAAGTATCGGATCGCTCACAGCGGTGGGATCAGCGAGGTGACGGTGGACCATCGCCTGGTGGGGAACGGATGGATCTGGCTGGGGGACTATTACTTCATTGCGGGCGGCGATAACTACGTCGAGATCAGCAATCAGGCGACGGAAACGGGCGCGGTGATCGCCGACGCAATCCGTTGGGGCTGCGGGATGGGCGATATCGTCCGGCCGGGCCCTGGCAGGATCAGCGGTTACCCGCGCGATGAGGAGTGCTCCCGCTACTGGGCGCAGAGTGAACTCGGCAATCGTGCGGTCGGCTTCGATTCGGACATCTGGGACGTCGACGGCCTGGACGACGGCAGCGACAACGTGCGCACCGCGGCGAAGTGGGCACGCGAGATGAACCAGGAACCGGGCGATCTTCAGGTGGATCGGTGGAAGCGCATCTACCTTGAGTTTCATAGCAACGCCACCAACGGTCAGGCTCGTGGGCAAATCTGTCTGATCACCGACCTCGGCGCGACGACGTACCAGACCCAGTTCGCCACGATGCTGTCGGACGAGGTCGACGGCGACATGCTCCTCGTGGACGATGATTTCGAGTACACGTGGTACGATCGCAGCGCGCCGACGTACACGAGCTCCTACGGAGCCATCTGCACGCCCGCGAACGGCAACGAATTTGACGCCACGATCATCGAGGTCGCGTTCCACGACAATGCGCAGGATGCGGCCCTGCTGCGCGATGACCGGGTCCGGGCGGCGGTGGCCCGCAGTTGCGTACAGGGCATCATCCGCTTCCTGAACACGTTACCGGGCAGTCAGATTCCCATTGCGTTTCCGCCGGACACCCCCCGGGACTTCCGTGCCCTGGACAACGGTGACGGAACGGTCACGCTCGCGTGGACCGCGCCGCTGTCCGATGCGGCCCGCGGCGACCCGGCTACCGGGTACGTGATCTATCAATCGAGCAACGGGTACGGCTTCGGCAACCCGATCGTGCTCGGCAATGTCACGTCGACCACGATCTCGAATCTGCCGGCCGGAGAAACCCGCTATTTCCGCGTGGCAGCCACCAACGCGGGCGGCGAATCGATGCCCACCGAGGTTCTGGCCGTCCGGCGCCCGTCGACCGGTCGCGCCAATATCCTCATCGTCAATGGGTTTGATCGACTACGCCGCCAGCTCAACCCTGTTCAGACGTTCACGCAGCCGCCGAACTACGCCGGTCAGTCCATCGAACGCCAGATCTGGCGTCGCAGCAACTCCGGTGACTACGTAGTTCAGCACGCGGAGGCACTGGCCGCCAACGGCTACTGTTTCTCGTCGTGTGCCAACGAGGTGGTCGCCGCTGGGCAGGTCAATCTGAGCGACTTCGACTTCGTAATCTGGATTCTGGGCAACGAAAGTGGCGAGGACCTCACCCTCACGAGCACGGAGCAGACGCGGCTGTCGAACTACCTCAACGCCGGCGGCGGGCTGTTCGTCACCGGTGCGGACCTCGCGTACGATCTGATCGGCCTGTCGCACGGCACCAGCTTCTGCCAGAACACGCTCAAGGTCGGCTACTCCAGCGACGACGCGAATACGTATCAGGTGATGCCCGATCCGAACGGCATCTTTGCCGGTCTGCCGGCGTTCGACTTCTCGCCGGCCGGCGGCGCTCCCTACGACGCGTTTGCACCCGACGTACTCACGGTGCGCACCGGCGCCCAGGCGTGTCTGTCCTACGTTGGCGGCAGCGGTGGAGTCGCAGCCGTCCAGTACTATGGCTGCGTCTACAACACCGTGACCTTCGGCTTTCCGTTCGAGTGCATCGGTTCGCCGACCGTGCGGGCGCAAGTGATGAATCGCGTGATCCAGTTCCTCGCTACGGCACAGGGCCCGTTGCCCTACGACTACAACGGTGACTGCCGCGTGGACTGGACGGACTTCGGCCTGTTCCGCTTTTGCTTTGCCGGACCGAACAACACCTACACCAGCGGGCACATTTGCCTCAAGGAAGACGGCGACGCCGACGCGGACGTCGATCTGGCCGATTTTGCCGGCTTCCAACGGTATTACACCCGGTAGTGAAAGCCCGGGGCGGAGGTGCGTGCGGTGATGACACTCGCCCGCTGGACAAGTAGACTGTGCCTGACAATGGTCCCGGTCGCGCTCGCCTGCACGGTGCAGGGCGGCCCAGCTACCTTTATCGCCAGCGATGCGGGCACCATTTTCGGCGGCCCGGCGGCGAGCATCGACTGGGGTCGCCCGGTGGCCGGTGGCGACCTCGACGGTGACGGCTTCGATGAGATTCTGGTCGCGGCCTCGAAGTCCTATGGGGGATTTCTCAGCCGCGTGTACGTACTCCGCGGCGGCCCGCGCGCCCACGGCCGCGGCGCGATCGACCTCAGCACGACTCCGCCGGACCAGGTCATTTTGGGCGCCGAACTCGACGACAATCTGGGCGCGTCGATCGCCGCCGGCGACGTAAATGGCGACGGCGTAGACGACCTTCTTCTGTGCGCCTCGACGGCGGACTATGCCGGCGTGCAGGACCGCGGGATCGCGTACCTGATCTATGGCGGTCCTGAGTTTTTCGCTGCCCCGGTTCGCGATCTAGCCGACCCGAATCAGTGGAGCCTGCGCATCCTGGGTCCTGTCGCGGGCGGCGACATGGGTGGCAGCAACCTGTTCGGCGGTCTCGATGCTCAGGCTGCCGCGATTGGCCGCCTGAACAATGACGCCTACGGCGATATCGTTCTCGGGGTGCACTTGGCTACCGGCGGAGGCTCAGCCTCCGGCCGCGTGTACGTCGTTTTCGGTGGTCCCATTGCGCCCGGCTGGACGCTCAATCTCGCCGTTAGTGGCCAGTACAACGTACGCATCAATGGACGGGCCGCCTACGACGAGCTCGGCACCGTTGTCCGCACTGGCGATCTGACCGGTGACGGACTCGACGAGCTTATCCTTCCCAACCAATACGCGAGCCGTGGGCTGTTTACTTCCGAAGGCGCGGTGCACATCTTCCGCGGTCGAACCACGTGGGCTAACACGTACAACCTCGCCTCGGGCCCCGCCGACATCACGCTCTGGGGAGCCCGGCAGCAGGATGAGCTCGGCGCGTCGGCGGCAGTGGCCGATTTCAACGGTGACGGTCGCCTCGACCTGGCCGTCGGCGCGCCCGGGGCAGACGCCGGCGCCCTGAACACGCAGCGCGGAGACGGCTTTGTCTATGGGCTGCTCGGCTCCCCCGCGTATCAAGCCGGCACCTTCACGATCGACTACGCTACGGCCACACCGGATTTCCTGCTTATCGGCGAGTTCGAGGAGAATCTCGGTACGCTCATTGCTGCCGGCGACTTCAATGGTGATGGGGTCAGTGACGTCGCCGCTGCGGAGTGGTTCGGCGGCCCCCAGACCAACGGCGTGGTCGAGGTTCTGTTCGGTCGTCCGTTCGTCGCGGGCGCAACGTACACCGCCAACGTGGATACCGACCTGCATATTGTCGGGGCCGCGAACGACCGCATCAGTTTCTCCCTCGGTGCGGCGGACACGAACGGCGATAGCCTGAACGAGATTCTGTTCGGCACGCCTTTCAACAACGGCGACCGCGGGACGGTCTATGTGTTTACGTACGTCAGCGGTGACGCGGACCTGGACGGCGACCGGGACCTGGCAGACTTCGCGATCTGGCAGGCGTGCGTTATGGGACCGCCGCAGCGCGGGCTCGTGTCGCCCTGCGTGCGGTTCGACTTCAACCTGGACGAAGACATCGATAGCACGGATCTCGCGGCCTTCGCGGCGCGGTTCGACGGCCCGGGGCCGTGAAACAGATTGCGGTTTGCCGGTGACGCTCCGACGCCGCTCCGTCAGCGGCGGTATCATTGAATGGTGCGTGGCGTGCTGGACCAGCGCGGCCAAGCCGCGCGAAGTCCCGTGTGCTGGGATAGGGAAACGACGAATGCTCAGCAAGACTCTGTGTCGGCTCTTGGCGGGTGGAGTCATTGCCCTGACACTGGGGTTATCCGCACCCGCCCAGAATGAAGACCCCGTCTTCGGCGAGGAAAGCGAGGTTGCCGACGGCCGCCCCGTTTCGTTCCGCGCTTTCTGGGCGGACGCGTTCAGCCCGGGCTTCAAGAGCAGCTCACAGATCAGCACGATGGTGTCACGGGCCGTGGCCGGTCGCTATAACGCGATCATCGCCGAGGTACTCGCCTACCAAGACAACGTCGGCTCCGGTCACGGCGCCTACTGGAACTCGAGTATCGTTCCCAAAGCGACGGACATCAGCGGCGGGATCGATCCGCTCGCGACGCTTGTCACGCAGGCGCACAACGCCGGTCTGGAGGTGCACGCGTGGATCGTGCCCTTCCGTGTCTGCACATCGTGGCCCCCCAGCGGCAACACACGGGTACAGGCGCGCTGGATCAGCGTCTTGTACTCGAACATGGGTGGCGGCCCATCTCGCGTGTCGGGCTCTTACAACCTCGACCCCGGTTCCCCTGACGTACAGGAATACCTGATCAGCATCATACGTGAGCTGGTCACAAATTACGCCATAGACGGCATCAACCTCGACTACATCCGCTATCTGGACACCAATGCCGGTTACCCGGCAGATCCCAACTATGCCGGCTCTTCCCTGGCACGCTTTCAAACGCTGACCGGCTACGTCGGAACGCCCCCGCCTAGCGGCGAAACGAGCTGGAACGACTTCCGGCGACGAACGATCAACGAGTTCGTGCGGCGGTGTCGGGCGGAAATTCCGTCCATCACGTCCAACCCCCGGCAGCCAGTGCGCTTCACCGCCGACCTGATTGCCTGGGGCTACGCTCCGAGCAACTTTGCCAATTCCGACGCCTACCGCCTGTTCTGCGACTGGCGGACGTGGATGGAAAAGGGCTGGCTCGACGCGGGCATCCCCATGAACTACAAGCGTGAGCATGAGTCCGATGAAGCGGCCATGTACCGCAGTTGGGTGACCGCGGCCCTGGGCTGGCGCTACGCGCGGCACATTTTCTGCGGCCAGGGCAACTACCTGAACACCATGGCCAACAGCGTCACGCAGATGCAGTTCTGCCTGACCTCCGGCGCGGACGGGGTGGTGAACTACTCCTACTGGGACACCTGCGACCAGAACATGGATGGGACGCCGGAGAGCGACCCGAACTGGTACACGTATGTCGCCAACCAGATTTATACGGTTTCCGCTACGACGCCCACGATGCCTTGGCGCCACCCGGCGACGGCCACGGAGGGGACGCTGTGGGGGCGATGCGCCGATCCGGTGACCGGGACACCGATCGATGGGGCTACCGTCCGTGTCGGCACGCTCAATCCAGTCGAAACCGATGGCAACGGGTATTACGTGGTGACGCTGGTTCCCGCCGGCCCCGGCGGCACCGCATACACCGTTCAGGCGAGCAAGAACGGCTGCGCCACCGTCACACTCACCGACGTCATGGTGCAACGCGGTACCGTCGTTCGANAGGACATCAGCCTGTGCAGCTCCGTGGTCATTCCGGGAGNCTTCAACGGCGACGGTCGCGTCAACCGTACTGACCTCAACTNCATGCTCTTCTGCCTCGGCGGCCCCGGTCAGGCATACGCCGACGGTCATATGTGCATCAAGGGCGACGCGAACGGCGACCACGACGTCGATCTGGACGACTTCGCCAATTTCCAGCGGCTTTTCAACCTTCCATAGGGCCTCGCGTTGTGGGCGGCAATGCCGACCTGCCAGAGCGCTTGTTGGGGGGCCTCGCACCGACGTGCGGTGTTCGGGCGCGACTCGGTCGCCAACATAACGCCAGACCGCTATGCTTTCGGCACCGACCGCACGGTCAGGCAGAACCCAACCGGAGAACAGCATGAACTTCCGTTGCGCGTCGTCGTCATGTCCCGGGTCGACTTGCGCCCCCTCTGCGCTGCGGCCACGCGCCTGCGGCTCTTCACCGCGGAATGTGGCCAGCGCGGACGTCGTCGCATCCCAGCAGCGCCAGCGTCGGGTCGTTGCCCTCACGGCACTGTCGCTGCTCGTGCTGAGCGGCTGTGCTGCCACCCCGCGGTACGGTCGGCCAGGCGAGCCGCTGCGGCGCGCCAGCGACGAGATCGTCGTGTGCGGTCAGTTCGTCCATACGGGTGCGCCGGTGGTTCTGTGGTTCGATCCCGGCGGCTATGACGCGTATCGCGCCGAATGTCGCTTCATTCCAAACCAAGACAAGCCCACGCGACCGGTAAGCGATTCGGTGCTCCGCTACGACACCTTTCGACGGCACGTGCCCGAAGAGGTCCGTGAGCAGATTCGCGAGCACGGCTGGACGCTGCCGCTGCTCCAAGAGTATGTGGACCTGTTCGTCATTCACTACGATGTCTGCGGCACGTCGCGGCGTTGCTTCGAGGTCTTGCAGGACCTCCGCGGGCTCAGCGTCCACTTCATGCTGGACGTGGACGGGACCATCTATCAGACGCTGGACCTCAAGGAGCGGGCCTGGCACGCGGGCACCGCCAACGACCGTAGCGTCGGGATCGAGATTGCCAACATCGGCGCGTACCCGGACACCAAGACGCTCGAAGAGTGGTACACCCTGGACTGCTGCTGCCGTCCGTACATCCGCTTTCCGGCCTCCGCGCGTCCAGACAGCATCCGCACGCCGAACTTCGTCGCGCGTCCAGCCCGCCCGGAGATCGTCTGCGGCGAAATCAACGGTCGGCAGTTGTACCAGTACGACTTGACCGAGGCACAGTACCGGTCGCTGATCAAGCTGACGGCCGCCCTCTGTCGCGTGCTGCCGCGTATCCGCCCGGATTACCCCCGCGACGAAAACGGAGCGTTGCGTACTACCGTGCTGTCACCCGAGGAGCTGGCCGGCTTCAGCGGTCTGGTCGGCCACTTTCATATCACCGACCAGAAGGTGGACCCGGGCCCCGCGTTTCAGTGGGACCGCCTGGTCACCGGCGTACATCGCGAACTACGCCGCTGAGCGGCGCCGCGGCGCGGCCTCCTCTACGGATTCGGTGCTTCGGGGGTCTGAGCCGACTCGTCCTCTTCGAGCACGACTTCGCCCTTCCGCGGCTTGCGCCGTTTGACGGGCGGCCGGCGACCTGCGCGCACCTCCTCGTCGAAGGTACGCTTGCGCCGCAGAATGTGGTGATAGTGCTGCCCGAACCGATGGGCTTCGTCGCGGATCTGCTGGAGGAGTCGTAGCGCGGCGTCGTTTCGGCTGAGGCGCAGCGGCCGCGTCCGAGCCTGCAGGTACACGAGCTCTTCGCGCTTCGCCAGAGAGACGACCATGGCCGGACGGACGGCGCGCTGCCCCTCCGTCTCCAGCGCCCGCTCCATCTCGTCGAAGGCAGCGAGCGCAGCGTGCAACTGCCCCAGACCGCCGTCGATCAGAATGATGTCGGGGTACAGCTCCTCGGCGATGGCGGCATAGCGGTATCGACGGGCGATCACCTCCCGGATCATGGCGTAATCGTCCATGCCCGCCACGGTACGGATCCGGAACCGTCGATAGCCGCTCTTGAACGGCTTGCCGTCGATGAAGCATACGAGGGAACCGACGGAATCCTCGCCTTGCAGGGTAGCGATGTCGATTCCCTCGATGATGCGGGGCCGGTGTGGAAGCTCAAGAAGCTGCTGCAACCGGTCCAGGCCTTCCGTCGGATCGACAAAGAAGGCCTCCGGCTGGACGTCCTCCGCCACACTCCCGCTTAGCGAAAGCGACTCGATGGCCGCCAGCCGATCGCGGACGACCGCTGCCTCCTCGTACCGCCGCTCGGCCGCCAGTTGTTCCATCTCCCGGCGTAATTGTCGCAGCAAGGCGCTGCGCTTCGAGTCGAGGAGTTTTCGCAGTCGGCGGATGTCCGCGGCGTATGCCTCCTTGGAGATGCGGTCCGCGCAAGGAGCCGAGCAGCGGTCGATCGCGTGCAACAGACACGGACGGAAGAAGCGTCGCTTGTCATCGTCGGCGCGGATGTCCAGCTCGCAGGTGCGGAACTTGAACACGCGCTGGAGGGCGTTCACCGCATCGCGCAAGCCGGCGGGGTTCAGAAACGGCCCGTACAGTTTGCTACCCTTCGGCCGCGGCCGACGCGTGACGTACACGCCCGGGAAGTCGTCGCCCGTGCGAATCTCCAGGTACGGAAACGTCTTGTCGTCTTTAAGCTGCTCGTTGTAGTGCGGCTGGATGTCCTTGATGAGGCGGCTTTCCTTGAGCAGGGCGTCCACTTCGGACTCGCACTCCAGAAAGTCGATGTCCACCACCTGCGCCACCATGCTGACGATCCGCGGCCCCCGCGTGCGGAGCAACTCGGCAGAGTCCTGAAAGTAACTGGCGACCCGGCTACGCAGGTCCCGGGCCTTGCCGATATACAGTACGACCCCGTCCCGGTCCTTCATGAGGTACACGCCCGGGGTCTTGGGGAAGTGCGCGATCTTCTCCCGCAGAAGCTGAATACGAGCCTCATCGTCGGTCGGCATGGCACCCATCATTGTAGGGCCGGCGCGGGCGTCCTGGCCGCAGAACGGCGGGCATCACGCCGGCCGTCGATAGCCCCCCTTCTCCGCACCGGCATCGCGCGCCGGTCGGGCGTCGGGCAGCGGTTTGCCACGCTCGTCGTAGGCGTTGAAGTTATACACGTACTCCCACCAGTTGTTCAGCCGACCGTCTTCGCTGTTGACACCTGGCGCTTTCGGCAAGTGCTTGAACCACCAACAAAGGTAATTCCGGTGCCAGTACGGCTCGCCGCGCGCGGTCTTATAAGGCCCCGCCCATTCTTCGCAGTTGATGGTTCGTTTCCGCCCGGTGAGATTCGGGTAGTGCAGCCAGTCGTCCGCCGTGCTCTCGACGAAACGCCGATTGGCCCAGTCGTAATCCTTCTCACCGTTGGGCGGGTAATGACACGTACCGACGGCGGCCGTACCGGACTGCTTCTCGTTGGCGGCGAAGCGCGCCCAGGTCGTGTCCAGTTTGTCCACCTGCCAGCCGCCGTAGATGCGCGACAGCGTCGCCTCGGTCCGGTGGCACTGGTCCTCCAGCATCTCTGCCACGTTCCGCTCCACGTTGAAACCCATGATGGCGAATCGGCGCTTGCCGGGAACGTCCTCGTAGGTTCCACCGTTGATGAAAAAGGCCCCCGGTCCGGCCATCGCCGCCTCCCAGTAACCGGCATAGGGCAGTCCCATCAACCACACTTCGTCGATCTCACCCGCGTCGACCCGCCGGCATAAGTCGAACTCCGCAATCAAGTGCGGATAGTCCAGCCCATCCGGTTTGTGCCAGGCATCCGCCTGAAGCGTTCCATGCTTGAGCGCCGCCAGGTAGGTCTCCGGCGTATAGCGAAAGCCGTCAACCTTCTTCTCGAATCGGCGAACGACAAGCCACTCGACGATTTCGAACTGGATGTAGCCCCCGCTGGCCTCGTGCAGGTCCCGCATGTACCCCTCTGCCAGTGGCAGCGGATCGTTCCAGCCGGCCACCTCACGCAGCCCCTTGGGCGGCGCGTCGGGCTGATCGGGCGCGTAAAGCCGGCCCGGGACGAGCGGGTTGAACTCCAAGACCAATACCTTCACGCGCAAGGGCGTCTGACCCCCAACGACCTCTTTTAAGAACGAGATCTTCGGGATGCGGTCCGGAGGAAGTTTCTCGATATCCTCTGCCCCAGCAATCGCACCAGCCATGAACAACAATCCACAAGACACCAGGTTGATTCCACGCATCGGCTGTCCTCCCAGGCAACGTTAGGTTATCGCATGACGTACTAGGGGTCGGTCTTCACGGCGTCGCCAACGCCCGCGGCAGATGTCGCGGTGGCAGCCAGACCGGTTGCGTACAGACGCAACTCACAGCCATCCGGTCCAGGCTGCACGTGAACGAGGCGCACGGACGCACCCACGTCAGAATCGCGCAACAACTGGTCAAGTAGCTCGCGATTGCCTGCGCGTTCGGACCGCGGGCGAGGTACGCCGGGCGGGTCCAGCTCGATGGCGAAGTAGCCCGCCCCGCCGGACGTCAACAACGCCCGGAGCGCGGCCACGTCGTTCGGGTCCTCCGCCCAGCGTTCCCAGCGCATCGGCGCATAGAAGGCGATGCGGCGGACGCCGCTGCCGCCGATGAGTCGCCGATGATCGAGGTACGGATCGCGTTCCTGGAGCCAGCGCGTCGCGTCGAGCAGATAGCGGTCCTTCGAATTCGGCACGCGCAGGCTATACACGACAAGCGGCAGGAGACACAACACCGGTGGCAGCGCCGCGAGCCATCTTCGCCTGCGCTGGAGCCCCAGGAGAACCAACCGTCCCAAGAGCATCGCGGCGAAGGGCGCCAGCAAAGCCACGATCACGAGCGTGTGACGCGGATCAAGATAGCCATACCGCGACAGCAGGATCAGCAACAGCAGAAAGTGTCCCGCAACGCAGGTTGTCAGGCCGACGAGCCCCGGCTCCGACAACCGACGTCGCAGATTGATGAGCGGCAGAACCGCCAGCAGCGGAACAACGACACGGCCCGCCCGCAACACTTTGTACAATACGTGCGGGATCAGTTCGTACCAGCGCAGATCGACAGTGACCAGTCGCGCGAGGCGGACCGCCCGTGTCGCCGGCTCTGTTTTCGCCGCGCGGGGCTCGGCCGTGCGCGGATCCGCGCGTGCGACAATCGCGCTGTCACCGGGGTGTGCCGGCGGCAATTTCGCAGTCTCCGTGCGCAGCCAGTCGGCGGGGTCCTTCTTCGCCGACAGCCGACCGACGGTCGCCCAGTAGGGTGCCGCGCAGAGCAGAAAGCCGCACAGCAGTGCTGCGATTTGGCGGCCCGTGCGGGCCCAGCCCTTCTGCCTGCCCGACCGCAGCAATGCGATCACCCCCGCGACGGCAGGTAGCGCGCCTTCTGGGCGGGTCAGGAAAGCCAGACCGGCCAATAACCCACACGCCCCGGCTTGGCGAGCGCTGTCAAGCGTCACCAGCAGGCAGGCGGCAGCGAGATAGAAAGCAAGGTGAACCTGGTCGGACATGACGTCCGCGGACAGCCAGATGTTGTGGTCCAACACCGCCGCCAACAGCATGGCCAAGAGAACCGTCGTGCGTCGGTCCAGTGGCAGCGCCAGCCGCGAGACCAACCGGGCCGCGAGTACGCCGCAGAGCATGACCACTGCCATTCCCGCGAACCAGGCCCAGACCTGGCCGCTGCGTTGCCATGTCAGCGGCGTGTCGGTGGCCCCGAGGCGGCATGCGACTCGTTGCGTCACGAGAATCAGGAGCGGAAACAGCGGGTGCTGTCGCGCTTCCGGGGTGCGAAGATACGCCGGCCCCTGCTCACCCAGCGCGCGGGCGTACTCACAGAACACAACCCCATCGCGCGACATGACCGGCAGCGCGACTGCCATCGCGACCCGCCAGACGCCAGCCAGCGCGAGGACCCCGCAGAGGGCAACAGGATAGAGCTGTCGGTGACGTTGCTCCGGAAGCCACACAAACGCACCTGCGGCGGCGACTGGACCGCGGCACACAGCGATCCACCGCGTGCATAGGCGGGTCGGATTATACGCAGTCCGCCCGTTACTGCGGGACCACACGGCCTGGAAGCCGGTGAAGCGGCGTCGCACATCGCGCCGGCGGGGCCGTACATCCGCCCCAGTTGTTCAGGACTCGGCATCGGCCGCGCACGTCACCGCGGCGGGCATCCTGGCGGGCGCACAGGTGGACAGCAGCCAGGTACGCAGCGCGTCGTCGTCGCCCACCAGGCGGGCGAAGGTGTCCATCGCCGCGCGTAACTGCTGGCGAGTAATCTTCGCGTGAGACGAATCCTCTTCGGCCCGCGCCAGCGTCAGGCCGCCCCAGGCGATGGGCAGGCCACAAAACGTGCGCAGCTCGCGGGCCGCGGGCGGCAATGCCAGCACATAGCCGATGCCGCATCGCAGACACTCGCGTGCGTGGGTCAGCGCGAGCTGGTAAACCTCGGCTTCCGAAACCGCCGAGTCCTCCGCGTCCGGCAAATAGCGCCGCCCTTGGCGCGCGTCCTTGCGCGCGTCTTTCAGAATGTTGACGAGTTGGAGGCCAATGCCCAGCTCGATCGCCAGCATGCGCAGTCGACGCAACGCCGGCAGACGCAGATGCGCGACCATCATCGCGCACAGCATCTCCCCGACCACACCGGCCACGTAGAAACAGTACTCGCGCAGCTCGTTCAAATCGGCGATGGCGGGATACGGTCGGCCACGCTCGGCACTACGATCCAGCAGCAGCCGCACACCCTGACTCATCAGGCACGCGCAGTCCTGCGCCGCGCTGCGGTACGGCTCGGGCAGAGACGTCACGCGGCGCAGAACCTCGGGCACATCTTGCATTAGCCGCCGCTCCGCCTCGAGCTCGCCGGCCACGGGAAGCGTGCACATGGCAGCGTTCCGGTCGCCTCTGAGGATGTCCTCCAGTTGCCGCAGTGCCGCACGTCGCGTGGCTGGCGTCAGCCCCGGGGCGTCTTCCAGGGTGTCCACAACGCGCATCAGCAGGTAGGCGGTCCCCACCACCCCGTCGAGCGGAGGCGGTAACAAGGGGATGAGCAGAGCATACGTGCGTGACACGCCCCGCAGATGTTGAGCGACAAACGCGTCCATACTCGTCCGCCTGCGCTCACTCCCTGCGCCGCAGACGCTCCGATGGCGCCCGCTGCCGCCCGGCGTCGCCGCCCTGCTGCGCCAGCACCGCCCGGCGCACCGTCGCCGCGATGCTGACGACATCCAGCCCTGCCTCCGCAAGCTGGGCGGCCCGGGAGGCGTGCTCATAAAAGCGATCCGCCAGGCCAAGGCGAATGATGTTCTCCGTCGGCAACCCGAGGCGATTGGCGGTCTCCAGCACCGCGCTGCCGAAGCCTCCGATCAGCGCGTGGTCTTCGACGGTAATGACGGGGCTGCTGCGGGTGATGGCCGTCGTCACCATGTCTTCGTCGATGGGCTTCGCGAACCGCGCGTTGACCACCGCTACGTAGATATCTTCTTCCTCCAGCCTGGCCGCGGCTTCGAGGGCCGGGGCCACCATCGCCCCGTAGGCGAGGATGGTTGCGTCCGGACCCTCGCGCAGCAGGCGGCTACGGCCAAGCTGAAACGGCGGCGCGTCGCCGAACGGATCCGGAACGCTGTCGCGCGGGTAACGCACCGCCCACGGCCGGTCCAGCTTGAGCCCCAACCGGAGGGCCGCCTCGAGCTCCGCCTCGTCCGCCGGCGCCATTAAGACCATGCCTGGCAGGCCGCGGAGATAGGCGATGTCGAGAAACCCGTGGTGCACCGCGCCATCGCCGCCGACCAGGCCCGCGCGATCAATGCACAGCCCGACCGGCAGCCCCTGGAGGGCGGCCTCCTGGAACACCTGGTCGAACGCCCGTTGCAAGAATGTGGAGTAGATGCACGCCAGCGGCCGCAGCCCCGCCTTTGCCATGCCCGCCGCCACGTCGACCGTGCAGCTTTCGGCGATGCCGCAGTCAATGCACCGGTCCGGCAGAGCCTGGCGAACTTTCGCCAGACCGGTCCCGTCCGGCATGGCTGCGGTCAGCGCATAAACCCGCGCATCCTCGCGGGCGATGCGAATGAGAGCATCGGCGAACGCGGTGGTCCAGCTCTTGCGGTCGCCTTTGATGACGCTGACACTGTCGCCCTCGATCTTCAGACGCCCGGGGCTGTGATAGGCACAAGGGTCCAGCGATGCCCACGAGCACCCGCGTCCCTTCTGCGTGTGCACGTGCAGCAGCACCGGCTGGGACACATCTTTCAGCAGTCGGAGCAGGTCGATCAGGTGCTTCAGGTCGTGACCGTCCACGGGGCCGACGTACAGGAAGCCCAACTGCTCAAAAATCTGGTGCGGCGAAACCGTCGCCTTGATGCCCTGCTTGATGTGTTCCAGCGCATCGAAGACGCTCTTGCCCACCACCGGCACCCGCGGCAACAAGTTGGCGACCTGCGCCTTGACCTCCTCATAGAGACTGCTCACGCGGAAGCGCGCCAAGTACGTCGCCAGCGCGCCCTGCGTCTTGGCAATCCCCATCGAATTATCGTTCAGGATCACCAGGAATTGCCGCTTGAGGAGCCCGGCCTGGTTCAGCCCCTCAAACGCCACCCCGTTCACAATGCTGGCATCGCCCACCAGAGCCACGACCCGGCGATCGCGGCCCAACGCGCTGTCGCCGCGTGCCAGCCCCACGGCCGTCGCAATCGCGGTGCCGGCGTGGCCAACCTTGAACAAGTCGTATTCGCTTTCGTCCGTGTTCGGGAAGCCACTGATGCCGCCGGCCTGACGGAGGGTGTGAAACTGCCGCGCGCGGCCGGTCACCAGTTTGTGCACGTAGCATTGATGCCCCACGTCCCACAGCAGCCGATCCCGACGGAAATCGAACACGTAGTGCAGCGCAAGCGTCAGCTCGACCACGCCCAGATTGCTGGCCAGGTGCCCCCCATTACTACTGACGACTTCGATGATCCGTTGTCGGATCTCCTGCGCCAGCGACTCCAGGTCTGCCAGCGACAGCCGTCGCAGGTCCTCCGGCGACTTAAGCGTGTCCAGAATCGCACCCATTCGCACAGCTCCAGATGGCTCTCGACAGCCCGCAGCCTCGGCTCCGTCCCGCTCCGGCTCCAGCGACCACCGATGGCCTACGAACGCCGTTGAATCACGTACCACGCCAGCTCACGCAAGCGGTCCGCCCGACTGCCGAACGGCTCCAAAGCCTCGAGCGCGGCCTCCACTTCGCGGTGCGCCTGCGCGGCGCTCGACTCCAACCCGAACGCCGCCGGGTACGTCTGCTTGGCAGCGGCCGCGTCCTTTTGCGCTCGCTTGCCCAGTTGCTCCGTCGAGCTGGTGACGTCCAGCACGTCATCCATGATCTGGAACGCGAGTCCGAGGTGCCGCCCATAGCGGGCCATCGCCTCGGTCGGCTCCTCCGAGGCGCGGGCACACAAGGCCCCCAGCCGACAGCACGTCTCCATCAGGGCGGCCGTCTTGTGCAGGTGGATGTACTGGACGACCGACTCGTCCGTGGGTCGGCGCTCGTTTTCGATATCCGCCGCCTGGCCCGCGATCATCCGTTCGGTACCCTCCGCCAGCACGCGTACCAGCCGCGGCACGAACTCCGGAGCGACCGGTGTGGTCGCCAGAACGGCGAAGGCATGCGTGACGAGCCAGTCGCCGGCCAGAATCGCGAGACCCTCGCCGAAGACCTTGTGATTCGTCGGCTGACCGCGCCGCAGGTCGTCATTGTCCATCGCCGGAAGATCATCGTGAATCAGCGAGAACGTGTGCACCAGCTCTATCGCCACGGCGGCCGGCAAGGCATCCGTGGCTCGCCCGCCACTGGCCCGGCAGCTCTCCAACACGAGCACCGGGCGCAGCCGCTTACCGCCAACCTGGACGGAATACTGTACGGCGGCAGCGAGGCGCGAGTGCGACGCAAGGGGCGGGACCAGGCTGCGGAAATGCTCGTCGAGGGCCGCGTCGACCTCGGCGCGCGTCCGCGCCAGCCAGGCGTCGAAACCCGCCCCCGGTCGGCGCGAGGTGGCCGTGGCGATGGGACTTGCGGCTGCGCTCGGATCGGTCTGGACGTTTCGCACGCCGACAGGATAGATTCACCCCGGACGGCGTGCCAGTGCTTTTTCTGCCGGTCAATGGGCTATGGACCCGACGCTGACTCCGGAAATGGTGTTACAGGGTTATTGCGCCGGCCTGTTCCCGATGGCAGACGAAACCGGGGCCATCCACTGGTTCAGTCCGAATCCGCGTTGCATCTTTCCGCTGGACCGCTTCCACGTCCCACGTTCCGTACGCCAGACCATCCGCCGCGGGAAGTTCGAGGTCCGCGTAAACACCGCGTTTGATGAGGTCATCGCCGGGTGTGCCGATCGCCCGGAAGGAACGTGGATTTCGCCCCAGATCATGCGGGTTTATCGGGCGTTGCACCGCCTGGGGTATGCTCACAGCGTCGAAAGCTGGCACCAGGGGCAACTGGCCGGCGGACTCTATGGCGTCGCCATTGGTGGCGCGTTTTTCGGGGAGTCCATGTTCACCCGCGTCACGGACGCGTCCAAAGTCGCCTTGGTAGCGCTCGTGGAGCGACTGCGGAACCGCGGCTTCACGCTGCTGGACACGCAGTGGCAGACGCCCCATCTGGCACGCTTCGGAGCGGTCAACATTCCACGTGCCGAATACCTGCGCCGCCTGCGCTCGGCTCTGGCACTGCGCGTCAGCTTCGGTTGAACGCCGCACTCCGGCTTCGTCCACGGCACCGCTTACAATGTGACCATGGTCCGTCCGACGCACCACCCCGCACCGCGCGGCGCGGCCCGCGTGGGAACCCGCCTGCGACGGGCGCAGCGTGGCGCGCATGATCGTTCGACTCCCGCGATTTTCCGTCTGCTGATCCCGGTCGGAGTCGCAGCGCTCACAGCAATCGCATTCCTGCCCGCTTTGCAGAACGGCTTTGTCAACTGGGATGACGACAAGATTCTTCTAGAAAACGAGCATCTGCGCGGGCTCGACTGGTCGAACCTGCACTGGATGTTCACGGCCTACCGGCTCGGGCATTATCACCCGCTGACATGGCTCAGCCTTGCCATCGACGCGCGCATCTGGGGGCTGACCGAGCGTAGCGCATTCGGCTTTCACCTTAGCAACGTCATTGTCCATGCGGTCAATGCCGTCTGGGTGTACCTGCTCGCACGCCGTCTGCTCGGCCTGGTTGCGAACGCCGGCCACCCCGCTGGCAACCGCCGGCTCTCGGTCGCGGCGGCCCTGACGGCGCTGCTGTTCAGCCTGCATCCGTTGCGCGTCGAGTCCGTCGCCTGGATCACGGAACGCCGCGACGTTCTCTCCGCGTTCTTCCTGCTGCCCTGCGTACTCGCCTATCTGCGGTTTGCTCGCGGTGGACGCGCGCTCTGGGCATGGTACGGGCTGTCGGTCGTGCTACTGGCACTGTCCCTGCTGTGCAAGGCCTGGGGCATCACGTTGCCCGTCGTGCTACTGCTGCTGGACTGGTACCCTCTGCGGCGCTGGAGCCGCCGCGCGGCGCTTCGGCGGGCACTCGAAAAGGTCCCGTTCGCAGCGCTGGCCGCCTGGGCCGGTTACCACGCCGTGCTCGCCCAGAGTTCCGCAGCCTACACGTTGAAAACGCTCGCCGAGTACGGCTGGCTGCCGCGGGTGGCACAGGGCTTCTACGGCCTTGCCTTCTACCTGTGGAAATCGCTGGTTCCCACCGGGCTAATCCCCATCTATGAAATCCCCCGGTCGATGAACCCGCTGTCGCCGCCGTTCCTCGCAGCCGTGGTGGTCGTCAGCGCGATTACGCTGCTCGTGCTGGTCTGCCGTCGCCGCTGGCCGGCAGGGCTGGCTTTGTGGGCCTGTTACATCGTGATCGTCTCGCCGGTACTCGGCCTGACGCAAAGCGGCCCACAACTCGTCGCCGATCGCTACTCGTACCTGTCGTGTCTGCCGTGGGCTCTGCTCGCCGGCGCGGTTGTGTTGCGTTGGACATCCCGGCCCGCAGCGCGCGTCCCCGCGGCGCTTCTGGCGACAGGGGCGTTGGCGGGACTGGGCGGCCTGACATGGCGTCAAACCCAGGTGTGGCGAGACTCGGTTACCCTGTGGGAACATACGATTCGCGTTGCCCCGCGGACGTACCACGCGCACCAAAATCTGGGAGTCGCTCTCCAGCAGCAGGGTGATACGGCGCGGGCCGAGCAGCACTATCGGACGGCATTGGAAATCAACCCGGACGGTGCCGACGCCCTGGCGAATCTCGGCGGCCTGCTCTCAGACCGCAGCCAGTATGCTGAAGCGCTGTCCTTGCTCGAGCACGCCCGCGCGCTCAACCCGCATCAGCCGCGAACCTGGCTGAACCTCGCGATCACGCTCGAGCACCTGGGGCGCTATGCAGAAGCCGAGTGGTATTATCGCCAGGGGCTGGGAATGGACGTGCCGGCCACCCAACGCGCGCGGCTGTACGTCGGGCTCGGGGCCACACTCGGCAAACAGGGTCGGCTGGCCGAAGCGATCGAGTGCTTCCGGAACGCAACCATGCTCACGCCGGATGACGACCTGGCGTATTACAACCTGGGGCTGGCCCTCCAACAGGCGGGGGACCTCGACGGCGCCCGCGAAGCACTCCGCCAAGCCGTGCAGCGCGCGGAACGCGTGCTCCAAGACGACCCCCGCTCTTTGCCGCGCACCCATCTCATCGACGCGCTTCTCGCGCTAGCCCAGGTCCATGGGCAGCACAGCGAATATGAGTCGGCACGCACCTGCTACCGGCGCATCCTCGAGCTGCAACCCACCGAGCCGCGTGCGACAGCAGCCCTGCGGCGGCTCATGGCCTCCAACACTTTGCCGACGAGCCACCCCGCTCCATCGCCTGGGGCGGACCTACCGTGAGTCCCCCGCCTCCTGCAATTCCGTGAACATCTTCAGGTAACTGTAGTAGCGCCGTTGGCTGATCGCGCCGCGCTCGACCGCCGCCACGACCGCGCAGCCTTCCTCCTGACGATGCGTGCAGCTTTTAAAACGGCATTGCGGAACATACGGGACGAATTCCTCGAAGTACGCCTCGAGCTCTCCCGGCTGCACGGCCCACAACTCGAAGGCGCGGATGCCCGGCGTATCGACGACGTAACCGCCGAAGTCCAGCGGAATCATTTCGGCCAGCGTCGTGGTGTGACGGCCTTTTTCGTTCTCGGGGCTCACCGGACGAGTCGGAAGGTTTAACCCCGGTTGCAGCGCGTTGAGCAACGTGCTCTTGCCCACGCCACTCTGACCCGACAAAACCGTCGTATGGTCCCGCAGCACTTCACGCAGCTCGTCCAACCCCTGCCCCGTTACCGCGCTCGTACACAAGCACCGGTAACCGAGTCGCTGGAATTCCGCAATGACGTCCATGGCGCTCATGCGGAGCGGACGGTCCTCGCGCGTCTCGATCACTGGCTCGTCATCCAGCAGGTCCATCTTGTTGAAGCACAGCACGGGCCGTAATCCGCCCTTCAAGGCCGCCACGATGAACCGGTCCAGCAGGTGCGGTGTCAGCCGGGGCTGGGCGACACTGACCAGCGCCAACAACTGATCCGCGTTCGCGACGATTGTCTGTTCGCGACAGCCGCGTACCTGTCGGCTGAGTCGCGACGTCCGCGGCTCGACCCGCTCGATTACGCCAACCGGCCGGCCACCGACCTCCTCCGAGTGGTCTGAGAACCAGACGCGATCGCCGACCGTCACCGGCGTCCGGGTCCGGATCAACAACGTTCGCAACAGACGACGAACCGTGCACTCCCACGTCTGCCCACCCGAATCGCGGACGTAGCAAAACAACCCGTGCACCTTAATCACCACGCCCGGCCGCCAGAGGGCTCCGTCAACCAGCGGGCGGTCCGCCTCATCGACCAGGATGGTGCGCCGACGCGACAGCTCGCCTTTGGCGCGCACCGACTCCACCGATTCGGCGTCGATCAGGTCGGGCTCCCCGGCGCGGTACCGTTGCGTCCAGTCATCCTGCCGGCGACGGACCTGCCGGTTTTGCCGGAAGTCAACGCGGACCTTTTTGGGGCGACGTCGCTGAGCCATCGCACCGATTCTACCCGGTATCGGCTGCCCATGGAGCAGCGGGTCGAAAACGACGCTAGCATCGGCACTTGGGACACGGCGGGAAGGCGGTGCTTCCACCAGCCGCCCGGCAAAGGAGGTTGACATCTTTTTTCAATTTGAAACCGGACCGGTGCGATGCTATATTCAGATGACGTCGGTGGAGCCCGTGTATGCTGACGCTGACCCGCAAGACGGAATACGCGATGATTGCGATGTGTCACCTGGCCCGCGCCGGGCAAAAGGTGACCAGTGCGCGAGAGATCGCACAGACCCACGGGATGCCCCTGCCGCTGCTGATGAACGTGCTCAAGCGGCTGAACCGCACCGGGCACGTCACGTCGGTACGCGGGGCGCGCGGCGGGTACCGGCTCGCGGTGCCGCCGGCGGAGTTCACGTTGGACGCGCTGATCGAAGCGGTAGAAGGGCCGGTCCATTTGGTGCGGTGCACGAACCCGGCGAAGAACGCGCGGCGGTGCACGTTGACCAAGCCGTGTCCGGTGCGCGGGTCGGTGCGGAAGGTACACGACCGTTTACGGGCTTTTCTGTCGGGGGTCACAATTGCAGACTTGGCCTTTGATCAGGAGTCCTTCCAGGCCCCGAAGGTAGTCGCACAATGAAGGTGTATCTCGACAACAACGCGACGACGCCGGTCGATCCGCAGGTACTGGAAGCTATGCTGCCGTACTTCTGCGAGAAGTTCGGCAACGCAGCCTCGCGCAGTCATCAGTTCGGCTGGGAGGCCGAACAGGCGGTCGAGCAGGCGCGTCAGCAGGTGGCCGACGTCATCGGCGCGGAGGCCAAGGAGATCATCTGGACGAGCGGTGCCACCGAGAGCAACAACCTCGCGATCAAAGGTGTGGCAGCCATGTATGAGGACAAGGGGCGCCACATCATCACGCAGGTGACGGAACACAAGGCGGTGCTGGACCCGTGCAAGTACCTCGAACAACACGGCTTCCGGGTGACGTTCTTGCCGGTGGATCGCTTTGGGCGGATCGACCTGAATCAGCTCGTGGACGCGATTCGCGATGACACGATCCTGGTGTCGATCATGCACGGCAACAACGAGATCGGTACGCTCCAGCCCATTGCCGAGATCGGCCGCATCTGCAAGGAGCGCGGCATCCTGTTCCACACGGACTGTTGTCAGACCTTCGGCAAGGTCCCGATCGACGTCGAACAGATGGGAATCGATCTGCTGTCGTGCAGCGGGCACAAGATTCACGGTCCCAAGGGAGTCGGCGCCCTGTACGTTCGGCGTAAGCGACCGCGCGTCCGCTGCGCGCCGATCATCCATGGCGGCGGGCATGAGCGCGGGATGCGTTCCGGAACGTTGAACGTTCCCGGCATTGTGGGCATGGGGAAGGCGGCGGAACTCTGTCGGCTGCACATGGACACCGAGCCGGCCCGGATTGCGGCCCTGCGCGATCGGCTGCGGGACGGCATTCTCTCGCAGCTCGACGAGGTCTTTCTCAACGGCCACCCCACCGAGCGGACGCCGACGAATCTCAATCTGTCCTTCGCGTACGTCGAGGGCGAAAGCCTGATGATGGGCTTCAGCGAGATCGCCGTGTCGAGCGGTTCGGCGTGCACCAGCGCCTCGCTGGAACCCAGCTACGTGCTCAAGGCGCTGGGCGTCGGTGACGAACTCGCGCACAGCAGCATCCGCTTTTCGCTCGGGCGATTCAACACGGTCGAGGAAATCGACTACACGGTGCAGCGCGTCGTACAGACAGTTCGGCGCCTGCGCGAGCTCAGCCCGCTCTACGAGCTGGCCAAGGAGGGAGTGGACCTGAAGTCCGTGTCATGGACGAGTCATTAGGTGCGGTGGAAACTACCTGCCCGCCGCCGCAGATACGGAGTCGTACGTATGCCGTATAGCGAGAAGATTCTGGATCACTACAACAACCCGCGGAACGTGGGTTCGCTGGATCGGGAGCATCCGAACGTGGGTACGGGGATCGTGGGCGCGCCCGAATGCGGCGACGTCATGAAGCTCCAGATATTGGTCGACGAGAACGACCAGATCGTGGACGCGAAGTTCAAGACATTCGGGTGCGGTTCAGCGATCGCGTCGAGCTCGTTGGCCACGGAGTGGATCAAAGGTCGCACGCTGGACGAGGCACTTCAGATCAAGAACACCGATATCGTCCGAGAACTCGCGCTGCCCCCGGTGAAGATTCATTGCAGCGTACTGGCGGAGGACGCGGTGCGGGCGGCAATTGCCGATCTGAAAGCGAAGCGCGCCCGGCAGAAAGCCGTCAATGAGCCTCAGGAGGCGGGTGCCAAGTGAGCTTACCGCCGCGATCTTGGCGTCGCTGCGGTGCGGGATGGTGAACATGAACGAAAACGAGCCTTCTGCGTGCACGAACAACCAGGAGTCAGCCGCGCCCACCGGGCTGCGGGCCCGGGCCGTCCGGCCGGCGCCCGGAGAGGGCGTGCATCTGACCGAACTGGCCGCCCGGCGGGTTCGCGAATACATGCAGCGCATGGAGAACCCGGACACCTGTTATCTCTATTTCGGGTGCAAGGGCGGCGGATGCAGCGGCTTGACCTACGTGCTCGACCTGCGCGACGAACGCAGCGCGCCCGCGGCCGACACAGACGAGGTTTTCGAGTCGCACGGCATCATCATCGTCTGCGACTTCAAGAGCTACGAAGTCGGCAACCTGTCCGGCACCACCATCGACTTCCAGGAAGGGTTGATGGGCAAAGGCTTCACGTTCCACAACCCGAACGCGAAGCGCACCTGCGGCTGCGGCGCGAGCTATTCGGCGTGACGTCGGTGCCGGCGACGACGGCAGACCAGGGTCGATAGCGGGAAACCGGCCGGTGCGCGTCCTGCCGCGGTACGGCGGACGTAAGCAAACCGCAGTCCCCTTGCCGGCTCCGGCGCACGAAAGGAACATAACCCGTGGCCATGACTGAGGCTGATGCGCCCCGTCCTGCGACTCCCGTCAAATGCGCCCACTGCGATGGCCCCATGCAATCCCCGGTGCTGTGCGATCATTGCCAGAGCCTGTACCCCGCCGACGGCCTGAACTATTTCGACCTGCTGGGTCTCCCGCCGACCTACGATATCGATCTGGCTGCGTTGCGGCAGCGGTACCTGCACGTGTCGCGCGGCATCCACCCGGATTACCGCCCTGGCGCAGATTCCACATTGAGCCTGCGACTCAGCGCCCTGCTCAACGAAGCCTATCGCGTGCTCTCCGACCCCGTACTGCGCGCGGAGTACCTGCTCGAGCTGCACGGCGGCAAGTCGGCCGCGCAAGATAAGAGCGTGCCGCCGCAGGTCCTGAGCTTTGCCCTGGAGCTGCGCGAACAGGCGCAGGATGCGAAACTTTCCGGGGACCATGCCACCCGCGACCGCTGCGTCGCCCGGGCCCGCGTCGAGCACGACCGCGCGCTGGGTGAAATCGCTGACTTGGTGCGGCAGCTTCCTGGCGATGGGCACATCCAGAGCCGCCTGCGGGCAACGTTGAACGCGATGAAGTACTATCGGAAACTGCTGGCAGACCTGTAGCGGCTTATGGTCGACGACGAACCGATTGTCGGGATCGACCTGGGGACGACCTTCTCTCTGGTCGCATACGCCGATGAAAGCGGCGCGCACATCGTGCGTGACGAGCACGGTGACGGCCGCGTGCCGTCTGTCATCGCAGTGACGCCGGGCGTGCCGCCGCAGGTCACCATCGGCTGGCAGGCGCGCGAGCGCGCCATTGAGCAGGCCGAGACGACGGTTTATTCCGTGAAGCGGTTGATCGGAAAGGGCCTGGAGGACATCCGCGCCGACCTGCCCTACCTATCCTATGCCGTCCACGCGGGGCCGCGCAACACGGTACAGGTCGAAGTGGCCGGCAACCGGTATACGCCGGAGGAGCTGTCCGCGTGGATCCTGCGTGAGCTACGGGCGCGCGCGGAAAAGCACCTCGGAAGGCCCGTGCGCAAGGCGGTTATCACGGTGCCGGCGTATTTTGACGACGCACAGCGGCAGGCCACGCGCGACGCGGGGCAGGCCGCCGGTCTGGAGGTGGTGCGCATCATCAACGAGCCGACCGCTGCCGCCTTGGCGTATGGGATCGGTTTGCGGTCGACCGCCCGTTCCGGCTCGGCCGAGACGTTCGCGTTGCCGATGGCCCGTTGTACCAGCGCCAGCGGCGGGGGCGATGGGCGCGACGTCCAAACCGTGGCGGTTTACGATCTGGGCGGCGGGACGTTCGACATCTCGATTCTGCGACTCGAACAGGGCGTTTTCCAAGTCCTCAGTACGGCCGGCGATACACACCTGGGAGGAGACGACTTCGACCGCGCCATCATCAACCTCATTCAAGAGGAGATCCATGCGCAATTCGGAGTCTCGATCCGCGCGCCGGCCACCAAGCAGGCTCTGCGCTCGCTGGCCGAGCAGACCAAGATCCGTCTGAGCGACCGCGAGGCAGCGGAGTTCGAGCTGGACCTGGGTCGCGACCGGCGATATCGGCGCACCATTACTCGCGCCGAGTTTGAAGCGCTCGTGAGCCCGCTGGTGGAACGCACCATCGCCCTGTGCGAGCACGCCCTGAAGGACGCGGGGCTGCGGAAAGAGGACATCCAGCAGGCGATTCTCGTGGGCGGCTCATCCCGCATGCCGCTGGTCCGCCGCCGCGTGGCCGAGTTCTTCGGTCGCCCGCCGTACACGGCACTGAACCCGGATGAGGTCGTGGCGCTGGGGGCAGCGATCCAGGGTTCGATTCTGGCGGGCCGGCGGGCCGACATGCTGCTCCTGGACGTCACCCCGCTGTCGCTGGGCATCGAGACCATGGGGGGCGCCATGGGCAAGCTCATTCTGCGGAACACGACCATCCCCTGTCGTGCGACGGAAATGTTCACGACGTTCGTCGATGGGCAGACGGCGATCCAGTTCAATGTTCTTCAGGGCGAACGAGAGCTGGCACGCGATTGCCGGCTGCTGGGACAGTTCGAGCTGCGCGACCTTCCGCCCATGCCGGCCGGCATGCCCAAGGTGGAGGTCGAGTTTCTGATCGACGCCAACGGCATTCTGAACGTTTCGGCCCGGGAGCTGCGCAGCGGTCGACAGGCGAGTCTCCAGGTCGTGCCGAATCATGGTCTGACCCGTGCGGAGGTGGAGCGGATCACGCGCGAAAGCCTGATCCACGCCCGGGAGGACATCAATGCCCACCGGCGCATCGACCTGCTCAACCAGGTCGAGTTCGATACGCGCAAGACCCGGCAGATGTTGGAGCGCTACGGACATCTGCTCGACCCGGCGGAGCGTGCGCGGATTGAGCGGGATATGGAAGAGCTCCGGCGGTTCGCCGCAGAGACGACCGATCTGGATGAGCTGTACCGCCGGCTGACCGCCTTCGGGCATGGCACGCTCCGTCTGGCCGAGCTGGGAATTCGGGAGGCGCTGCGGACCGCGGCCGGTTCGGGGAGCGAGTCGTCCGGCGAGCAGGAGTTGACGTGATGGGAGGTCAGAACCCGTACATTGAAAACACCGCGATCCGACTGCCGACGCGAAAGTACACCCTCTGCTTCATCGACGCCCAGAAGCGCGAGCACCGCGTCGAGGTCGACCCCCAGAGGATCCCCTACAGCGGCCATGGATTGCCCGGCTCGATCCTGGACATCGCCCTGGCGCACGGCATCGATCTGGACCACGCGTGCGGCGGCGTGTGCGCATGCAGCACCTGTCACGTCATAATCCGTCAAGGACTGGACTCGTGCAACGAACCCAGCGAGGAAGAAGAGGATCAGCTCGACGAGGCGTATGGACTGACCGCGAATTCCCGCTTGGGCTGTCAGTGCGTACCGGACGGAACGAAAGACTTGGTCGTCGAGATACCAGCCTGGAACCGCAACCTTGCTCGTGAGGGCGGCTAACCGCTCCCCAACGCCTCATCCCGTCGGGCCGTGCCTGCGGCCCGACTGACCCTGCCGCCGAGCAGCATTTGCGCTTGGTTCGGCCGATGGCGCCAGCTTACGATAGGACCGATAGAGTTCGACAGTGAGCCGCCGCGCGCGGCGATCCGGCTTTCGCGGCGGCAACACACCAGCTACCCGTGGAGGAGAACTGCGGTGAACGGAGGTACGTTTCGCGTCGCAGGGACGGCCGTGGTCGCGGCTGCGGCCGTGGTGTTTGCCTCGGCCGCGCCACCGCCGACCTTGTTCCTGACCTCTACGCCGGCGCGACCGGAAGTGGGCCAGACTGTCGAGGTGCAGTGGGTAGCGGGCCCCGGTCGCGCCAGCCAACCGGCGCCCTGGCCGGACGAGGGTGTGGCTTGGATGTTCGTCCGGGCGGGTGCGCGCCAGTACAACCGTCAAGACGTGCGTGCCGCCCGCCCCGGCGGTGCTTCCGTGACAGTGGACATCACGCAGCCCGGGGTGACGGTCATCGGCATCGATCAGCGACCGGTCGGCCTCGAGATGACGGGCGCCGAACTGCGCGAGTTCATCGAACACCGCGTGGGCGATCCCGCCGTGCGCGAAAAGGCCCGTGAGCTCGTCAGCAATCAGACGTATCGGGTGCAGCACATAGCGTCGGCCAAGCTCCTGGTGCGGGCGCGCTCCGTAGACAGCCGCCTGCGACCAGCCGCGCTCGCAATGAGGAAGACTGGCCAGGCGGTCGAGCTGCGACCGGCAGCCGACCCGACTGCGCTGGGTGTCGGCAGCGACCTGCCGCTGACCGCGTACATCGCGGGCGCCAAGAAGGAGAAAATTCGCGTACTGGCCACCCACGCCGCTACCGGCCGGTCAGCCGTGTTCCAGGAAGTCAGCGGCGGTTCCGGCTATTTCCGCATCGGTGAGGCCGGCCCGTGGCGTGTCGAGTTCCACCACGCGGAGCCGGTGGCGGAGCCTCAGGCCGCGGAATGGATACTCTACACTGCGACCCTCTCGTTTGAGGTAGAGGCACAAGAAGGCACGCCGTCTGCTGCCGGACCGCTGAACGCCGACGTGTCGCCGCGCAGCCTGACCGTCGATAGCCCGGGCGCCCCGTCGGCCAGGGGGCCGCGGGGTGGTATTGTGGAGGAACTGGGGCCGTCGCCGGTGAACGAAGGGGAGACACCGTTCACCGGCCGCGTGTCAGCGATCGCATGCAGTCGCACCGACCCCAATCTCTACTACGTTGCGGGTGCGGACGGCGGTGTGTGGCGCACCAGCGACGGCGGAGCGACGTGGACGCCGCTCACCGATCACATGCCGACGTCTGCCATCGGCGCGCTGGCCTTGGACCCAACGAATGAGAACATCATTTACGCCGGCACCGGTGAAGCGAACTACGCGAATCACAGCCGGTACGGACTGGGGTTGTACAAGTCGACCGACGGCGGCCTCACGTGGACGCTGCTGGCAGCGGACACGTTTGCCGGCCGCACCTTCGCGCGGATCATTGTTCACCCGCTGAATCCGCAGCGGCTGTATGCCGCCATCGGCCGGGCGGGTGGTTTTCCAGCCATGGCCGCGGCGAAAGGCCATCCGGGGCGCAACGGTCCCGTCGGCATTTTCCGCTCGGACGATGGCGGCGTCACGTGGACGCAGCTTATGAACGGACTGCCTGACGAAGTGGCAACCGACCTGGCCATCAATCCGGCGAATCCCGATATCCTCTACGCCGCGATTGGCAATATCTTCGGATCCACGGGAAACGGGATCTACAAGACGACCGACGGCGGCGACAGTTGGACGCGCCTCAGCGGCGGCGTGTTGAACTACCCGACCGTCCTCGGCCGCATAAGCGTGGCCGTGGCTCCGTCGCAGCCGGACCGGCTGTACGTGTTCATTACGCGTCCGGCCAACGCAGCCGGCGACGGCGCCTCGGTGCGGGCTGCGTATCGCTCCGACAACGGCGGCACAAGCTGGTCCAACGTCCTGGTGCCCAGCATTCAGGCGACTTATGGCTGGTATCTGTCCGTGGTCACGGTGCATCCGTCCGACCCGAACGTCGTGTTCATGGGCGGCGTGACGCTGGTGCGCTCCGTGGATGCTGGCCTCAACTTCACCACCGTCACGCCGCCACACGTCGACATGCACGCCGCCGAGTGGGACGCGGCCGGTCGGCTGGTTGTGGGCGACGACGGTGGGGTGCATCGTTCTGCGGACCTCGGCGACAGTTGGACTTCGCACAACCACGGCCTCGGCCTGATTCAGTTTTACGCCGGCCTCTCCACGCACCCGACCGACAACCACTTCATCCTTGGTGGTACGCAGGACAACGGCTCTGCTTATCGACAACCGAACTCAACCACGTGGACTCAGGTCTTCGGCGGCGACGGCGGCTGGACCCAGCTCGACCCGCTCAACCCGCTGCGCTACTTCGTCGAGTACCAAGGTTCGGGCAATCTTTACCGTACGGAGGACGGCGGCGCAACTGTCAATTTCAGCGGTTCCGGAATCGGTACCGGTGACCGAAACTGCTTCTTGCCTCCCTACCTCATCCGTCCCGGCGACTCTAGTCGTATGCTGTATGCGACACACCGTTTGTACCGCAGCACCAACGGCGGCGCGAGCTGGTCCGTTCTCACCGGCGACCTTACGGGCGGTGGCAGCGCCGCCATTCGCTGCCTGGCCGTGGCTCCCTCCGACCCGAACGTCGTGTACGTTGTGACCAACGACGGGCGCATGCAGCGCTCGGGCGATGGCGGATCGACATTCACGCTCATGACTACCGGCATCCCGGGCTGGCCCCGCGTAACCCGCGAACTGTTCATCCACCCCACCGACCCAAACACGATCTACCACGGCGTCGGTTACTACGGCGAGAACCAGGTGCGGCGGTCGACGGATGGCGGACTCACGTGGGAGACACTGGACGGCAACCTCCCGGACGTACCCGTCAACACTATCGCCGTGGACGTCCGCCCGCCGCGCCACGTGATCTACGCCGGTGCGGACGACGGTGTGTATCGTTCGATTGACGGCGGCACGCGCTGGCACCGTTTCGCGGCGGGGCTCCCGAACGCAGCCGTGATCGACCTGCGGCTCGAACCGGAGCGCAACCGCCTGATCATCGCGACTCAGGGTCGCGGGGCATGGAGTGCACCGATCGGCGTGCCGGGCGACTGCAACTGCGACGGCGAGGTTTCGTTCGCCGACGTGGACTACTTCGTCGCCGCGATGGGTGACGCCGAGCAAGCATGGCGCGATCTGTACGCCGATCAGCACGGGGGCGCCTCCCCGCCCTGCACGTTCTGGAACGCTGATCTGACAGGTGACGGGCACGTCACGTTTGCGGACGTCGACAGTTTTGTCGAGGTACTCACCGGGTCCCGCTGAGAAGCGGCAGCGGGCAGCACGGGCTTAGGGCGAAACGAACTCGCTCAGGCGGACGGCCTCGCGGACCGCGATCATCGGCAGCGGCTCGCCCCGATATGCCGACACGTCGAGGGGAAACAAAGACTCGCCCGTCACGTCAACCACCGCCCCACCGGCCTCCGTCAGCAGCAGCGCGCCGGCCGCCAGGTCCCACAGACGCGGATTGTCGGCGAGCATCGCGTCCAGCTTGCCCACGGCCACCCACGCCATCTGCAAAGCGGTGCAACCCAAGCTGCGGCAGACATAACGATCCAGCCACGCATGAGCGATACACCGCGTGCGTTCCGTGGGCGTGGACGGTATCGCCACCACCGGCTGCGGATGAACACCGGCGCGCGCGCCCGTCCGGGGACCAGAGCAGTGGGACGGTCCGACGACAAGCAGACCTTGTCCCCGCGCGGCGGAGTACAGGACGTCGCGCACAGGGTCATAGACGGCGGCAACGATCGGAACCCCCTGATACAGAGCCGCGACCGAGCACACGTACAGGGGAATATGCCGGACGAAGTTCCGCGTGCCGTCGAGGGGATCGATGACCCAGCAGACGCGATCATCGGCCGGAGGAGGCGCCGGCGGAACCAGTGTAAGCTCCTCTTCAGTAAGAAACGCGTCGTGTGGCCGGCGGTGGCGAAGCAACTCCACGACGGCCGACTGGGCAGCGTGGTCTGCTTCGCTTACCTCGCTGTCGTCGTCTTTGCGCCGGATGGTCAGCGTTCGGCCGAAGTATTGGCGCGACGTTTCGCCGCCTGCGCGCGCGGCCTGCGCGGCCAAGGCACGCAATGCCTCGAAGTCGGGCCGGCCCCGCGGCACCGGTGCGCCGCCGGTCATCAGGGCCTCCTCTTATCCTTCTTACGGCTCTCTTCCAGCTTGGTCAGCTCGTCCGCCTTGCGCTGGAGCTCCTCGGCCTGAGCGGCGATGCGCTTGAGGAAACGACTGACCAGGCCCGGGCGCTTCAGCGGCTGCGGACCGGCGAGGGCACGCTTCTTCTTCTCTTCCTCGATCTGCCGCCGAATGATCAGGGACTCGCAAATCCCGACCACGTTCGTGGCCATCCAATAGAGATTCAGGCCGGAGGGCATCTTGTAGAACATGAGCGGGAACAGAATCGCCATCACATAGCCCATGATCATCTGCTGGCGAAGCTGATCCTCCGGCGACATTCCGGCGGGCTTCTTGCCCTCGGCGGCGTGTTTGCGGGCCGCTTCGAGCCGCGCCTGCATGGCCGGCTTGGGCATGTAGCGCTGCTGGAGCCACATGCTCACGCCCATCAGAATCGGAAGCAGGTTCAGCGAACTGATATTCGTGAAGACGCTGCCCAGCAGCGGAATGGCGCTCAGGATCGGCACAGTCAGCGGGGGCTCAAATGTCAGCAACGCGTCGGGCGCCGAGAGATCTCGGATCCACCAGCCGTCGAACGGCGCGTGTCGCAGGTTCACGTCGGTGTTCAGCGCGGTCCACAGCGCGACCAGAATCGGCATCTGAATGAACAGCGGAATGAACGAGACGAAGTTCGCCGCCGGGTTCACGCCCTCTTCGCTGAACAGCCGCATCATCTCCTGGTTTTGCCGCACCCGGTCGTTGGCGTACTTCTCCTTGATCTCATTGAGCTTGGGTTGGAGGCGGGCCATCACCTCCTGCATGCGGAACATGGACTTCTGCTGCCACACCGACAGCGGATGCAACAACCCGCGTACGATGAGTACCAGCACCATGATCGCCACGCCGTAGTTCCGCACCAGTCGGTGGATCGTCTCCAGCAGCCACACCATCAGGTCCTGAAGCCACCCGAACGTGCAGGCACACCGCTGATCGGCGTAATGCGCCAACTGGTAGTACGCTTTGGTCCGATTCACGTAGTCGGGGTTTACCTTCGCCAGATATCCGGCGTCCTTCGGCCCGGCATAAACTTCGAACGGGAAGCGCACCGCGGCGCCCGGCCCCAAGGCAGTTGCGGTCGTCGTGATCCGCGCGAGCATGTCCCCCCCGTTCTCCGGCCGGGCTGGAGCCGACACCAGGCCGGTCACGCCGGCTACGAAACCTTTCGGCGCGTCCGGCGAGATAACGGGCCGGGTGAATACACCAAAGTACTTGTTGGCCAGCGCCGTCCACGCGAATCGCCCCTTTTCCGGCACCAGCAGCGGAATCGGTTCGCCGCGACGGGTAGCATCCAGCAGTTTCGGATGCTCGTAGACCCGGTTGAGTTCAATCGTGCCCTTGTGCTCTTGCGCTACAAGGAGCCGGCGGTTCTCGTAATACTGCCCCTCCCCGGGCACGTTCAGCGGACCATCCTGATCCACCCAGACGGTCAGCGGACCCGTCCCGACGTTCTCCACCGCCAGTTCGAGATCGAACACCGGTTGTCCCGCCCGCAACCGGTAGGTCTTTGTCAACCGTAGCGTTTCCCCATCGCCCCCGCTGTCGGTCAGCACTGTCGTGAAGACCGCGTGCTCGCTGCTCTTTTCCACGCACTTCCAAGGCAGCGAGTCCAGCGGCCAGCTCTGGGGCCCGTATTCGTTGATCCAAACCCGACACGTGCCGAACGAGTAATGCAGCCTCTCTCCGTCATCGATTGGTGAAAGCAGCACATAGGGCTCGTCGCCGTCGGGACGCTGCCGGTGGACGAAACGGCCCTTCTCTGTTCGCCGAAAGAGCTCCAGGCGCGCTACAGAAGCACCTCGCGGATCCAGTTCCAAGCGTAGCGCATCGCCATCGCGTCCGCCTAGCGTCACTGGCGCAACCGCTTCCGCCGACACGAGGGATAGTGTCCGCATCGTGGCGGGTGCGGTGGGCGTTGTCGCTGCCGTCGCCGGGGGCGGCTCGGTCGCGCCAGGCGCAAGCCCCGGACCGGGCGGCTGGGGTGATGATCCCACGGGGGTCGGGGGCATCGGCGGCGGCGGGAAGAACTTCAGCACGAGCATCCGATAGAGGAAGAACACCGCCAGCGAGGCGACGATCGCAATCATCATCCGGCGAAACTCAGGATTCATGGCGGCGCTTGGCTTCCTTCGTGGCCCGGTCCGAGCGCTCACAACTCGCGGCGGCCGTCGAATGGCGACATTCTAGGGCGGCACGCGACCTTCGCAACGCGCCGCCGGCCGCGCCTCGAGCGCGTGTCACTCAACCCGGCCGAACCGCTCCCGTTTGCGTCCCGACGGCCCGCGGGGCAGAATGCCCACTCTTACGACCTGACGGAGAATCGCACGATGCACTGGCGAAAGTACTTTATTCCCACCACCAAGGAAACGCCGCGCGACGCGACCGCCGCCTCCCACGTGCTCATGCTGCGGGCGGGACTGATCCGGCAATTGGCCGCGGGCGTCTACACGTACCTGCCGCTGGGGTTCCGGGCGTTGAGAAAGGTGGAGCAGATCGTCCGGGAGGAGATGGATCGCGCCGGCGCGATCGAGCTGCGGATGCCGTGTCTGACGCCGCTGGCGCTGTGGGAGGAGACCGGCCGCACGACGACCATGAAGGATGTGCTGCTGCGTCTGGACGGGGCGGTGTGGGACTGGGCCGCGGGGCTGGTCCTGGGACCCACACATGAGGAAATTATCACGGAGATCGCCCGCGCTTACTTGCGCAGCTACAAGCAGCTTCCGATCAACCTGTATCAGATTCAGCTCAAGTTTCGCGGCGAGGCCCGGCCCAAGAGCGGCGTGCTGCGCACACGTGAGTTCCTGATGAAGGATGCCTACTCCTTCCACGACAGCAAGGCCGACCTCGACCGCGAATACGAGAACATGTACGCCGCCTATTGTCGCATCTTCGCCCGCGCCGGCCTGCCCTACCTCGCTGTGGAGGCCGACACGGGCGCTATGGGCGGGGACGTGTCGCACGAATTCATGGTCCTGACCGACGCCGGCGAGGACATGGTCGCGCTGAGCGAGAACGGCGACTACGCTGCCAACCTCGAGCGTGCCTCGGCAGCACCGCCTTCGCCAGCGTCCGATTCAGTGGACACCTTGCCCCTGCGCGAGGTCCACACCCCCAACGCCGGCCGGATCGACGAAGTTTGTCCGGTACTCGGAACTCAACCGCACCAGATGATCAAGACGCTCGTGTACGTCGGGCCCGCCGCGGGCCCGTCGGCGCACCGACCACGCGTCGTGGCTCTGGTACGCGGCGACCACGAAGTCAACGAAGTAAAGCTCCGGCGTGCGGCCGGCATGGAGCTGGAACTGGCCGACCCGCAGACGATCGAGGCGGTAACCGGAGCAAAGGTCGGCTTTGCCGGTCCGCAGGGGCTGATCGATCGCATCGATCGGCTGATTGTCGACCGTCACGTGGCGGTCATGCGCAACGCCGCCACCGGCGCCAACAAGACGGATTACCACGTGGTCGGCGTACAGCCCGGGCGTGATTTTCCGTTGACCGGCGACAAGGTGGTGGTCGCCGACATCCGCATGGTCGTGGACGGGGATTGTTCGCCGACCGGCAGCGGCAGCCCTCTCCGATTGCGAAAAGCGATCGAGGTGGGCCACGTGTTCAAGTTGGGCACCAAGTACAGCGACGCGATGCACGCCACCTATCTCGATGCCCAGGGTCGAGAACAGCCGTTCATCATGGGTTGCTATGGCATCGGCTTGAATCGCATTCTGGCAGCGGCGATCGAAGCGCACCACGACGATGACGGCATCATCTGGCCTATTTCCATCGCCCCGTTCGAAGTCCTCATTCTGGCGCTGGACCCGCGCGACGGCGAGGTCATGAGCACCGCGACGCAGCTCCATGACCGGCTGACCGCCGCGGGAGTCGACGTTCTCTTCGATGATCGTGATGAACGGGCGGGCTTTAAGTTCAAGGACGCCGACCTGATCGGCATCCCGCTGCGGATCGTCGTGGGGCGAAAAAGCCTGGACGCCGGAGGCGTGGAGTTCAGCGAACGGCGCGCTCCGGCGGCCAAGCAACTGTTGCCGGTCGCCGGCGCGGTGGAGCATGTGGTCGCCCGGGTGCGGGCCGAGCACGCGGCCCTCGCCCGCAGCGCGGGGTTGGGATAAGGTTCCGACCGGAGCATGTCCGGTCCGCCGATCCGAGATGGACTGTCAGGCGCTCTACGGAGTACAGCGTGGCGCATTTTCTCAGCTCCACATTCCTGACGCTGTTCGGGGTGGTGGCTGTCGGCACGGCCCTGGGAGCAGTGCGCGTGTGTCGGCTGTCACTCGGCGCCGCGGGCGTGTTCTTCGTCGCACTGGGAGTAAGCGTCCTGATCACTCTGCGCGGCACGACCTGGTCGCTGCCGCACGAGTTAACAGAACTGGGGCTGGTGCTTTTCGTGTACGCGGTCGGGCTTCAGGCCGGGCCGCGCTTCATCGCGACGCTGCGGAAACGCGGACTGGCCTTTCTGACCGCCGGCGTCGGGACCGCCGCTGCCGGGGCCTTGGCGACGCTCCTGCTCGCCCGTTGGTTCGGTCTGTCCAGCGACCTGGCCGCCGGGCTGTACTGCGGCGCCACCACCTGCACGCCCGCACTGGCGGCAGCCCTGGAGGCCGTCCGGCGCGTCCTGCCCGACACCGTCGCGAACGACGCCGCCAAAATCACTTCCGTGGGCTACGGAGCCGCTTACCCCTTCAGCGTCGTGGCGGTCGTGCTGATCGTGCAACTGTTGCCACGCCTGCTGCGGACGCCCGCAGCCGCGGCCGCGGCTCGTTATCGAGAGCGGGAGGCAGCAAAGTATCCTCCGCTCGAAGAATGCGCCTTCCGCATCACGAACCCGAATTGCGCCGGCCGGACGATCGACGAGATCCAGGCTTTGCACGTGTCGCAGGCTGTCATCTGCCGTGTCAAGCACGAGGGCCGCATCGCACCGGCGTATCCGGCCACCACGCTCCACCTGGGCGACGTCGTCCTCGCCGTCGGCACACCCCAGGAACTTGCCAAACTGGAAGCCCTGCTGGGCGACGTCGTTGTGGAACCCATGTACGATCCCAGCGGCAACGTCGCCAGCGAACAGGTTGTCGTGTCCCGCCGAGCCGTCCTGGGCAAGTCGCTGCGCGAGATCGGCATCTGGGAACGCTATGGCGTCGTCGTGACCCGGGTGCGACGAGATGAAGTGGAATTCACGCCGCGCGGCGACCTGCGTCTGGAGCTGGGCGACATATTGCGGCTGGTAGGCTCCCGACAGGGGCTGGACGCGGTGGCAAACGCCGTAGGGCGGGAGGAACGGCGGCTGTACGAAACCAGTCTGGTCCCGTTTGCCGCCGGGATCGCGCTCGGCGCGCTGGTGGGCATGATCCCGATCACGCTGCCGGGTGGCTTGGAGCTTCAGCTCGGTGCAGGCGGCGGCACGTTTCTGGTGGGGCTGCTTCTGGGGCACTGGGGCAACAGCGGTCCGGTGCGAATTTACGTTCCGCACGCGGTCAAGCAGTTCGCCCGGGAGCTGGGACTGGTGATTTTCCTGGCCGGCGCCGGCGCAGGTGCAGGGCAGAAGTTCGTGCCGGTTCTGCGCGAGGCCGGCGTCCAACTGCTGTTGACCGGAGCCCTGATCACGCTCGCCACGGTGTTCGCGGGTCTGCTGATTATGTTCGTCCTGCTGCGCTGGAACATGTTGTTCGGAGCCGGGGCGCTCGCAGCTTGCATGACAAACCCGCCCGGGCTGGCCGCCGCCAGCCAACTGGCCGACTGTGATGGCGCGGCCGTCGGGTTTGCGAGCGTCTACCCCGTAGCGCTGATCTCGAAGATTGTGCTGGCCCCGCTGATCTTCCTCGTGCTCCGCATGCTGAGCTGACGCCCCGCTTGGCGCTCGCGCACCGGCCACAACGTGGCATGCCTGCCCGCGGCCGGGCTACGAGCGAGCCGCTGTGCCAAGCCTTGTCGGGCTCCAGCTTTTCGCATTGCCCACCCGTGTTACCACCCCACGCGCTCAACGCACGTGTTCCCGCAACGTGACTCGTATGAGCGGATTGAGGCTTTGCGGCCCGCGTATAATGACTATGGCAACTCATCCCGGCGGAGGACCGTGCGTGTCAGCGCGAGCCACTGGCACCCGCCACACCAGCTCGTCACCGCGCCAGGCGTGTGTCCTGCTCGCCGGGCTCGTGGCCGTCTTGATCGTCGGCTCAGACGTCCGCGCGGACGTCTTCTATCTTCGCAACGGCGGAACAGTGGAAGGGCGCCTGGAGTCGATCGAGGCCGGGGTGTACCGCGTACGCACGACCGTTGGGCTGGTCGGCCTGCCGATCGATGCCGTCGAGCGCGTCGTCACGGCCCTCACAATCATGGACGAGTATGATCTGCGGGTCCGCGACACGCCGGACACCGCGGCGGACCAGGCACTGTTGGGCCTGTGGTGTGCTGAGCAGGGTTTGCGAAACGAGAGTCGCCGCCACCTGCTCCGCGCGATCGAGCTGGACCCAGATCACGAAGCCGCCCGCCGTGCACTCGGATACGTCCGGGTCGGCGACTTCTGGGTGGACGCTCGTGCGTCCGGTCCACGTCGCACGGCTGCGACCCAGCGGCGTGAGACCGAGGCAGAGCGTCTGGCGCGCGCGATTCGCAACCAATGGTATCCCCGCATAGCAGCCATCCAATCGGCTCGGCTTCACAGCACACGCCCGGAGTGGGTGGCCGAAGGGCGGGACCTCATCCTGGCGATTCGCGACCCGCTTGCCATTCATCCGCTGGCTCAGGTGCTGGGGCGCGGCTCCGTCGGCGACCGCCTGCTGCTCGTCGAAGCCCTGGCGGCCTTTTCCGAAGACGAAGCCACAATGAACCTGGCCGCGCTGGCGTTGGCGGACGACGACTCGAAGGTCCGTCGGGCAGCCGTCGCGCAGCTCGCCCGCCGCAGCGACCCCCGCATCGTCGAACAGTTCCGTCGCGCGCTGCGCGTCCCGAGCGACACGCTGGTACGCCGGGCCGCCGCCGCGCTCGGGGAGCTCCGGGCCCACGAAGCGGTCAACGACCTGATTGCCTGTCTGACGATGCAGCGGTATCAGTGGGTCGAGGTACCGGTCCGCCAATGGTGGTTGCGGTTCAACCGCGTGTTCAGCGGTGCAACCGTCGTCGTGCTGGGGGGCGGGTACCAGGCCGCTTTAGAACCGGAATGCGGCATCTACATGCCCGCCAGTTTCGTGCACAACGAATGGCAGTATCGCCGCGTCACCGTGTATCGTACGGAGGTGCTCGAAGCGCTGCGCCGGATCACGGGGCAAGACTTCGGCTTCGACCGTGAAGAGTGGCAGAAGTGGTATGAGAAGCAGGCCGGACTGAGCTCCGGTTCAGGCTGACAGCGACTGACCCATGCACATTGAGTGTCCACGCTGTCGTACGAGCAATCCCGAGGTGGCCCGGTACTGTCGCCAATGCGGGCTGACCCTGACGCTCGTGGGTGGAGCCGTGCTGGGCCCCGGCCATGCTCCGCACCCGGCGCCGCTGCCCACGCCGGAAGGCATGGCGGCGGTGGACCGGGCCGTCCACCTTTATTACCGCTGGCAGGTCGCCGGGGGCGGTCGCCCGCTGGTCGGGACGGAGCCACTGGAGGTCTTCTTCTTTAACGGAGGTTACAGCCTCCAGAGCGTGCAAGTGCAGATACAGGGCGCGGACCGGGCAGGACAGACAGTGCTCGCGATAGAGCGCGAAATCGAAACCCTGGCTCGCGGCCAGACGGCGCCGGTCGAGGTCCCCTCCTACGAGCTGCGCGGGCCCGTGCACGTGCTGCGGGCAGCGCTGCTCCGTGCGGAGTTCGGTGCAGAACAGTAACGGTCGCTTATTCAGCCGAGAGGGAGGTCAACATGTCGGGCAGCGTAGTCTGCTTAGCGGTCGGCGCAGTGGTCCTACTGATGATCCTGGCCAGCGGTATCTTCACGGTGCAGCAACAAACGCGGGTTATCGTGGAGCGGTTTGGACGGTTTCATAAGATCGCCGGTCCCGGGCTGAATCTGATGATCCCGATCATCGATCGGCGGGCCGGGTCCGTCACCCATCGGGTGCGGGAACTGGAAATCAAGGTCGAATCGAAGACCAAGGATGATGTGTTCGTCGATCTGCTGATCGCCGTGCAGTTCTATGTCCCCGAAACCGAGGAAGCGGTGCGGGCGGCGTTCTACCGCCTGACCAATCCGCAGCAGCAGATCAGCTCGTACGTGTTCGACACCGTGCGGGCGCTCGTCCCGGACATGCCGGTCGACCACGTGTTTTCCGAGAAGGACAAGATCGCGTTGGCCGTGAAAGAACGACTCCAGGACACGATGACGCAGTTCGGGTACACGATCATCCAGACGCTGGTCAACGACATTCAGCCCGATCCGATGGTCAAGGAAGCCATGAACAAGGTCAACGCCAGCGCCCGGCTCAAGGAAGCGGCCAAGAACGAGGCCGAGGCCCAGAAGATCCGCGTCATTGCTCAGGCGGAGGCGGAAGCGCGCGCTAAGGAACTCCAGGGCGTGGGCATCGCGCGGCAACGACTGGCCATCGCCAATGGCCTGAAGGAATCCGTCCAGGCCTGCGCCGAGGCCGGCATCTCGCCCGAGGAGGCCACGAAGATGGTGCTGCTGACGCAGCACTACGACACCGTCACGGCCGTCGGCACCCACAGCAAGTCGATCGTCATGATGGTCCCCTACAGCCCGCAGGGCATGTCCCAGGTCGCGGAGCAGATCACGGCCGCCCTGTTGACAGGGGCGGAAGCTCAACGGCTGGCCGGGCAGCAGGCCGGCCCGACCGCCCCCGCCGCCCCGCCGCAGGCTCGCAAGGTATGACGGCGGCGCCGGGACGCGCACAGGAGCAACGTATTGCGCACCATGTCGGCCGCCAGCGCGGAGAAAACTGACGTGCCAGCGTCGGTCGCGCCTGGAAGTGGCTCATCGCCGACTTCATAATCCCCGCGATGCACGTCTGTCATGTGATCACGCGGCTCATCGTCGGCGGCGCGCAGGAAAACACGCTGCTGACCTGCGAAGGGCTTCACCAGCGCGGCTACCGCGTCACGCTCATCAGTGGCACCACCCGCGGTCCGGAGGGCAGTCTCGTCGAACGCGCCCGCCACGGCGGCTATGAATTCATAGAGCTGCCCGAGCTCATCCGGGCAGTGAACCCCTGGATGGACACGCGCGCCCAGCGGCTGCTGGAAATCGAGTTCCGCCGCCTCCGCCCCGACATCGTCCATACGCACAGCAGCAAGGCCGGCATTCTCGGCCGCTTCGCTGCCTACCGTGCCGGCGTGCCGTACGTCGTCCATACCGTCCATGGGATGAGCTTCAACCGCACACAGCCCTGGCTGGTCCGCCAGGTGTACGCGTGGCTGGAACGACGCGCGGCCCGCCGGTCCCACGCCCTTGTGGCCGTCGCCGACGCGATGATCGACCAGTGCGTGGCGGCCGGCGTCGCCCGGCGCGAGCAGATGGTCACCATCTACTCCGGCATGGAAGTCGAACGGTTCACGCCGCAGCCGGCGCTGCGGGCCACCACCCGGCGCGCCTGGGGGGTAGAGGATGACGAGATTGTCGTCGGTACCGTGGCCCGGCTGTTCCGGCGCAAGGGATACGAACAACTCATCCCCATCATGGCCCACGCCGCCCGACTCGAGCCGCGGCTGCGATTCGTATGGATCGGCGACGGCGCACAGCGGGCTGAGTACGAAGCCGAATTGGAGCGGTGCGGTCTGCGCAACCGAACGAAGCTGGTTGGCCTGGTTCCGCCGGAAGATGTACCTCGACTGTTAGCCGGCTTCGACCTCCTCGCACATACGTCGCAGTGGGAAGGTCTGCCGCGGGCGGTCGTCCAGGCACTGCTCATGCAGGTACCGGCCGTCGCCTTTAATATCGACGGTACGCCGGAGGTGGTCGTCGACGGCCAAACGGGACGCCTTGTGCCCTTGAACGACCTGGCCGGCTTCGTCGACGCAGTGTGCGAGCTGGCAGGAGACGCCGAGCGGCGTCGGGCCATGGGCCGCGCCGGCCGCGAGCTGTGTCTCGAGCGTTTTGACTGGCGACGGATGGTCGACCAGATCGAGGCCCTGTACGCGCGATTGATGAACGCCTGACGTCGCGCCACCTGTCGGCAGCCGAACGAACGCCCGCACCCGCAGGCCCTATCAGCGCTGGGCGTCGCGATACTCTTCAAGCCAAGCCATTTGGATGGCTTCCAGTTTCTGCTCGTTACTCGCTCGCGGATCGTCGCCAAAGTCGGGCAACTCGCACACCCAGCGGTGCAAATCGGTGAAACGGACGCTCAGCGGATCGAGGTCGGGGAACCGCGCGTGCAGCGCGAGGGCAATGTCTTCGGAATCGAGCCACGTCAGCTTGCGAGGCATCGGCTACTCCTTCAAAGCCCGCGGGTCAGGCTCGGTATGATACAGGTTACCTGAGAGGTCGTAGGCGCCTCAGCGGCACGGGTCAAGCCACGACAACGCTGAATTCGGCTACGGGGCGCGGTTCGGCTATAATGCAGAATGTTCGAGCCGTGCCCGATGGTCGGAGGAGTCTTCAGATGCCGCACTACATCACCGAAGCATGTATCGGTGTCAAAGATACGAGCTGCGTCGATGTTTGCCCGGTGGACTGCATTCACCCGCGCAAGGACGAACCGGACTTCGAGCGCGTCGAAATGCTGTACATCAATCCGGATACATGTATCGACTGCGGGCTGTGCGTCGATGAGTGCCCGGTCAACGCCATCTTCTCGGAGGACGACCTCCCCGAGCATCTTCGTTCTTACGTCGAGAAAAACGCCGCCTACTACCGTAAGTGACGGTTGGCAGGCCGCGCGGCGCGCGGCTACCCGCCGCACTTGCAAGCGGACGCCCACGCGGCATATTGAAGCGCGGCACGGGTTGTCCGTGATCCTATAGCGCCCTCCTGTGAGGCGGCGTGACGAAGCGCGCTTACATCGCCGCGGCACCCACACACAATCCCGGTCGTGTTTGACGGCGTCCACCACGCCGGGCGCTGGTGTGACCGACGACCTGGCTCCGGAAGACATCGGTCGAGCGGAAGACGCCACGGCGTCCGACAGGTACGCGACCCTTACGCCAAAGTGGCCCGCGCAGCCCTCGCTGGCGCGGGCCGCTCGCTTGGTCCGAACCTCCGCCCGTAGCGTGGATTATCGTCGCCGCAGCGCGACGAAGCCGATCATGCTCAGCAGCACCAGGCTGCCGGGCTCAGGGATCAGCAGAAAGTCCAAGTAGCGACCACCGCCGGAGTACACCTGCGTGCTGGAGCCCGAACCGATGTCGTAAACGAACGCCCCGTTACCGTTCGTCCACAAAATGTTGCCGTTACCGAGCTGGTACACGCCGCGCCCGCCGGACGCCGGGAAGGAACTGACGATCGCACCGGTATTGAAGTCGAGCTCATAAACGTTCGACGGCGATGAAAATGTAGCGGCGAGCACGTTCCCGTTGGCCTTGTACGCCAGTTGCTCAACGAAGTTGAGCGACGTGCTGTTGTGGAATGTCCCGAGCGATACACCCTCCAAGCTGTACCAGTGAATATCGTCGTTGGCATTGGCCGACGACACGAGCATTCCGCCCCGATACTCGAGAATGCCGAACGGGCTGGTCGCCCGGGGGGTCGTGAAGAACCCGAGTGGGTTTCCAGCGGGATCGAAGCTGACGATCGCCGCGCCTGGAGCGCCGTTGGCGGTCCCCGCATTCGTGACATAAACCTTGCCGCCGATCAGGGCCATGCCGCGAATATTGTCCAAGCCCCCGCTGACCGCACCCACGAAAGTACCATCGAATGTCCACCGCGAGATCCGGTCGCCGACCTGCTCGGAGACCCAGATTTCGTTGCCCACCTGCATGGCATGGACCGGTGTACCGCCGGCCAGTCCGAAGAAGTTGCTGTTAACCAGCGCACCGGTCTGCGGGTCGAACAGCACCAACCGGTTGTTCGTCGAGTCCGGCATCATTACATACTGGCCGTTGGCGGCCAGCGGCAACAACACCGCGCCAAGAATGACGGTCGCAAGTAAGCGTCGCAGCATGGTGATTTCCTCCTCCTCGTTCCTCGAACTCTGCCCGACCGCGCCCCTTTCCCGGCCCCATCGGACAAACACGATCCGAAATGCGTCCGCGCCCCACCGGCGCTACCCGTAACGGCCTTTCATACTATCGCGTCGGCCCCGGCCGAGCAAGGTTTTTCTTGGCCATCACCCGCCAGGCCGTGCGCCAACCTCTCTAGCGATCGGCACGGGGCGCAAGGCCGACCACCGCCGGCTGAGCCGTGAAGCGGTGGTCGCGGCCACTTCCATGGCCGAGCGGCCGGGGTTCGAATAATCCAACTTCCCCCTCCGGCCGCCGATGCCGTCGGCGGCGAGCGAACGGAAGGACCACGCCCACCCAATCGCGACGGTGCCGGAGCGCCGCGCCAGAAGTCTGGAGCGAGGCGAGAGCCGGTCAACCAGCGTGAGGGGGCGTCGGCAGGTATCGAGCCCGAGTTCACACTTCACGCGGCACGCTACTTTCCGCGATCGCGCGCGGTGCATAACCGCACTACTCCTGACGTTCGCATCCGCGCTCACAAAGCACCAGCAGGCCGATCGGCGCGTCGCATTCCGACTCGAAGCGCAGGTTGCCTGACCGTACTTGGTATCCAGCCGTTCGCGTCGGTCCTCGGTACGGAAGTCGCGAGAGCCTACATACGGGAGCAACTCAACCACTGAGCCGGTCCCTATTTCCACGAGGGTTTCCGCGTCGCGCACCGCGACTCGGTCGCCCAATTGCACCCGGTTTAGCCGGAACACCTCGACGAACAGGCGCACCCACCTCTCTTTCGGGCCAACCACGATGCGCGCGTAGTCTTGCGGCGTCAGCAGCCCCCCAATCCGGACGTCCGGCCTGTAGATCCGACCCGCGCACGGCGCGCGGAGTGTCAACTGCACCAGCTCCGCGCGGCGAAGCTCCAGCGCCGCGAGCGACGTATCCAGTCCGCGCTTCTCAAGCTCCAGGGTAAGAACGGCGCGGCTCAACTCGGCCTGCGAGACAGCGTTGGCAAACACCCGGCGTGTAAGCCGATCCACCTCATCCACGGCCAAGGCCACCCGCGGTCGTGCCTCCTCGACCGTTCCTTCCGCAACCCGCACCGCCGCCGACTCCACATCGGCCTCAAGCTGTACGAGCGCCTGCCCCGCGGCGACCGCCGCGCCCACCCGGGCTAGAACGGCGACCACACGCTTGGCGGTCGGCGGGCCACAAAACACCTCGCGACCAGCCGGCTCCAGCACCCCGTAGACGCGCAGCGGGGCGTTATCAAAGTCCGGCGTGCGGTCCTCAGAGCGCGGCACAGTCACAGCAGCGCCAAAAGCGCACCCGACAAGAGCACCTACATGCCGGCCAACATAGAGTCATATGGTCGCGCAGGGCAGGTGTGCGCGATTCCCGCACTCGCCCGGCGCAGCGGCAGAGGACGTCACCGCCGAGCGTCAAGCAAGACTCATAGTGTCCACCGGCCGCCCGGGCGAACCTGTTACTTCCACTTGATTACTAGAAGAGTGCTGCGCAGCCGTTGAACATAACTCTCAGATCGGTGCTCATCTCCGCGAATAGCGACGAGCTCTGGTTGACTGGAGCCCCCGGAGTTGATATGTACCGGCTGAGCCTTCTGGGCGCCGACACTACACGACCCGCTGGTCACTGTCCGATCATTTAGCCAAACGAGAGCGTCGCCTTTGTTTTTCTTCAGCAGCTTTAGAACCTTAGCTTTCGTCGAGTCATCGAGAAAGAACGGCTTGCTGTCATAAACGTCAATAAGGCCCACGACCTCGTACGTTTTGCTAGGTAACCCCTCATAGACCGGTACCTCGTCCACGTATAGCACAAACCCCGAGCCAGTCGGCCTATNCCCTGTGNGCCTTGATACTGAAGATACGCGACCGGTGTACACCCTGTTCCGGCAGCAAAGAACAATACAACAATCCAGCGATGCAGGGACGATCTCACGCCATCATGCGTGGTCCCAAGAAGGCGTTTTGACATGGTGATCTCCTATCTCCGGTCTTTGCAACTGTGCCCGACCGCAGCGCCTTTCAAGTGCTCCACTGTGCATAGGCGATACGATATAAATTTCCGCCGCACGGACGGCACCCTTAACCGACTTTCATACTATCGCGTCGGTCCCGGCCGAGCAAGGTCTTTCTTGGCCATCACCCACCAAGCCATGTGCCGACCTTCATAGCCGTCGGCACGGGGCGCAAGGCCGACCACCACCTGCTCGGCGTGCACGCCAAAGCCGCTCAGATACCGCCGAACCGGCGTCGTCTGCACCGTCCCCCACTCCTAGGGCCGCAGCGATGCCCCAAAGCGCTGCGAGTCGCATAATCACCACCGCGCCGTCAGCCCGACCCAAATGCCTCGTGCAGCGCCACGATGTATATCGCCACCACCAGGCCGACACATACTACCCAAGCCCACACCTTGCGTGTCCGCCTTGGCCCAGTCGTCTGCCATACGCGAAACCGCGCCAGCGCGCGCAGCCGCGGATAGCCGCCGGCGTATAGTAGCACGAGCAGCGCGTCTTGCGCCACAATAGCTATAGCGAGCGGCAACGTCCGCCGCGTAGCCTGCCTCGGCCCCGTCACCGACATTTCAGCCAGCATATAGGTGCCCGCCGAAACCAAATAGACCAAGACAGCGAGGTGAAGAAAACGTCGCGATGCGCAGGCCGACGGCTTCCCGCCTACGTGTAACCACGTGTAGCGTTCCTTGCGTGTGCTGGGCATTGCTTAACATCCCGTGCACCGACCCGAGTTACAACCCACTTTTTCTACTCACGGACGGGGTCTAATCCAACAGTTGCTGCCCACGACGCAATCCCCTATTGTTAGTCGGCCGGTCAATCGGCTGCAGGCCGGCGCGACTGACGTCGATCGCAAAATGAATGCAGTTGTTAAAGAGAACATGGTAGTACCAGTGCGACACCGCGTCGTGAAGTGCCGCGACGTCCTGGATGGAATTCGATACAACATCGGGAGGCCTCGCGGGCACCCAGTCCACCTCTTCGATGTAGACGCGGCCCATCGTGCCACCTAGCATGCCGCCCACCATAGCAACCGGTATTTCATACCAACGTACCCATCCCGGCCCATACTCGACCCGGTAGTACTTGCCGCCAATCGGACCGATGATGACGACCGGGTGCGGGAGTCCACACGTCCACTCAATCCATCTGTCGGCACCCTGTGGGTCCACGGCGCCCACCGGATCGCCTCCACAGTACGCATATGCGTTGAACCCGCCTGAAAGCCCAATCGGATCCCGCTGCACGAAGCGGCCCAGCGACGGATCATACCACCGCCAGCCGACGTGCAGAAGCCGAATCGGCGGCAGCGCGGGATTCACGCCCGCCAGCCCCAGCACATCATCCGGCGGCCGGAACTCCCCGGGTCGGCCGCTCAGCCACCCGAACTCGGCCGGGCCATCATTGGAGCTACCCAAGCCCTGCCGCCCACCCGACCACGGGCCCAGTTCGTCCAGCCCAGCACCGGCGTTACGCCAGCTGAACTGGTCCCGCGTACTCCCGTCCACGCCGCCACCCACGGGCAAACCGCTCTCATACCCCCACCCGCCGGCGTACTGATACCGCGTCCCGAACCCCAGCGGCGCAAAACCGACCTGCACCTCACCATTCGCGTCCGCCCAGACCGGCTCCCCGAACGCCGTGTAACTCAGAACCCCACTCTCGCCGCCGCCCACCGCCACCGCCTGCCCACCTTCGTCCGTCCGCAGCAGCGTCGACC
>Ga0067045_1002488_pt1 | contig 99856 bp, 80 predicted proteins | sample TerdegcTABiofilm_FD_59184 | JGI IMG/M metagenome (GOLD analysis project Ga0067045, IMG submission 59184) | Combined Assembly of (Gp0054472, Gp0054536) Wastewater bioreactor microbial communities from Singapore -Terephthalate degrading...
CGCATGACNTTGGAAACGGTGAGTCGATCGAGGGCCGAGCGGGGGTTTGTGGTGTTGGCCAAGCGATGGATTGTGGAACGGACCTTTGCTTGGTTACTCGATCATCGACGACTNAGTGTTGACTATGAGCGCAACCCGCGAAGCAGCGAGGCGATGATCTATATTGCGATGATACGGGTTATGCTCCGCCGACTAGCGACGATTAAAAAATAATTTCGGGAAAGGCTCTGAGTATGGATATGTAAGGTTTGAGTATTCAGTATCCCATCAAAGCCGGCCAGAAGCGCTCGCGTTGCCGAAAGATTATCCAGAAGCTTATGAGATAAACCGAGACCAAAATGACCAAATGACACAGATCAGCGATCCAAATAGAGTCATTGAAGTCAGACACTTTGGGCTGTTCAACAATGAGCACACCAGGACGGCATACCAACGCCATAGACAGCAGATCGACACAAACCGCAGTGGCCTTCAGAGTATTTCGCTGCTGGCCGGCCGGCGGCTTCTCGGCGGCGGTTGTTGGATAGTAGAGTGTTACCACCAAAGGACGAAAAGGTCTTGCATCGGTGTATTTCAAAGGCGCTGCACCCGTAGCGGAAGCACTGAAAAGAATTTGGGGAAGGATCGCAATTGGGAGCCAGGCCACAGCCGCATCCTCCGTATTCACGATCGTAGAAATAACAAAGGCTAGACCCAGCCCACCGAGATAAGTCAACCATAGCGTCAAGAACCATATTGGGAAGCTCTGATTGCGAAACTCTTTTGACAAGGTTTCGGGCAAAACGCCAGGCGTTAAGGTATACAAGAGAGCCAGAAAAATAACAAGTTGCCCCATGCCGAGCAAGCCGAATGTGAGGAGCTTTGCCAGAAGGTAGCTTGTTGAAGATAGCCCACCCAAACGATCCCGAATATAGTTGCGCCTTTCGCGAACAAGATCCCGGATGGAGTTATTCATGCCCAACCAGCACGCTACCACGGTACTGAAAAAGAACAAGCCGAACAGTCGGCCAGGATTGAACTGGGTAAGAGATATTACCAAACCGAGAATCGCGGGCTGCACTAGCACCATCCACCGCATCCATCGGTCCCGCCATAAATTGAGCAGCGACCGTTTCACAACAACATTCAAACCGGTCAGATCCAACTCCCGAGCGGGCCGAACTGCTGATTGCTGCAATGAGGGTGGTGGAAGCGACCGTTCACTCGGCGAACTGGATGGTGGTTCATCTGAAAGACCCCTAATTGAAGAGGCCCTCTCTGCTGGTCGAGAAACAGGATTGCCCAAAGGCGTAAAATCACCTCGTTCCAGCCTCTCATAAACGTCAGCAAAATTTCGGCATCCCATACTGGGAAGAAGTTCTTGTGGTGGACCGAAAAACGCCACGGTTCCGCAGCCCTCGTACACTCCCAACACGAGTATTTCATCCAGTAAATAGATATTTTGCATGAGGTGAGTGGTACAAATGACACTTGCCCCGCGGTGAGCCACCTGGACCAGGTGTTCCATAACCCGCGCTTCGTTTGCCGGATCAAGCCCTGCGGTGGGTTCATCTAGAAGAAAGATCTTGGGATTGCGAATCCACTCCATTGCAATGCTTAGCCGTTTCCGCTGACCACCGCTCAGGACCGCCACCGGTTTCTCTGCGTGCTGGCTCAAACCGAATAACTCAAGAGCAGCTTCAATTCGTTCCGTCTGCTCATCGGGTGTCACCATCTCGGAAAGTCGTAACTGGGCCGCGAAAAACAAATTCTCCCGTACAGTTAAGAGAGGATAAACCACATCATCCTGTGGAATAAATGCCAACCGTTGTCGGTAGGCATCAATATCCTGCCAGATGTCGGGTAAATCACCAGAAGCAATAGTTCCCTTACTTGGCGGGCGGACCCCGGCAAGAGCTCGCAGGAGCATCGTCTTCCCTGCTCCACTCGGGCCCAGGATACCCGCGACACGACCCGGGAGGAGAGTCCAGTTGAACCCCTGAAAGGTCACGAGGAGGCGATCCCCAACGGTTATCTCGAGGCCTCGAATTTCGAGGCCAATCCCCGGAGCCTCTATCCGAGACAGCCCCCCGTCGCCGACTTCAAATGTCACGAATCTCCCAAAACGCACATGATCTCGGGCAAAGAGACGCCGATCTCGAATCTGAACCCCATTCACGTATGTTCCAAAGCGACTCTCCAAGTCCTTGACGTACATCATTCCGTCACGATCTTCAAGGACCGCATGCAGGCGCGAAATGCTTGGTTCCGTCAGTCGGAGATCTGCTTCTGCAGCACGCCCAACTACCAGAGGAAAGGCACTTCGCGGGATGAAGTCGGAATTGTCTTTTAACTTGCCCACTGCTTGTTCCCCGTCTCACCTAGGCTCGATTATCGCGCAAGAATAGGTCAAGCGAACCGTCGGGTTTGTTTCAAAACGCGTTTCAAACAAAAGATGATCTCGGGAAGCTTCTTCCATCGTACCCTCTGCGTTCAGCTCACCAGACTCAATGTGCCCGTCCGTAATGTTGTACTTGAGCTCGCCGCGGGGAGTAAGAGTCGCCAAGCGAGCACGCGAATTGTCTGTCGCGTTGATTTGAATGGTTCCAGCGTAGCACTTCAAGAGTGCATATTTATTGCCCCGCTCTTCGAAGTCCCGTTCTCGCCGAATAGAGATCGCTCCTTCTGGAACACCCCGCCACGATGGTGGCAAAAAATCCACAAACGCAGATCCATCAACTTGCCAAACCTGTCCAGGATGGCTGCTTTCGTCCGGTAAGATAAAAGCATCTGTGAGCACAGCCGAACCGAATAGAAAGTCACGTTCTTCTTCTGTCAGACTACACCCCACCGGTTCCAATGTCGTGACACCACGGCCGTCCTCAAAAGTGATACGCACCGTCTTCCCGCTCAGCGAGTCCAGCTTGGCCGCTATTTTGGTATTGTTGTCGTTGAGATATCCCTGCATCGTGGCACCAGCAACCGCGCACACGGGTTCAATCACAGAAACCGCCACGGCAGTCGCTTGTCCCCCTGTGAGTAGGTAGTCAATACCACCGAAGAGAAGAACTCCCGGTTCCGTGTAAATAAACTTCACCTCAGCCGTGCTCGTTCCTTTGACCATTCGGCACTCTTTGATTTCCCTTCTCTCTACAATCTGATGTCCATCGTTCTTTTCGATGGTGCGCCACATCCTCAACTCAGCACGATATGCGAGGTTTACTGTCGTTTCGAATCCCCATTCTTTATCCCGTACTGGCCCCGTAAGGTCGGCAGTGGTTATCACTTCGTAAGTTTTGCCTTCCTGAAGAACATCGCGAATGCGATCAGGCTTTCCAACCATCGGCGGTGGCGGCGGAGCAGTCGGAGGTCTCTGAACGGTTTCACCCGGCTGAACCACGGGACCTGGTTGCGGGCCTGTCGGAGGTCTCTGAACGGTTTCGCCCGGTTGAACCACGGGACCTGGTTGCGGGCCTGTAACGGGGGTAGTCCCCCGCGTGTCCTCTCTTCGTCCAAGCAAAACCACGAAAAGTAGAACTACCAGAACACACAAAATAGCTGCCAGGAGAGCCTTTAGTACAAGATCGCCTGCACCCCATCTCTCAGGTTTACCTGGAATCATCATTGCTCAAGCTCCCTCCTAAAAAACCTTTCTTGGAATCACCCTGATGTACTTGTTTCCCAAAAACACCTGAATCGTCGCGGGTACGTTATCGGCCAAAGTCAAGACCGCGCATTCATGACCCATGCCGTTCTCCCTGACCCACCATTCACTTGCTAAGGTGCTTCCTCACCATGTCTGGATTCCAGAACCGCACGGCATAATCAGCATTCAAAAGCGCGCCCGTCGTCTTATCAATAAGGGTCATTGCGTTCAACGTCGTCGTCGAACCATCGCAGTCGAAATAGCCCTCTGGGGTTACAATTGCCCACCCACCATCCTTAAGTGTGTAGAGCACACAAATCAACTCGCCACTTAACGCTGCCATACGCAACATCTCCCGTGTGAACCTCCTAATGTGACCCATCGTCCATCGGGACTAAACGCTACGGATAACACAGCTTGCGCTGACCCGCCACGCACATAAAACCTCCCCAGTTCGTTTCCTGTGGTCACATCCCACAGCCGGGCCGTGTTGTCCCCTGACCCTGTGAGGACTTGCCGACCGTCGGGACTGAAGGCCACGGCATTGACAGCAGCAGTATGCCCTTCGAACCGCCGCAGCTCGTTTCCCGTGGTCACATCCCACAGGCGCGCCGTCTTGTCGTGTGATCCTGTGAGGACCTGCCGACCATCGGGACTGAAGGTCACGGACCAGACCGCATTAGTATGCCCTTCGAACCGCCGCAGCTCGTTTCCCGTGGTCACATCCCACAGGCGCGCCGTATTATCTGATGAGTCCCCAAAAATCCTCCCTGCCCCGGTGAGGACCTGCCGACCGTTGGGACTGAAGGCCACGGAATTGACAGCAGCAGTATGCCCTTCGAACCGCCGCAGTTCTTTTCCCGTGGCCACATCCCACAGCCGGGCCGTCTTGTCCAATGACCCCGTGAGGACATCCCGACCGTTGGGACTGAAGGCCACGGAAGTGATACTATTCTCATGGCCAGAACCAAAAGAGACGAAAACACTCGCGGGATCACTCAGCGAGGCAAAGTCAGATGGGCCAGAGATCAGCTCAGAGTTTGGTGGTCTCGAAACGAGCACCCATATCAATAGCACAACCAATACCATCAAAAGAGAGATTGCCGCAAAGGCTTTTAGCCAGCGGTGTTCAGCAAACCAATGACGCCAAGAGGCACCACCCACCCGCGCAAACAGGGTGCCTGGCGAATGCGACAGATCGGGTCGAGCCGGTGATCGCGTGTCTGGAGTTGAAGCAACGCACACTGAAGGGACCGGCGGTGGAAGAAGACGAGCCTTAATCAGCTCCTCACGGATCGCCTCTTCGCTGGCAAAGCGGGTTTCCGGATTGGGGTCCAGGAGTCGCTCGATAATCCCGTCAAAACTCTCTGGCACAGTGGGATTGATCGTCGATGGCGAACGCCAGCGGCCGGTCGGCAAAACACCTGTCAATAACTCATAAAAAGTCACGCCCAAAGCGTAAAAGTCAGCCCGCGCATCCACCCCTTCCGGGTTCTCCCACTGTTCCGGCGCCATATAGTGATAGGTCCCCATGGCTGCCCCGGTCACTGTCAACGACGCCGTTTCCTGCCCAATCCGCCGCACCACACCCAGATCCGCAACAACCGCCCCGCCCCGCTCGTCCAAAAGTATGTTTGACGGCTTAATATCCCGGTGAACCAAACCAGCCCTGTGAATCGCCTCAAGCCCTTCAAGGACCTCCAGAAACCACTTCTTCGCGGTCTCAAAATCACACAACTTGCCTCCCGCCCTGTTCTGCCGAATGACCTCCCGCAGATTACCTCGCCGCATCAACGGCAGCACAAGACAGCGGAGCCCCTTCCACTGCCCGTATCCTCTCATCCTCATAACACGCGGATGCTTGACCGACTGCATGGTCTGAATTTCGCGACGAAACCGCTGCAGCGATTTGTCCTCCTGCAAAACATGCGGCATCAAGATTTTGATGGCACAAGCATCCTTTCCACCCACTCGAGCCTCAAACACCCACCCCATGGCCCCCTGGCCGAGCAAGGCTCGCAGTTCAAATTGCCCCACCCGTGCCGGTAAACCCACCTTTTGCCCGAGGGCATCCGTCACCACCGCAATCAGACCCCGGCACTGAGGGCACTTTATCGCACGCGAACCAGCCGGAGGAAGCTCTCGCTGACCACACAGTGGACAACAAGACCAGTCCTGAGCCGGCTGTTGCGATTTTTCCTCCCCAATGGCAACGCATTCGAAATGCCCGGGACCGATACTGAAACAGAGGCCGGGCTTGAGCACCACCTCCGATTGCTTTTCCCCATTGACAAGCAAAAAGCTCTGAGGTTCCAGGCACCGAATCACGAATTGGGGGCCGTCACTTCCCTCGAGCACGTCCACCACGGCATGGTGACGGTCCACAGAAGGATCATCAATGACGAACACGTTGTCGGCCGTACGGCCAAAGGTCAACTTCCTGGCGACGTACACCTCGTCGGAAATACCCCCGGGCAAAGTAAACCTGAGGAGCAAACGCGGCTTTGACCCACTGGGCCTTGTAAATCCGCTACTTTTTGAACTGCCCGAGTCTTGACTCATTTATGAGAGTCCCTTTTTAGGGCCGCCAACCCAAGAAACCCAAAAGGATCACCAAAAGATTTTACTCTCCCCCGAAACAATATACCACAAAAGTCGGGCTTAGCACGGCGCATAAAAGACACCCTGTAGTGTTCCGGGGGCCATTTCAGCATTCGCGTTGGTGATTTCGGTCTAGAAAATGTCAACAGCAGCATTTGCTTTTGATTGTTAAGGTGGCAGCCTCGGGCAAGTACTGAGGTGTGCTAGGGAGCTTTTGAGAGCCAGCAGGGGGCGAGGTGTCGGAAGTGTGGGGGAAATGTCGAGTGGGGAGGAGGCAGCAGGAAGTGATGAGTTGTCAGGGACGGATTCGGGCACGAGAAGCGAAGAGTGGCCGGAGGTAAAGCTGCCGCGGCAGAAAGGCAACAGGTTTACGTGTGACAGGCGCGATAATGGAAGCGATGATCAAGCAGATCAATCTGCGGGCGAAAGGGACGGAGATGTTTTGGTAGGAACCGAAGGGTACGGAGGCGATTCTACCGGTGCGGGCCGGTTTGCTCTGTGAGAACGGGTGATTGATCGATTGCCTCCGTCGCCGCCCCTTCGTCCGTACCCCCAACTTTCGCAAACTCAGCATAACCTGAAATGACCCGCATGCCACCCAGTGGGGGGACAATCTCTATCAAAGGCTGCGGGGTCCTCACCCGATTGGACCGTAGCTTAATCCGCATATTCCCTAAAGTCAGCAAATCTGGTATATTCACGTTTGCTGGCTCACGGAGCTAGCAACACACTGTGGGGACTGAAGGGATTTTTAGGGTCAGGCAAATCCGTTGCGAACCGATACGTGGCTGCGAAATCGGTGGTCGGTCCCCGCAGAGGGAATCGGTACTTCCAACGGTTCCTTGCGACAGTGTGTCTTCCCGGACCGGTAACGGATTGCCACGGTTTTCTGGTCGTCCAAGGAGGGAACGTCATGGGTTCACGTGTTCGTTTAAGCCCCGCTGCTCTGTACGAGGCCGAACTGACCAAGCGTTTGCAAATGAGCACGGCAGAGATTGGCCTCTCAGTTCGGACGACAAATTGTCTGGAAGAAAACGGGATCCTCACGGTTGCTCAGCTTCTCAACACCCCTCCCAAACGACTCCTTGGTATTGCCAATTTCGGGGAAAAGACGCTGGAAGAAGTTTTTCTGGCCCTGGAACGGTTGGGTTTTTACCGCCGCAGCCGTCTTCGGACTCTCGGACTGGAAGATCGTCCAACCCCATTTGTCCCGGAAATGGCCGAATCGAACGTTATCCAGTTCCGAATCGTGTTTGATGACTCGACAACGACCCCTGTTTTTGAGGAAAATAACGGGACAGAAAAAGTTGCCGATCCCGCGGGACACTGTTGAAGGACGAAAGATTGTTCCAAGGGTCCTTGACGCAAGTGCCGGGTGATTCTGGTTCTGCTCCTTGGCGTTCCGTAACCCGAAGGACCTCAAGGGGCTTAGCCACGATAAGGGCCCTCTGTGTGTCGAATGCAAATCACGAAACAATATTTAGTCCGGCGGGTCGGTAGTTTGGGTGATGCTGGAAAGACGCGACTTTGACTCGCTGGTTTCGCTTATTCGAAAAAAAGCGTGGTAATCGTCGAACCGGATCCGAACGGATCGCCGGGGTATGGGAGGGTGTCTTCTTTGGCGCTCTCTTTTTGCTTGGCTGTTTTGGGTTCTGGTTGACGATTTCGCTTTTCGTCTTACCCGAATGGTGGGTTAATCGTGATTTCCGGCCATGCCCGGCCAGGATCCTCGAACTCCGCATCGGGACGACCGTCCGCGACGGTCAGACCCTCTACCGACCGGAAGTTTGCATTGAGTACAAGATCGCAGGCCGAATATACCGCCTTTGGACCTACGATATCCACACCGTCCAGGGAAATGGTTACTCGGTCGATAAAGACCGCGCTTTGAAAGCACTGCAAAAGTTCAAAGTCCAAGAGATCATTACCTCTTGGTATGATCCACGGGATCCTGAGATAGCGGTGATCGATCGTGGGTTCTGGTGGTGGGCATGGCTATTGTTATTGATTCCGCTCTCTTTTGTGATTCTTGGAGCCGGTGGCCTGAGTTATCATCTCTGGCGCTGGGGGAAGTCGGCTGAGCGTCTGGCAGTGCAGGGGCGTCCAACGAGTCTCAGCTTCAGTGCTGACCCGGACGCCGCCATGTACCCGTTTGTGCCAGAGATTCCACCGAGAATCGGTCAACCCGGGTCGCATCTCCCGTACCGCCTGCCCGTTCTGGGAGCACCTTACCGGGCCATCTACGCATGGTTGGCCGCTGCGCTTTGCTGGAACCTGGCTGTCCTTGCATTTGCCCTGGGAACGTATTACGCCGACAGATTTGACTGGAGTTTTACGCTATTTCTTCTTCCATGTTTACTGATCGGTCTGACCCTGCTGGGGGCCTTCTTCCGTCAATGGATGGCTGCCAGCGCAGTTGGCGAAACAATTGTTGAAATCTCCGATTTCCCGCTGTTGTGCGGGCACCGCTACCGAGTGTACTTGAAACAAACCGGCTGGCTCCGTATTAACTGGTTGGAAATGCTTCTGGTTTGCGAAGAAGAGGCAACTTTTCAACATGGCACTAACACCCGGCGTGAGTGTCGCCGTATCTGGCAGAAAACGCTCTTTCGACACGAGCGATTCGAAATTCTCCGGAGTGTCCCATTCGAAACCGAAACGGAACTTGAGATCCCGTGCGGGATGATGCATTCGTTTCGCTCGCCGCACAATGAAGTCCGCTGGAGATTGTACGTTCGCGGCAGCACCCAGGATTGGCCCAACTTTGAGCGTGTCTTTCCCCTGGTCGTTCTTCCCGGGCCAGACCGAGATCGTAAACCAGAGATCCGTCCAGGTCGGGAGATTATTTCATCAGAAACGCCTGAGATGGCGGAACCGCAGGAACAGGTCGTCCCGGGCCGAGCATCTGAAGGATCTTCATGATCGAGCCGCGCATTTTGGTCCATTTCGACGGAAAGAAAACGGTTTATGAACCTGGCGAGGTTCTCGCAGGCCAGGTCCGTATTGAGCCTCTTCCCCTTGAAGACATCAAGGCCGTAGAGTTATCCATTCTCTGGTACACGGATGGCAAAGGAGATCAGGATCTCCACGTGCGGTATTTTCGACGTTGGTCCCAGGATGGCGACCTGCCGCTTGATCTTCGCGAGCCTTTGCGGTTTCAGACCGTGCTGCCCCAAACACCGTTAAGCTATGATGGACTGATCGTACGAATCCGCTGGTGTGTTCGGGTCCGTCTCTTTCGATCTCGAGGACGTGAAATCGTCGAAGAAGTGCCTTTTCGCTTGGGACGCGTGGCCCCTGCCCGCGTGAGGCTCCAATGAAGACACCTTCAGGAAAAGTCGAAAACCCTTTTTCGGCCCGTTTCGTCCGACCGGGAGCTATCCCCTACATTTTCCCGCCGGGGTGTTCCGTGGAGTCCGTGCACGAGGTTTTCTTGGCAAACCAACGGTTGGGAGCAGTCATCGGTCCGCACGGTGCCGGCAAGTCCGCGTTTATCACGGCTCTCACCGACTGGATGGAGCGAAACGGACGCCCCTGTTTGCGGCTCGAATTGCACGATGGCCAAAGAACACTAGACCAGGCGACCTGGCAGCAACTGGAGGGTCTTCACGATACCGTGGTTACAGTTGATGGATACGAGCAATTGAGTGCCTGGTCTCGTTATCAACTGCGCCGGCTATGCCGCAAGAAGCATCTCGGACTCATCGTGACGGCTCATTCCGATATCGAAATTCCCCTTCTTTTTTCACCCGAACCAAACGAGGACTTGGCCTGGCAGATAGTTCAATATCTCCTGACTCGCGGGGATCCCCTGATCAACCGGGAGGATGTTCAAGCCTCGTTCACACGCCATCAAGGAAACCTGCGAGAAATGCTGTTCGATCTTTACGATCTCTATGAAGTACGCCGAGCCTCGGAGGTCGATCAGCTCAATTCGCTAAACACTCATCACCCGTAATCACGTCACCCGTAATCACGTTCAATCGGATTCTAAACAAGATGTGGCGTGATTGTCGATGGGATTCCGGAATTCACATTGCACCTCGCACTCGCGAGAATTTTGTTTGACAAACGAAATCCTGTTTGATGTCAAATTATTTTTACACAGGTTCAGATCGAAATCGGAGCGATGCCGATGCCAGATGGTACGGGCAACTCATGAATTGCCCGTACGGCTGGGCCAGTCATGCTTGTTATCAAGTGGGCGTTTCGACTCAACGGAAGGAGTTATGTTCACATGTCAAGCGCATCTTGTCGAAACCTTGAACTTCATATTTTTTCGAAATCACAATCCCTTTTTTGTCGCAAAGTCAAACAATAACTCATTCAAATCCTGGTTAACTGGACACATTCTCTCTCTTCTAAGGCGCGCCCTTGACATCTCGAATTATGGAATAAGTCTAGAGTTAAAATGGGGAACTTTTCCAGAAAGGTTTTGCGTCTAGTCCATTAGGCGACCGTTCGGTTCAGGTAATGCGTTGTTGCCTTCCGATTGTTCAACCTTTTTGAAGCACACTTCTTTTACCTGGGGAGAATCAGGCAGAATGGCTCGACGAAAGCAAACAGGGTCAGTGGCATCTCTGATTCGTCTCTTCAGCCATCCAGGGTCCGACAAGTCAAGGTGCAGCCGCATGAAGACAGCTCGGAGGCGACAGCGGGGTTGCTTCGAGACTCTTGAGCCGCGGTATCTCCTGAATGGCAACTATTTCTGGTTGGCAGAGAGTCCGATCCCCGTGGGAACATCTCCGCAAAGTGTCACATTAGCCGATGTGAACGGGGATGAAATCCTCGACCTGATTACAGCCCACGATGCGGTTTCACAGGTCAATGTGCGCATAGGGAACGGCGATGGCACCTTCCAGGATCCGGTATCTTACGGCGTCGGAGGGCAGGCTTACGGACTGGCTGTTCACGACCTGAATGGAGATGGCTCGCTCGATATTCTGGTCAGCCTCCGATTTGAAGATCGGCTTGCCCTCCTTTGGGGCAATGGAGATGGGAGCTTCTCACTGGGTGATCCTATCACGACAGGTGATTATCCAACGGCCATCGCTGTGGCCGACCTTAACGGGGACGGCCGCCCGGACGTCGTCACTGCCGATTACAACGGTGGGACACTGTCAGTGCTCCTTGCCGCAGCAGAAGGTGGTTTTCATACCGCGGTACCATACACCTCGGGTGACGCGCCTTTCTCGGTCGTTCCGGCAGACATGAACGGAGACGGCGCTCTCGATCTGCTTGCTGTCAACGCGTACAGCAAGACTCTCGCTGTTCTTCTCGGTGAAGGAGACGGCACTTTTGGAAATGCGACGACAGTTGCCATCGGTGTCTTCCCGTACGACCTTGCCGTGGGCGATATTAATGGTGATGGCGCCCTGGACGTTGTTGTCAGTAACACCGGTGATGACAACGTTAAGGTGTTTATCAACGATGGCACGGGCCAACTCCTGTCCGGAGCTGTGCTGAGCACAAAAGACTATCCAGGTCCCCTCGCCCTTGTTGACACGAACCAGGATGGTCACCTCGACATTGTCGTGGCCTGCTCCAACAGCGACGTCGTTCAGGTTTTCCTCGGCGCCGGTGATGGGTCCTTCAACTTGTGGCGAGAAACAACCGTTGGATTGTATCCGACCGACCTGGCCTACGGAGACGTTAACGGAGACGGACGACTGGATTTTGCCACGGCCAATTATGACGGCAATTCTGTGTCCATACTTCTCCAGGAATTGGACACTCAAGCCCCGACCAGTCAGTTCGGTTCCGTACCCAGCGAAGTTTGGGGGCTCCCCGTGACCCTCTCTTGGTCCGGAGATGATCAAGGCGGGTCTGGTGTCGCCGGGTACAATGTGTGGTATCGCCGGGCCGGAGAGACAGACTACACCCTCTGGTTGGCAAACACGTCGCAGACTTCCGCTGCCTTTCAAGCTGAACCGGGTTACACCTACGAATTGGTGGTCACAGCCTATGACGTTGCTGGAAACCTCGAATCGCTTCCGGATTCACCAAAGGCAACTATTACGCTGATCGTTCGACCGGTGGACTTCACGGTCGTGAGCAACGTAGCTGCCGGAAACACGCTTTACCCGATAAAGACCACGCACGCAGGAATCCTCACGATCCTGGCGTCCGGACTGAATTCATCTTCAGGACAACGTGTAGAACTCTACAATGCGAGCAAAGAATTGATCGCGACTTCGACGACACAGGGCCAGAACGAGCGAATCGATACAACCGCGACTGAACAGGATCAGATCTTTTACATCAAAGTGACTGGAGAAAATGTAACAACGAATCTGACACTCGTTAACCTGGTTGCTATCGAAGGTCAGCACGTCACGGTGTGGGGAACCTCCCAGGTGGAGTGGCTTATTGTTGATGCCAACGCCCGAAACCTCGCAATCAACAACGTAACGTACGCCTGGCCGGAAGGCAACTCGATCCAGATCGAGGCTCATGGCCAGGGCGAGGGTGACTGGGCCCAGCTGTATGACTCGCAGGGAGACGACATCTTCACAGCCAAACCTGGGGAGAGCCGACTTGAGGGACCTGGTTACCAAATCGTTGTTTATGACTACTTTGCAGTGCACGGTTATTCCAAGACCGGCTCGGGCAACGATACGGCCCGGCTTTTTGACAGCACCGGCAACGAGGTTGTGAGCGGCAATTCAGCCTACTTACGAGTTCGGGGCGATAACTTCGTTTTGCGGGCCAAATTTTTCGCCGAGAGTGCCATCGACTCCGGGGGTGGCAATGATCGACTCAAGTTGTTTGGGTCCGATGGGGCAGATACCCTCTCGATGACGACCGAGGCGATTGAGTTTCAAACTGGGAACCACCTCATCAAGACCAATATCTTCTCGAACATGTTTGTTTCTGGTGGAGGGGGCGAGGATACAGCGACCCTTGATACGAGCGACGAGCTTGTAGCCCTGGATGCCACTGCAGAGCGACTTCGACTGCTCCAATCCGACATGGGGTACATTTTGCGTATTACAGGGTTTGAGACCGTGACAGCGAAAAACCAGAATACAGCAAGCACCAAGACCGTATCGTCAGCTGTCGATTACCTGATACTGGAAGGCACATGGGCGTGATGTGAGTAAGTCCGAGCACGACCGAATGAGGGTGCACCGTCATTTCCAGCGACACTTGCGGCTCTTCAGCCGGTGAGTTCCGTGGCAATCGGTACATGATTTCTTCTCAGGCAATCTGGGGAACTCGCAACGGCATTCGGGATCTGATTTGGAAAGCTCGTGACATTTCAGACAGGCTGGGATCACCTCTTCGGGACGATACATGACGTCCGGTGGTGTACCATTTCCCCCCAGAAGCCCAGGACTCATCGGCAATATGGGCGTCGCTTTGTCCATGACAGTGAGCACAACCATAGCCGGCGTTGGCGTGGACGAGCGCGATATCCTCTAGCTCGTAGTTCAGGTGACACACGAGACAACGGCTGTTATCAGCCGCCGAATCTGTTTTGGTCCCTTGCCCTTCGTCCAGCAACAATAACGGCTCTCCATGTGGCGGGTCGCCCGTGGAAGTTGCGCTTTCAATTGCGGGGACAAGGTCCTTCTCGGCCTGGGACTCCGGTGATGCCGGGCCAGGCGCTGTGTTTGCCCCCGTCGATGGCTGACTCACCGTCGCCGGAGAAGGCTCCTGGTCCGGCTGGCCTTTGTTCTCCACGGAGGGTTGTGAACAACCAAATAGGCTCAACAGCAACAATATCACAAGGTAGCGCCAACAACTCATGCGAAAGAATCCAGAACGAAAGCATCAAGGATGAAATACTAGACCACACGAAGTCAGACGTATTCCCAGTTCCTCAGCCACCGATACCCGGGCGGCAAATTCGCCCACATCTGATGACTCATAGCGTCGAGTTCAGCCTGCTCCTTGACATCCAGGCTGCGGCGCTCCTTGACTGCCAGGGCCAGGTTATCGAGTTCGTCCAGGCTATTTGCCCCGGGGATAGGGATCACGGTGTTAGAGGCCAGGATGTAACGGATGGCCAAACGCGCCCGCCGCAAATCTTCCGCCTTGTCTCCCGTGAAAAGAGAACCAGCCCCAAATGGCTTGATTCCAAATGCACCAACATCGCACTGTTTGAGAGCTGGGAACAGGCTATCCTTGGGAGCCGTCTTACTCATCGTGGTAAACGGGAAAAGAACCACATCAATCTGGGGAAAATACTCGATCATGAACTTCAGCCATCGACGATCGTGGGAAGAAATACCCACGAACCGAGCCTTCCCCTGCTGCTTTGCCTTGGTCAAAGCATCGACGATCTCGCAAGACGTATCGAACGAATGACGGCCCCCTGGCTCCAGACACGTGATCCTCCACAGGTCCGTGTATTCCTGTTCTGAAAGCCTCAACAACTCGTCCAATGACTCGAGAAGCTTCTTGGAAGTGCGATACTCTTCATTTCGGACCTCTTTGGCCCCATGAGAGAGCGCCAGATACATCTTGTCCCGGCGTCCCTTGAGGGCCTTTGCGTCACGGATGACTTCGTTATCCCAGCACGCGTCAATGTAATTGATCCCCAAATCGATGCAACGACTGACAATGTCGTTTCGCTGTTCTTGCTCACTGCGGGAATGGCCACCCAGGCACACAACGGACACCATTAACCCCGTCTTGCCCAGGCGACGATACTCCATGTTTTCGTTGTAGTTCAGTATCTTCGACGTATCGACAGCCAATGGTTGACTTGCGGGAGGGGCAGCGTTGGCCGTTTCCTGTCCCAGAATTCGCAATCCCCCGGCAACGCCTGCAACCGCCCAGGCCGTCGTGCGTACAAACTCGCGCCGTGTTGACCTATGGTCGTTCATGTGAGCCTCCCAATTTGTCTCAAATTGAACGTTCGTTATTCTGATTGTCCCGATGACGCATTCGCTGAGAAAAGAAGACGTACTTCTTCCTCTGTAAGGGCACGATTGTAAATCCGAAGATCATCGATCAAGCCATTAAATCCCCGACCAATCGTTACGTCCGACCCCTCACCTGTGTCGATCGGCCAGAGGTCCAGCAACCCAATGTCATGGATCTCGGCTGGTTTGCCATCGACAAAAAGCTTCACGTGGTCGTGCAAATTTGGTGGTGCTCCTTCTTCCATGACGACAACCACATGGTGCCAATTGTCATCATGAAGAGGATCCTTCACATACAGGTATCCCCCGTGTGGCGTCACACCAATTCGTCCACGAACAAACCCGAAGATCCACATCTTGCCGGGTTCCCCAACGCCCCAGGCAACAATCTGTCCCGAGGCCGTGCTGGTCTTGATCCAGGCCGCAACTGTTCGGGAAGCCATTCCCGTAACACCCTTGAAACCGGCGACCCGAAGAGACGCCTTCTTGCCATCAAGGACTACGGCGTTTCCTATTCGACCAGGGGCAAACTTCGCACCACCCTCCAGTGTTGCCGGGTGCGGAACAGGACAGCGATCAGCAGCGGTGTTTCCCTCCGCTTCATCGAATGGCCACCAGCCAACTAACCCTTCGTTCGATGGCCGGGCCATCTTTTCTTCGGCGATACTTGTCGCGACATCACAGCAGAAACAAACTGTCACAAGGATCGCACAAAAGCTCAACAAGGAAGCCGAAGTCCCTTTATTAGCGGAGGGTAGGGGCACTTCATGAATTGCCCCTACTATTGGGCGGATCATTTTAGTAGCCAGTTTAGGCAATTTGAACGATCGCTCCGATTGTGATTCGGACCGACGTAGCATTGAGGAGTTAACCACTCTCATCATGCGCCTCCCACATCTCGATACTGACATATAACACACATTTTTGACTATCCTCAAAAACAAAACAAGCTACTGGCGTATCCCGCAGCACATCCTGCTGGATCAGGATTGAAGGATCAATCGTCAAGCACCCTTTGTCCACAATAAGGACAATTGCGGCTTGCGATGACGATCCGCGAATGATCAGCCAGGTATTTCTGGCAATGAGGGCAGGGAAGGCCAAACCGCCGATTTGTACGTCGAGTGAGCGGAATCATCACGATAAAGGCAAGCAAAACCGGACACAAGATCAAAGCCGCAAGAAGTGCTTCCGCCCAAGCTGAGGCAAACCATGCTTTGACTTTGGCCTCAACGCAGGGCCGACATGGGACATAGACAACTAGCCAAATGAAGGCTGCACATAAGGGCAAGATACAACTCAGTGCGGTTCTTCGATGATACGTATTAGCTTTTTGTCGAAAATCGTTCAATTTCATGTGGCCCTCCGCTCATGGCGTACAACCATGCCAAAGACCGTTGCCCGCCCCGATGCGGAAACCTAACGGGTTGGCGGTCACGCTTCTTTATGCTCGGAGCATCGTCAGTTTGAATGTACTATCCCTACCACACCAAAGAAACGTCCCTTGGCACAACAGGTTCGGACTTGCCAGGGTAAGCCAATGGGTTGGTTAATCGGCGTAACCGAGGTCCCGTGTGTTTCGTCGCCGACACAGATTTAAAGCTAGCGATGCTGGGAAGAGAACGTCCCAGGTTAGCTTTTGAAAACCGGAAAGAACCCTGCTGATCTCTTCATAGAGTCTGGCAGACTGGACAAGCCTTTGTCTGGACAGAACCACTAGACTGCCGAAGCCGCTTTGATTGGGTTCGCCGCTTTGTCCGAAGTGAAAAAGAACTTACGTCCGCTCATATCATACGGACATTGGCAGGTTATTAGAGGCACAAGCCGTAACAAACACAATGAGGATACCGCACATTGTGCTCACGCTTTCTGTTTCCAATAATGGATTTCGGTTAAACGACGCCACAAGGAGATCCGATAGCGTGTTGTCGGAAAACGGCAGGGGTAATTCTGAATTACCCCTACCGGCAGATGAAGTATTCGTCTTGGCAACCCGGCACCTTTTGGATCGCACTTCGGTTGCGACATGAGTGCTTTGCAAACCACCGTGCGCTATTTGTCTTTCACAGCCATGCTCTTGGGGAGGTGCGGCCATGAAGATCAGACATCGGGAACTGACCGACTCGACTGAAATCGCGGGAAATTCAAACGCTTCACGATGTAATTCAAGGGTGCTCGTCATCATTATTTCTCTTCTGGGAATGATCGGCCCTCGCCTGACGATGGGTGAAGTAAGCGAAACCCCGTATCCCAACGTTGTCATTATCCTTGCCGATGACCTCGGCTATGGTGATGTGTCCTGTTACAACCCGGACCGCGGAAAGATTGCCACGCCCAATTTCGACCGGCTGGCAAAAGAGGGGATGCGGTTTACCGATGCCCATTCGAGCAGCGGCGTCTGCTCACCCTCTCGGTACACCTTGCTGACTGGTCGTTATCATTGGCGAACGCGCCTGCAAGCAGGGATTGTCGGCGTATTCGGCGAGCCGTTGATTGCACCCGATCGAATGACAATAGGCAAGCTCGCCAAGGCTCGAGGATACCGAACGGCCTGTTTTGGAAAATGGCATTTGGGCTGGGACTGGCCGATTCCTGCGGACGAAATGAAGTACTTTCGTATCCCGCGCAATCAGACGGAACCACAACCGTTGAGCAAGGAGCAGCAAGAAAGCTGGCAGAGGGTTTTCGGTCAACGGATTCCCGGCGGCCCAACGGAGCGGGGATTCGACGAGTACTTTGGCACCGATGTTCCCAACTGGCCTCCGTTCTGTTTCATCGAAAACGATCGAACGATTGGGGTCCCCAACGTGTTTTTGCCTGCCCGCTTCTTCAACGCCCAACCGCTGATGGCCAGTCAACCTGGACCCGCGGTGGAAGATTGGAGCTTCGAGCCGATTCTCCCAACGATCACGGACCGAGCTTGCGAATTTGTACGACAGTGCGGAAAAGAGAAAAAACGTTTCCTGCTCTACTGGCCCCTGACGAGTCCGCATGAACCGCTGGCCGTCAATCCTTCCTGGCAGGGCAAGAGTGGCCTCAACGTTTATGCCGATTTTGTGATGGAAACCGACGCAATGGTGGGCCGCCTTCTGAACACACTCGACGAAACGGGCCTAACACAAGATACTCTTGTCATTTTCACCAGTGATAATGGAAAGGCACCCTACAGAGGCGCAAAGGAATTGGAAGAAATGGGGCACTTTTCCAGTGGGCCACTGCGAGGATACAAAGCTTCTGTGTATGAAGGGGGACATCGCGTGCCTTTCATCGTCCGCTGGCCTGGTACTGTATTACCGGGAAGTGTCTGTCACCAGTTGGTTCATCAAGCCGATGTTCTGGCCACGCTGGCCCACGTGCTTGATGTCCCGCTACCCCCGGAAGCAGGCGAAGATAGTTTCAGTCTCCTGCCTTTACTCCGCGGAGAGAACCGAACGATTCGGCCCCATGCTGTCAGTTGTGCGTCGAGCGGTGTCCCGAGTATTCGCGATGGCTCGTGGAAGCTGATTCTGAACGAAAAGCCGGAGTTGTACAACCTAGCTGAAGATCTGGCTGAAACCACAAACCTTGCCGATCGCTATCCCGATCGCGTTGAGGCCATGAAGAACTTGCTGGAAAAGCTGATCCGTGAAGGCCGAAGCACTCCCGGACCACGCCAAAAAAACGATGTCCCAGTAAAGCGTTACCCATAGCCGTCCGGTGTTATGACACCGCCGAGAAATTGACATAGTTCGCTGTCATTTGCTCAGGGACACCTGCTTCAACAGGCAGAGGAGATAAAAAATGTACTTTTCCCGTTTAGGTCTAATGGGCCTTTGTCTGCTTTTTGAAACCTTTGCGATTGGTGGGGATGGTCCATTCGCGCCGCCTGGTCACCATGTCCCCTGGATCGCCGATGTCCAACCGCGGGAAAGATCTGGTGAACATGTGCAGGGACTGCAGAGACTCCTTGTGAAGCCGGACGGGTCTCCCATCCTGACCGCTGCCGAATGGGAGGCTCATCGGCAGAAAATCCGCGACTGGTGGATCAAATTCCTGGGTCTGCCGGAGCGGGACACGAGTCGTCCATACGCGACCATGCAAGTCATTGAGAGGGAAGAAGTTGACGGTGTCGTTCGCTGCCTGATTCGTTATGAGACCCCAATCGATTGGCCAACCGAAGCCTATTTAATTTTCCCAAAAGAGACCAATCCTTTAGAGTCAAGTTCCCCCCGGTTGCCTGCGGTGGTCGTCTTTCATTCCACGACAAATGACACGATCCGTCAGCCGGCGGGATTAACAGCAGAAACGACCAAGGCCTTCGGCCTGCAGCTGGCCAAACGGGGCTATGTCACGCTATCCCCCCGATGCTACTTGTGGAGCGATGGCCCGCCTTACGACTATCAGGCTCAGGTCCGCCGTTTTCAGAAACTATTCCCGCAATCCAGGGGGATGGCCAAAATGCTAGTGGATGCGATCGCGGCGGTTGATTTGCTCACCTCACTGCCAGGTATCGATCGCACGCGGATCGGGGCTATTGGCCACTCTTTAGGTGGCAAAGAAGTGCTTTACCTTGCGGCCTTTGACGAACGGATTCGGGCCACAGTATCCAGCGAAGGCGGCGTTGGTTTGACGTTCTCGAACTGGGACGCCCCATGGTATCTGGGGGCTGAAGTGCGGGAATCAGCATTTCAGCATGACCACCATGAATTGCTGGCCCTTATAGCGCCCCGTGCGTTTCTGCTTGTTGGAGGCGATTCGGCAGACGGCGAAAAGAGTTTACCCTACCTGCAATTGGCCTGGGACGTGTACCGATTGTACACGGATCAACCGGCTCTTGGACTGTGGAATCACCGGCAAGGCCACAGCGTTCCTGGGAGTGCGGAACAACGTATCGGGGAATGGTTTGAGGCGTATTTGGCTCCCGTTGCTCAGGAGCAATAGGACTATCTCACAGCCCCTTACGGCGATCCGACAATCAAAGAATCGTTGAAATGCTTGATAGTCGTTCACGCAATTGTAGGGACAATTCATGAACTGCCCCTACCCGCGGCTAAATTACGGGCATTGGCAACGGGCGGATTATAGGAGCACGCGCCAACTGCAATATTCACCACGCTCCGGAAACAAAACCGCACCCGGGTCGCTATGACCGGGGTGCGGCAAAGGTGACGCTACGATTGATCAAATCAACCCAGCACTTCGAACTTGATGCCCACCCGTTTCAGGGCATATCCAGCCTCTCGGATGTAATCGCCGTAAATGGTCATCCAATGGAACCCGGGCATCCTGTCGGCCACAAGCTTGTCGGGACAGTTATACTTGATATCGATTTGAGAACGACAGATAGGTAGGAATGGATGGGCAACGATTTCGCCTCGCAAACCGACCCACCGCTCCGACTTGAAGTCAGGCAAGATATTCGTGACGACTTGGCCGTTCCGCATTTCAACCTTGGGGGCAGCCCCATAATCTGATTCGAAATGGGTGAGGATGCGAGCCGGTTCCTTTTCCTTACCGTTCAGCTTACGCGGCGCTGTGCAATGAGCCAGCGTGATAATTCCATCATGGGGATAGGTTGGATCATTGAGGAATGGCGGGAAACCTGATATACCACAAAGAAGCATTCCCGAGGGAATCACCACAAAATCCGATTCGCAGAATGCCAAATATCCGTCATCGTTCAGTAGGCTCAACGTGAGACAGGCCGTCGTTTCCGCGATCGGCATGATCGTGCCCATACATCCGTTAATGGTAATCATGCGGCAGTTCGTCTGCGCCATGACCTTGCGGAAAACCTGATCCAGAAGGAAGGCATTCTCGACGAAGGTGCGGTCTGTCTCAAGCTTGACCATTTCATCCTTGAGATATTCCTCAGCGCGCCGTTTTGCAAGATTAACGGCAGCCTGATCTTCGCGAGCGGCCTGGATCGCCTTGCCCAATTCGGGATAGGGCAAATCAAGGATTTCCGTATTCCAGATCTTTTTGACCAGTTCCGGAACGACCTTTGGCGGCTGTGCCCACGCTCCAGCGCCACCAACGGCAATGATCCGTTGATTCCGAGCATTCTTTAAACCACACAAGGCGCGCAAACGCCACAAGACCTCGTCGTAGTTGTCAATCACGACGTCGTCATTGTCCATCCCAGGCACTTTCAGTTCGTCTGTATGTTGCCGCAAGAATCGTGGACTGATGATCTCATAGTACAGATACACAGGGCCCGACTTGTGGCGAATAAAGAACACCGTATCTTTCTTCAGTGCTGCGATGGCGTTAAGATCCCCGTCGTTGGCATACACAAGCAACGCATCGGCACCCTGGACATCAGGCATCTTGGCTAACTCGGCCGCGTTCTTGGTCGCCGTGAGAGGTGCTATTTCCACCGGGAAGTCAGCGGCCGCCTGGAGCTTCTGAAGTTCCTCCTGGATACGTTTGACCTCATCCGCAGCGGCCTCCTCCGTCTGAATGCCGCCCCAGGGACGCCAACTTGTTTGCGGATGCGGTTGATACACGTGATACAGAAGAACCGGCTTGACCTTGAGGGGAAGACGAGCCGGCGGCATGGGTAACTCAGGAGTTCCTTCAGCGAGCTTCGCCCAGCTTAGGCCAGCGAACAGGGCTGTTCCCAACGTGGCTCCACCAAGAAATGTCCGACGTGTGAGTTCTCCCAAATCCACAGGGAATGACGAATCACAACAGGGACAACAATGAGGACGGATTTTCCGCTCAGACATCGAATGCTCGTGAGACATAGGTTCGCTCCCGACGAAAAACAAGGGTACGGGCACATCGATCGACCAATCGCAACCGCCGTTCTTAGGATAGCGAGACCTCTGGCCCCATGCAACTGGCGAAAAATCTAATCCCGAATTGGACCGACAACTGCGAGAAACTGGTCTAACAATTTTCGATTGGCAGCAGCCACGTAAGGCCCCCCTTGAGCATTCAAAGGCTGTCCGTTAAGACCAGCAACGACCCCCCCTGCTTCCTCGATGAGAATGGCCCCAGCCGCAACGTCCCACGCTTTCGTCGTCAGCGCCCAGGAGATATCAAATCGTCCTGCTGCCAAATACGCCATATTTAGGGCTGCCGAGCCAGTCCGCCGAATCGATAAGCAGTGCACAGCCGACTGAATCATCCAACGGACATCAACCGAATCAGCAACAACCCTCGCAGGAAGTCCAATGGAAACCAGAGCGTCACCCAGCCGATCCACGTTGCTCACGCGGATAGACTGACCATTAAGTTGGGCACCGCACCCGGCCGCTGCGGTGAACCGTTCCCGGAGCATAGGATCATAGATGACGCCAACAATCGGTCGCCCTTCACACTCCAGTGCCAGCGATACGGCAAAGAAGGGAACCCCATGGACATAATTGGTCGTCCCATCGAGTGGGTCCAAGATCCAGCGGTATTGGGAATCGGTTGACTGACCCGCGGTCCCCTCTTCCCCCAAAAAAGCGTGGTGAGGAAACTCACCGTGAATAATCTCGACAACAGCCCGCTGAGCGCCGGTATCCGCCTCCGTGACGAAATCGGCGTAACCCTTGAGCCGAACCTCCACGCGACCAAGTTTGCTCAAAAGAACATCCGCTGCTGCATCAACGGCCCTGTTCGCAACAGCCAAGAAATGTTCCAGTTCCTTTTGACTGTGTCGTATTGCTGTCATTCTTTCCTCTTAACCAACCTAGAGCTTGTCCTTTTCTTGAATCCTAGTAGACCATGACGTAACGTTTGCAACACGTGGGCCAGCCTCAAACGCGGCGCAAGACGTACACCACATCCTCCGTATAGTCGTCCACTGTGATCGGCTCGTCAATCCGGTAGGCGAAATCGTGAGTGGCAGCAATTTCCCAGCCGCCAACCCTCTGTAACAGCCTGCGAAACTGCTCCCAGGTGTACGTGCGAAACACAAACTCGTCAGCAATGCGAAAGCTACGCCGTGGTGTGTAAACGTCGAACTGGAGATAAACCCTCTCTTCCCGCCGTTGCCGATCGAGGTTGAGCGTTTTCATCCAGGAATTGACCTGAAGATGGCCCCGTCTGGCCACCCAGGCCTCCTCGGTGCAGCGCGGCGGACGATTCGGCGTCAGGTGGAATCCCAAGACATAAAGCCCACCCTTGGCCACAGCTTCTGCCATGCAGCGAAGATGCCCCGCGGCCGTCTTGTCGTCAGACAGGTGACGGAAACTGTTAATTGTATTGAAGGCTGCATCATACCTACGCTTGACCTGAAAGTTGGCCATGTCGCCGACCCAGACGTGCCCCGAAACACCAAGACGCTGAAACCTCCGGGTGCAGTACTCAACAGCCTTAGGATTCAGATCGAGTCCGGCGACCTCGTATCCTTCTTGTGCAAATCGGACAAGCAATCGTCCCGTCCCACAGGCAGGTTCGAACAACCGCCGAACAGGGCGTTTCGCATACTGCTCAAAGCATGCCCGCAAGAAGTCATGCTCCGCTTTCCAGTCCGAGCCAAAGAGAACGTCGTAGTATTTTGGGTAGTCGTAAATGCTTCCCCGAATAATATCCATTCTGTCTCCGAGATCTCGTCGATCCGAATCAGCGTATCTACAGATCCCGGTAATGCGAAATTTGCAATCCGGGCAAGAGCTGATCGAAGAAATGGTCTTGCGAAAGGCTGCAACAAGCCACAACTCAGTCACGCAGCTCGCGCAAGGCAGCCAACAAGCGATAAACCTCTTCCTTGGTATTGTAATGGACCATCGAAATCCTGAGCAGCCCATTTGGCTCCAAACCCAGCGCTTGTGTGACCGGCAGCGCATAGAAGTTCCCGTGCCATGCAAAGATGCCTCGCAAAGCCAGATACTCAGCAAGTTCGCGTGAGGTAAATCGCCGGTGGGTCATGGCTACGGTGGGCACTCGCTCAGTGACACGAGCGGGATCCGAAATTCCCCATACTTTGATCTCGGGCAACTCGGCCAAACCATTGAGCAAGACCAAGGTCAGCTCTTCTTCATACGCCTTGATGGCCCGAAATGCTGCGACGAAGCAGTCTCTTGGGGTATTGGTTTGTGGGTTCTGACGGCGGCCAATATCCATCACATACTCAAGCGCCGCCCCTAAACCAGCAATTCCTTCGTGGTTTTGCGTGCCGGTCATCCAACGGTATGGGATCTCGTCCGGCGCCGGACGGACCTTGTAACAAGGGAGCGAGATGAGCCATTCGCGCTTTCCCCACAGGATGCCCACATGCGGCCCGAAGAATTTGTAACCGGAACACACGAGAAAATCGCAATTCCACGCGGTGACGTCGATCAATCGGTGCGGGGCGTAATGGACAGCGTCCACGAATACAAGGGAACCCACATCGTGGGCCAAACGGACAATCTCGGAAATCGGTGTCAGCGTTCCAAGGGCGTTCGACGCACAGGTTACCGCAAGGAGCCGTGTCTTTCGGCTGAGTTTCGACCTCAGATCATCCAGATCAAGCGTCCCGTCCCACGGACGGATCCGGACCGATTTCACGTTGACGCCGACTTCTCGCGCGGCCAGAACCCACGGCGTCACATTGGCATCGTGTTCCAAATCGGTGACCACAATCTCATCGCCCGGCTTCCACGTCTTCATGAGAGATCGCGAAATAGCGAACGTCAAGGTGGTCATATTAGGGCCGAACACAATCGTGTTCGGGTCCGGCGTCCCGAAAAAATCCGCCAGGTAACGGCGGGTCGTCTCCAGAATCCTGTCACTTTCTCGACTCGTCAGAAAGAGTCCCGCGTGATTGGCGTTCGTCTCAATCAGATAGCGACAAACCGCATCCACCACTCGGTGAGGTACCTGCGTTCCGGCGGCCGCATCGAAAAAAATGATCGGTTGGCCATCCTGTTGTCGCGCGAGAGCAGGAAACTGCTGGCGACATTCCATCACATCAAAGGGCGTATTCATTGTCTCGCGATTCATGGTAAACAATCCGTCACATTGGCCAAATGATTCCCTCATTCGGATTGTCGGGGATGTCCTACGTACCAACAATATCCCCCGCTGTGTTTGGCCTAACGGCACCGCAACGGAGTCGGATCGGGCTCACTGACTACCCAATAGGACAATTCGCCATTTGTCCATACAATGCGTCTGTCCATTTCACCTTCGAGACTTGATCCGTTTCGGTCGGCATCCGGATTATGCTGTAAACGTTCGGAAAAGCCGGTCATTCACTTACATGACAGCAGACTCTCATTCACCCGTATGAACAATTGTGCTCTACAATCGCCCCTGGGCCTCTTGTGAATCACATTCTCGAACCTACCATCACTGACGCCTGCGTGATAGCACGGCATTGAGCAGTAAAGCCGCCATGAGCACAATCCCCATCAAGAAAGGACGAGCAAAATCGTCCAGACGAATGGAGTTAAGACCAATATTAAGAACGGTAAAAGTGGCCACACCGACAAGCGTTTTGCCCATCCCACCTTCACCGCCGAAAAGACTTGTTCCACCCAGGACGATACAAGCCAGAGCACTCAAAAGGAGATCCTGGTTTTGATCAAGAGTGACACTCGTCATACGACCGGCGTTGACCAAACCACCGATTCCTGCCGTCACCGCCGAAATGGCGAGACAGGCTGTGACGATAAGCCCTCTCGGGATACCAGCCAGTCGGGCAGCCTGGCGATTTCCTCCCGTCATGTAAACATATCGGCCAAACCGGGTGTATTGCAGAACAATATGTCCCACCAGCATGATCACGGCCGCCAACATGGCACTGTAGGGGATGACCGTCAGGCCCTGATGTTCGATCCCGCGGTTTCCCACATAGTTAAGTAACTCCGGGACACGAAAGGCCTGTCCCCGCGTGATGTAACGTGCAGCCCCCTGGGAGATGAACATCATGGCCAGGGAGATGATGAAGCTCGGTAGTCGCGACTGCACGGTAAGGAATCCAGATAGGGTCCCCAAGAACAGGCTGGTTAATAGCGGCAAGATAATCACGGCACCGACAATCCCCGGTGACGCGAGAAAACGCCCCTCGGTTGTCTGTGTCGCCCAATTCTGAAAGAGCCAGCCACAGCAACAGGCCGTCCAGAGAGCGATTGTTCCGACGGCCAAATCGATTTCGGCAGCCAGCAAAACAAACGTCAGGCCGGCACTCACGATCGCCAGAACAGCTCCCTGTTGCATGGCCGTCACAAGAGTATTCCAGCGGAAAAATCCCGGAGCGGCAATGGAAAAGAAGACAATGAGCGCCGCGAGCGAAGCCACCGGGGCAATATCCTGTGGTTCCCAACGTCGGAAGATGATTCGCCAATTGGCCATCAGATTCACCCTGTCACAGTCCCGCAAACTTCGTCGATTCCCTCATCACACGATGCTTATCCGTACCACCAAGCTCGCCCAGGCGGACATTCTATGAAACCCCTGCCAATCCGTCATGCAGCACGCATCAAGTCCTGTTTCGTGACTGTTTCGCCCGCCCAACTCGCAGTGATGCGGCCCCGGCTGAAGACAACAATACGATGGGCATATCGAAGGATGAGTTCTGGCTCTGTGGAAGCCAAAACAATGGTCACCCCTTGCCCTGCTAGCTCCTGAACCAATCGCATCACATCCTCTTTCGCTGCGATGTCCATGCCCCGCGTTGGTTCCTCCAAAAGGAGGACCTTAACCGGTCCCAGAAGCCACTTGGCGAAAACAACTTTCTGTTGGTTGCCGCCAGAAAGCTGGCCCGCCTTCATCCACGGATCTGGAGGATGACAACCAACCCTTTCGAGGACCGGCTGTACAACAGCAATTTCCCGCTGGGCGGTCACCCATTCTCCGACCGCGCGCTTGAGGTACGCCATGGTGGCGTTCTTATACACTTCCCCTCGCATGAAAAGCCCGGTAGCCCGATCAGCCGTCACGAGCACAACACCCTTTCGGACGGCGAGGCCTGGTTGCCCCACTGGTAATGGTTGTCCCTCAAATAGGATCCGTCCCCGCGACGGAACGATTGCCCCCGCCATAGCCTGAACCAGTTCTTGATGTCCCGCTCCAACGAATCCGTACAGTCCCAGGATCTCGCCCGGTGCCACCTCAAGATTGATGCCTTCAAAAACGCCGGGAAGCGTCAAATCCTCCACAACGAACACCGGGCGACTGTGGGAGGGTGAAGGAAGAACCGCCGTTTGTTGCTCAGCCATGGCCATCTCTTCGGACCGCTCTCCAACCATGGCGCGAACCAACTCCTGCTTTGTTGCTTGCCGGCATGGCAATGTCAGAACCCGCCGGCCCTCGCGCAACACAGTAACCCGATCAGAGATCTGAAGGACATCTTCCAAAAAATGACTGATGAAAATCATAGCCACACCCCGTGCCTTGAGACGTCGAATCAACTCAAACAGCCGTTCAATCTCGGGTGGGCTTAAGGCACTGGTCGGCTCATCCAGAATCAACACGCTGGCTCCCCGGTAAGCTCCCTTGGCGACTTCCACCATCTGCCGAACCACGAGCGGGTAACGATCAAGACGGCGGGACACATCGAGCTGAATCCCAAGCTCATGGAGATACTCTTCCGCCCAGCGAACCATCGCCTGCCAATCGACGAGGCCCCATTTTGTCAGCGGCTGCCGACCGAGAAACAGATTCTCCGCGACCGAGAGTTGACCGATCCCAGAGAACTCCTGATAAACCATGGCGATTCCCAGTTTCAGGGCCGTGTGAGGATCGCGCAGGACAACGGGCTGGCCATTGAAAACCACTGTTCCCTCATAATCGGGAATTGCTCCCGCGAGGATCTTCATCAAAGTACTCTTGCCTGCTCCATTACTTCCCACCAGTCCATGAACTTCGCCGGGGTACAAATCGAAGTCCACACGATCAAGAGCCAGGATTCCGCCAAATCGCTTTGTGACGGCATGACATTCTAAGATGGCCTGTGGCACGCTCGAACCTCCTCACTGGCTGCCTCTCTTCTGGTTATCCCCTACCGAACCGTCAGAGGCAGAATGTCTCTGCTCGCGCCGATCACGTTCGACCATCGTGGCAAGGTGCACAGCAAGACAGTCAGGCATAACCAAGCGGTTATACCCCACCCTCCAGGACGCTGACACATCGACCGTCGGCATAAGCATCGGCAACGTCGAGAACCATCGCCGTCAGCGGTTCGAAATCCTCCGTCTCCAGACCGAGATTTCCGATCGGGTCAAGTCGATGAGTATCGAAGCCCGCACTGAGAAGGACGAGCTGCGGTTTCACAAATGCCGCAAATTGTTCGAGAGCCTCTGCCAGGACTTCGCGGTATTCGACACGCGAGATCCCGAATTCGACGGGGATGTTCTTCGTAAATCCCTTGCCCGGCCCTTCACCGATTTCGTCTTCCGTCCCGGTGCCAGGATAGAACGGGTAACGATGGATCGACAGAAATCCCACGCGCGGATCCTCCCAGAACGCGGCCTGGGTTCCATTTCCATGGTGAATATCCCAATCCACAATAAGGACACGTTCCAGACCCAATTCCCAGACGGCGACGGCCGCAGCAATGGCGACATTGTTGAAGATGCAAAACCCCATCGCCCGCTCACGGAGCGCATGGTGTCCTGGCGGACGAATCAAACACAGGGCACGCCGATCTTCTCCCCGCACAACGCGCTCAACAGCGTCGGATACGGCACCCGCTGCAAGGAGTGCAACATCGTATGATGACGGACTGCATATCGTATCATGGTCCAAGTCACCACCACCGGATTTTGCCACCGCCCAGACCTCGTCGATGTAACGGGGAGAATGGATCAATGTGAGGCGACTCCGGGAGACCGGCTTCCAGGTGGGACGGCTGCATTGGCCCAGTAAACCCTCGTCTTCAAACTTTTCCATCACGCCAGCGATGCGATCCGCTCGTTCCGGATGAGCGCCGGTCTCGTGCTGCATAAAAAACGGGTCATAGTAGATTAGGGTCATAAATCACCACCGATAGTGGGTGAGAGCAAAGCTAGGGTCGAGAGGCTTTTTCCGTCCCTCCTGTTCTCGGGAGTCTCTTTTCTAATAGGACATCCTTTAAGGGATATTCTACACAGGTCCGTACCGCAATCGCAGCGCGCTCGGACATCCTCCAACTGCCAACGCGAATAAACTGCGGACGGGGCGGGGCAATTCATGAATCACCCCCTACGCTTTTCCGCCAACACTCGCTTCAATTCCGGTGTAGAAGCATTCATTCTCTTTTTGACGCAGAATGGTGAAGAGTAACGAGCGGCGTCATTCAGTAATACCATCGGTAGGCCGGTGGAGGCGTCGAAGACCACGCCGTTCGTCGGCGGACGGGACGATAGCTACGTCGCCGCTGATAGTAACTGCGATCGTAGAGCAGACTGAGCCATCGCATGCTCTGAATAAAGAGAATCAGCAACCCAACAATACCGATCATCGTTTCCCAACCCGGGGTAGGTTTGGCTGCCGATTCCTGTTTGGTCGTTCCACCGGTACCGTTCCCAGAATCAGAATCTGCCTGATTATCTGACGGCGTTATGGTACGAGATTGCGATTCGTCCGATGAGCTATTTCGCGTTCCTGATTTGGTAGAGCGCTGCGAAGAAGACTCGCTCTTCGTCGAAGAACCGCTTACGGAATTAGCGGAGGAATTCGCTTGAAATGAATACCCACTGCTTTGCGTTTTGCTTTCATCTTTTTCGGAGTCGCTCCGACGCGAGGTAACCTGATTCTGCGGTTTGCGGTTTTGCTGGGTGCTCTTCCCGTCCCGCTCCGAAGAACCTGAGCCAATGGTTTCACTGTCGGAATCGTTCGAATCCTCGTCAGAATACTGGTATCCTGAACGCCCCGATCCTCGACCGGATGATTCAGTAGATGCTGAGCCGTCTTTGTAGCCCGAATCTGAAACCGAAGAAGACGTGTGAGAGTCTTTTGCCGCCATTGACTTCTTCTCACTCTCACCTTCGTCATAGATTGGGATTGGTGAGTATCCGGAATACGAGTTCGCAGACCGCGAACTCTCTGATTTCTTGGGCGGAATGGTCCGGGACAAGTCGGTCCCATACTTGGATGCGCCGGAATCTTCCTGATCATCGGGCGATTCGTCCTCCCGATTACTTCCAGCAGATCCAGTGTTTATGCTGGCTGTGTAACTCTGTGAGTTCCGACGGCGTTTCTGCGACGAGTCGCTCGAAGAGCTATACCCATAGGACGCATCTGCTTCGCTGTCCTGGCCATAATCTCGAGCAGCGAGTTCTGAAGCACCACCACGGTCTAAACCATAAGAGTACGGAGGGGTCCCGCCGTCCTTTTCAAAAGAACCCTCGTAAGATGATCCGAAGCTTTCACCTTTTGAGGATGAACCGTAAGCATAGCTTTCACGCGAATGATCATCCCTCCGGACATTTCCCGTCTGAGACGCCGAGTTATCACCCCGCCGACTTGCTTCGCCTTCATTCCTGGCCATATAACCCGTCCCCTGAAAGTCTGATTCCCACGAGTTCTTGTACCCTTTGTTCCAGTCGTAGGAATCGGGAGAAGACGCCGACCGTGACGAATTGTACGAGTACGTTTCGCCCCCGTTTTGCTTCTGAGAATATCCCTCTGAGAGCGTTCCCCCATAGCTCGCCGTTCCGTTACTTCCACCTCTGGAAGAATCGGATTCGTTCCTGGCGTTTCCAGAGTATGGGTAGGAGGTGGAATAAGATCCGGTCGATGTCCCCGTCTGCTTCTGAGAGTACGCAAAGGACGACCCGCTGGAGTTCATGCCTGATGAAGCCGGGGTCTGGATGTTGTCATATTTGCCATTCGCCTCTCGGTCAAGATGATTGGCTGTTCCATATCCATAGGATTCTCTCTGGCCGTTGCTGGCCATGCTGTTCGATGGGGCTGAAGACGTGGAATATCCTGTGGTATTCGACTGGCTTTCCCGCCATCCCTGGGAATTCCCATAGGAACTCCCGTAAACTCCCGCTGTGTCCGCGATCTTCATGGCCGCGGACCCTGGCGTGGAAGCTAAGTTAGTCTGTGAACCGAGTGCTGTTTGGGACCTATCTGTTGACACTGTTGTGGAATTGTTCACTCCACTTCCCTGGGTTCCAGCGATCAACGGTACCTGGATCGGTGAGAGAGTGCTGCTTCCCGAGGCCAATGATCCACTCCCGGATGTTCCGCTCGTCTCGGCGCTGGGTAACGTGCCGCTCCCGGAAGAAACCTGTGGTGCTCCAGCAGTTGTGGCTTGAACCAGGAGGGGATCAGGTGGCGGCAGATTGTTGAAGACATCACGCAATGGCATGAGAAAACTGCGGACACGCCCGCAGTAAGAACCCATGGTCTCCCGAAATCCAGACCCAAACAGCACCCCGACCAATTCCCCACGTGAATTGAAAATTGGGCCGCCGGAATCACCTTGCCGGGCGGTGGCCCGCAATTCAACCAATTCTGCCGGCAGATTGGGACTGGGCGATAAGTATTGGGTGCAGGGGCCGTACGAAATCCGGTAATCCCCTTGCCCGTACCCGGCAATCGTCAGTATTTCCCCGGGGCGAGGTGGCTCCACAGCGATCGGCACAGGCCTGGCCCGGGGACGCCAAACGGCGAGCGCCGCCAAATCCCAATCTCGATCGACTTTGAGCACTGTCGCCGGTGACGCAAAACCATCTGGAAATTGCACCAACACAGCGCCCTTTGCATCACGGACGACGTGCCAGTTGGTTACCACCAGACCGTGATAATTGCTGACCGCCACAAGCGTTCCAGTCCCCAGTGACGCTCCCCGTGTATCGAGGGCAAAAATGCGGGCGACTGCGGGATGCGGTGTTGCCGGGGTCCCCGTTGCCCATAACCAGGCATAGACTTCTCCTGGTCCCCCCCAAAGGGTCATCCACAGCAGAATCGCGAGCAAAGGTTGCGAAATGTGGGCTTTCACATTACGTCGAGCGTTACCTGGGTTGAAGCTACCATAGAACCGAAAAACACCTTGTTCACGGCTCTAGTTCATGGCCGGTCAAGAAACGCGGCAGGTCCACATCCCTGGGCAAGAGAAAATCACCACAAGCGATTTCCCCGTTGACAAGTGTCGTCCGGTGTCGGTCAGACAAACTTGTCAACCAATATCCTGGTCGTTTCCCGAATCAGCGAGCCGAAATGCCGCTTCATTGCAGTCGCAGTCGAGTTGCCATCCCTGCGGCATCCGTGCTCCTCCACAGCCATGAGCGGAGGAAGAGAACCATCCTGTGGCGAGAAATCTTCAAGTGGGCCAACGCCCCTTCATCTACCATTCGGCAGAATGGCGGCAGTGCCCGAAATTTCTTTTTGTTGCCATTTTGAAACACACGACGATGAGGCCTTCCGTGGAACGCAGGATCCGTATGTCGATCACGACTCATCGAATAAAACTCACCGCAACGACCGTTTTGTCCCCAAAATGGAATACCCTGCGCATGGCCATCAACCTCGATACGACCCAACGGAAGCAGACAACCGGCATATTGCTACCCTTGAGGGTGATACCTTGATGATCAGCTCAACAACTCCAAAAAAGATCGAAGCCACACTGCCGGAATACACTGCCGGAATACGGTAGGGGCAATTCATGAATTGCCCCTACGAATTCGGACTCTCAACCGCAGCAGCCATTCGGAGTCCTATCATCTCGCGGTCCGACTGTGACGTGAACCTGTGCAGGCAAAGGCGAAATGCCTGACGCGAATCCTGCAAAAGACAGCTTAACCTGGCATATTTGATATGTGCCCTTTTAATGAAGGGACGATGTGCGATTCCACTTAGAATGTAACTTCCCTCATCGGATTCCTGAGCTAGACTTAATGGGGTGTTTGCTAACGACGGGATATCGTTGCGGATTCGTGGATCATTGTGACAAGCCAACCTGTTAATTCCTCAATTGCTCCAGGAATAGGAGCCATCTGGAGGTGCCGCCCGTGAGGATTCTATTTGCAAGCAGCGAAGCTGTGCCTTTTGCGACCACCGGGGGACTGGGGGATGTCTGCGGCAGCCTTCCCTTCGCGCTGGCCGACTTGGGACACGATGTCCGCGTCATCATTCCCGCCTATCGAGGTGTCTGGTTTGCCGGCCGAGAGATCAACTCATTGGGGCTTGAGTTCATCGTCTCAGTCGGAAGTAAAACTGTCTCGGGAAGACTTCTCGAAAGCCGGGCTGATAACGTAACATTCTATTTCGTCCAGCAGGATTACTACTATGACCGCGAGGCTTTGTACAACGTTCACGGCCAAGATTACGCGGACAATTGTGAGAGATTCGTGTTCTTTGATCGTGCCGTGCTGGAAGCCATTCGGCTCCTCGATTTTGTGCCCGATGTCCTCCACGCACATGATTGGCAAACAGGCCTCATCCCGGCGTATCTAAAAATCGAGTACGGCCAATCGCCGCTCTATCGAGGAATCGGTAGCGTATTCACAATTCACAATCTGGCTTACCAGGGACGCTTCTGGCACTGGGACATGCTACTCACGGGTTTGGATTGGAAATACTTCAACTGGCAACAGATGGAGTTCTATGGGCAGCTGAATTTTCTCAAAACGGGTATTGTGTTTGCAGACACGATTAGCACGGTCAGTCCTCGATACGCGCAAGAGATCCAGACGGCTACTTTTGGCTGGGGACTGGAAGGCGTCCTTCGCTCTCGTCGTGATGTGCTTTACGGAATCCTGAACGGTATTGACGATGCCGTGTGGAATCCGGCCACAGATCTCCATATTGCATCCCGATTCGATCAACAGAGTGTTCTCCAGGGAAAGGCGATCTGCAAGAAGGCCCTTCAGGAAGAAGTTGGATTGCCCGTCCGAGCGAATACACCCCTGATTGCGATGATTGGTCGGATTACGCACCAGAAGGGATTCGACATGGTGGCCGATATTCTGCCCTACTGGCTAGAAAAGGAAGACGCTCAGTGGGTCATTCTCGGAACAGGGGACGTTGCTCTCGAACAACGATTTCGTGAGTTTGCCGATCGTTGGCCGGAGAAAATCGCGGTGAGGATCGATTTCTGCCATCCTTTGGCTCATCGCATCCATGCCGGCTCTGATTTGTTTGTTATGCCCAGTCGATTTGAACCTTGCGGTTTAGCTCAGCTTCAGGCACTGAGATACGGTACCGTGCCTGTCGTTCGTGAAATCGGAGGACTGGCGGACACGATTATCGATTGCCGTCCGGAGACTCTGGCCTCGGGGAAGGCCAATGGATTCAGCTTCTCATCGGAAGATCCCTGGGAATTATCCCGAACCTTGCAGCGGGCGTGCGAAGCGTACCGTCAACCTGACCTTTGGCGTCGCCTCATTCAGATTGGCATGAACCAAGACTGGTCATGGCGGCATAGCGCCCCAAAATACATCGAGATGTACGAGGACACACTGCGGCGGGCACGCGCGACAGCAAAGTAAAGCCTTCGCATTTATAGTTTTGGAAGTTCAGGAATCTTGACGTCCAAGGCTGGTGGGTTTTTTTCCTCACCGCTTTGTTTCTCCTCAGACTGCGTGGCTTCTCCATTCTCCGGCTTGGGCGGCTCCATAGGCGCGGGTACGTCCGGTTGCCAGCGCGGGGCATCCATTTCGGTACTACCTTCTCCACTGACGTCAATGGATTGCCGGGTACCGTCTGCGTACGTCAGGTCCAATGAGGTCAAACCCCACTTGCCTCCAATCCGTCGCGCAACAACATTGACGGTAGCCTTTCCCTTGGGACCGCGGATCTGAAATGTAAGGTTGGCAGCTCCTTGGTCATTTTTAACATTCACGCTCCCCTGGGGAAACCAACCCGCAACTTCGATTGGCTCGCCAAGTTTTTCTTTCACCTGAGCATCCTGCTTCACCTTATTCACGGCCATCTCGTAGGGTTCTTTGCCCAGTTGCAAGACCAGCGCAAATACGCCCAAACAAAGGGCAACGCACCCGATGAGAACAAGAACCCCGATAAAGATGAATATCCAAAGGCAGCCCCTGCGTTGCGACTTTTGGGGCGACACTGTGGTGTCAAACTCTTTTGACCAAGGGTTTTCTGGGATTTGATTCATTTGAAGGAGACTCCTTGATCGAGAAACCGTGCCGATTTTCTTGAGCGACTCGGCGCCAGTGCTTATGATAGGGTTCACCGAGCCGAAAAGAAAAGGTCACTTTCCGGTTTTGAAACAAGTCCTACTCGGCAGGGACCTGAGAAGCTCGCACCAGATTGGTTGACTTGCAGTCGAACCCCGCCAATGGGGAGAACGATCGAGGATGCGATGATGGCTCAATCCGATGGTCCGGTACCGCCTCACGAATCTGGCCCACCGGTGGCAGAACCGGAGGATCGCAGCACGTCGGGCCAATCTCGGGGGTTCTGGAGCTTTTTCTCGCAACTCTTTCGCCGGTCATCCGGGGGGATTGAGTCCACTCTGGAGTATTTGGTTCAGTCATGCCAGCAATGGGAGGAAAAGACCTCGGCTTCGCCGCCGATTATTCTTTCCGCCGGACTCGCCATGGAGACAATGATGCATTTTGGGTATCGGGAAGCCGCCTGGCGGATTGGGCGGTGGCTTCAGGAACGCCAGCTTCCCGATGGGTCTCTCTCAGAGTCTCGTGCTCCGGAACCTGTTTACTCGGCCACAGCCGCCGCGACGCGCGGCTGGTTAGCGGCCCTCCCGGAACTCAGCCAGTTTGAAACATCGGCCCAAAAGGCATGTGTTTTCCTCCGCCAATGGGTCGGCGAGGAAGGCCGCCTCCTCCCCCCGCGCAGTCGCTTGTGGAATTACGAACCCAGTATGTTGTTTAATGAGCCACCCGACCTATCTCCGCTGTTGTGGGCGGGACGTCGTTGGCCAGATACGGACTGGACAACTGTGGTGCTGAGAGCCATAGACTACTGGCTGCATCACGGCCATCGCCGGTTCCCGGCGGAACAAAGTTCGGCCATCGTTCGCAGGGCACTCTTTTACCTGGACTGGGGACATCGCCAGGAGGCGATTCCTCTTGTCGAAAAGCTGGATAAGCGGCAAACGGTGTCGGGGGCCGTTCCAGAACAGGACAACGGCCCGGTTATCCTCACGGCAACAGTTGCCCAGGCCTCGCTCCTTTGGTTCCGTATGTTCAATGAATCCCGGGGTGAGCAAGCGTACCGCTTCCTGGAGAAACGTCGCCTACCTGACGGGAGTCTTCCCAGGAGTATCCGCGGAACTTCCGAAAATGAGCGCGAACCTGACCCGTTGGCGGCCAAGTACTACCTGGAGGCGACCCTTTGGCGGGTCCGCTGTGCGTATCGGGCGCGCATCAGCCATGAAGAACCGCTCGATTCCGAAGATCCTCGGCTTATGATGGTTCGCTCGCTCGTGGCGGGACTCCCGCAAGGAAGCTCTTTGGCAGACTTAGGTTGCGGCACAGGGCGGTATCTCAAATTTCTCTCAAGCTGGTTTCCGTATCATCACTGGTTCGGCATCGACTTTGTTCCCGAAGCCCTGGAACAGATTCCGCGAGGGATTAAGACGATCGAAGGAAATCTCCTGCGGATCCCGGTTCCGGACCGGAGCTTTCATGCTGTGTTCTCGGTGGATGCTGTATCCCACGCGCTGCTACCCAAGCGCGCTGTCCTGGAGATGGCCCGGATCACTCGCCCGGGCGGTTACATCCTGGTCATTGACCGCCAGCAGAAGTCCCGTAGCCTCGGAGCTGACCCCTGGGAACAACCTTTGACTGCAGAACAGGTTGTCGATTGGTTACGGCCGGTTGCCAGACAAACCAAGGTCCAGCAGTTTGGAATCTCCGCCGGTGGACTCACACGAACCCCGTACTTTGGCGTTCTGATTCAGACCGGTCGCTGAGGGTCATTTTGGAACCCCGTCGAAACCGAAATATGCTCTTGTTCGGCCCCTGGCAATACTCCTGAGTGTCCAGCAATCTCTTGTCCATGGTGTGACGAGGCGCCCGATTCCGGCCTACTGCGGCGAGCGTATCAATTTTTTCGGCCAATTCGGGGGAACAAGGATCAGCGTGGCAAAAATCAGGATCGCTACAAGCGTGTAAGCAAGGATAAAGACCCACGGCGGCGCTTCGTAATACAGCAATGATTCCAGCAAATGGCCGATAAATGTGCCACTGTAACCGGTTTGGCCAGCCAATTTCCGAAAGTAGTTTTCCAAATGAGTCAACGGACAAACCACGCCGACCCATGCCTGGAAAGCGACCACAGCAATCATGAGAAGATGAATGATCCGCAGCCAAAAATGACGAATCCATTGCCAGCGGGCTAACCAACCCACGAGGATCAGAACCAGGCCAACAAGCACCGTGAGCACGTAAAGCAAATGGATCGCCACCACAAGATCGGCAAGGTAAGCATAGACGCGCATGGCCGGGCCTTCCTGTGGACAACGATTAGGGAGCGATCATCTCCATAACAGTTTCGATCCATTTCGCGGGCCATTTATTCCGCAAAATGCGTCCGAAGGCAAACCGGCGGAACGCGTTCCCCCTACGCTTCCGTTTGAGAAAGAGTCGCCCGATACTTCTTGAAGGCTTCCGATAAGTAGTGCGGGAGATCCGAGGCAATGAGCGACTCTTCCCCAAGTTCTTCGGCGCCGAGATCGCCCGCAAAACCGTGGAGGTAAACGCCCAATTGAGCTGCGGAAAACGCATCCAATCCCTGTACACCCAGGGCCGAGACTAAACCCGTCAGAACATCCCCCGATCCGCCCGTAGCCATACCAGGATTGCCTGTCGGGTTAAGATACCGACGTGTTCCATCTGTCACCAAGGTGGGATGGCCTTTGTACACCAGAACGACACCCCAGGACGCGGCGCAATGTTGTGCCACATCCCATCGCTCTTGAAGTGGTCGGCGTGTGTCAGCCGTGGGTCCTGCCAGACGACGAAACTCTCCGGGATGGGGCGTCAAAATGCGCGGAGCCCTTGCCTGAGGCAGTTTTCCGTCCCCGGTGGCCAGCGCGTTGAGTCCGTCCGCATCGAAAACAACCGGTTTAGGTAATTCACAGTAAAGTCGAAGAACGAGCCGTGATAATCCCCAGGAACGCCCCAGACCAGGTCCCACCGCAATCCAATCTGCCGCCTGTGCCTCTTCCCGAATTCTGTCGTAAGCCCGATACGCGATCCTCCCGGCAGAATCAGCAGGCAACGGGATGGTTGTGTAGGATGGTTCATATCCAGCGACGATAGGGAGAATAGGTTCTGGGACAGCGAGGCGAACGAGGCCCGCCCCTCCTCTCAGGGCTGCGATTCCCGCCAAGCCGACCGCTCCTGACATGCCCACACTTCCTCCGACAATCAATACAGTACCAAAATGGCCTTTGTGGGCATCCCGTGGGCGCGGCGGCAAAATCGGCAGGGGGGGATTCTCTTTGAACGTTGTGTCCATCATGCCTGAGTTGGAAATGACCTCGCCCGACGCTGGGCACTGTTCTTAGCAATCAAACCTGCCACATAACCACCTTTGAAACCGGCGTCGATATTGACCACGACCACGTTCGCCGCGCAACTGTTGAGCATGCTCAGAAGGGCCGAGATTCCGCCAAAACTGGCGCCATAGCCCACGCTCGTGGGAACCCCAATGACGGGGCAGGAGACGAAGCCGCCAACGACGCTGGGCAAAGCCCCTTCCATACCGGCAACCACCACAACAGCGTCGGCATCCTGCAATAGATGAAGATTGGCGCGCAAGCGATGCGGGCCAGCCACACCAACGTCCTGCACAAGACGAACGTCGGCCCCAGTCCACATGGCCGTCTCCCGCGCTTCTTCAGCCACGGGCAGGTCGCTCGTTCCCGCCGTCACTACAGTGACGACTCCTTTCGGCTGATCGTCATCCGGCGCGTCCCGCGGAATCCGAAATGTCCGGGCCAAGGAATTGTACCGCCCGTTCGGAAACTCCCCCAGCAGGACTTCGGCCTTCTCCTGGGAAACTCGAGTCGCCAGGATATCCACGCCGTTTTCCCGAAGAGCGCGAAAAATCTTCTGGAGGGCTTCCACGCTCTTGCCTTCGCCGTAAACTACCTCCGGAAAACCGCAACGTCGCTGGCGATCCAGGTCAACCTGGGCCTCACCCACGTCGGCAATTCCCCACTTTTGGCAGGCTTGAACGAAGCTCTCCGTGTCAATTTGGCCCTGTCTCAACTGATCGGCCAATGTCCGCAAGTACTCAATCGGTAACATCGTTTCAACAAGCGACCTAAATGACTTTCCAGAAGCTTCTCACTTGAAAGTTGTGATCCAAGATAACAATTATTCCGCCTTTTGGGTGGCCAAATCGAAACTCGGCAACGGCGCCTGATAATAACCCATAGCTCCCATAGCCACATCCAATCGATAGAGCGGGTCTTGAATCAGGCTAGGCCGACGATCCACGGCAGGAATTGTCGTCACATAAATCCGCATCTCCCCAGGAAGCGTCATGATCACCTCTTCACGCCAGTCGCCGAGAAGATCGACGGTTGCCACATAACTCCCCTCCAAACGGGGAGAAAGCTCCTGCGCCGGCTGGTATTTGCGAATCCGCGATCCGATGATCAATTCCCGTTGGGGATCAGCATCCCAGTAAGCGACCCGCGGGCCGAAGCCTGAAAGGTTCTCCTCGCTGATGACTTCACCCTTGGCGCTCCATAACTTTGCCCATGCAAAATCCTTATTGGGGTCGGTGTCGCCACTGTAGCATTCGGCACCGGGATAACGAGGGTCGATATCGCTGCACATCCCGTGTCCATGGACGTGCCGTGTCGGCCCATCGTAACCCCAGAGGATCTCACCTGTCCGCGCATCGACCATGCACATGCCGTTCTTTTGCTGCCGGGTTTCGATCCCGTAGTAAATCTCCAGACCAGATCGTGCAGGATCAAGGTCGCCAATGTATGCATGATCGGGATGACCTAAACCCGTGGACCATAGAGGTTGCCCGTTATCATCCAGGACCAGCGACCCGAGAATGATCTCGTCTTTACCGTCAGCATCCACATCGGCGGCATGCGTCCAGTGGGCACCCTGCCCTTGAAACTTTCGCTCCAGACCACGATTATCCCACCGCCAGATCTCCGTAAGCTGGCCTTTTTCATAACGATAAGCAACTGCTACCATTACATTGTACGTCCCCCGAAGCACGATCAGCGCTGGGTTTTTTCCATCAAGATAGGCCACCGCAAGCTGATTGCGAGAAGCGTAATTGTAACTGGGGAACAATTCACGAGATGGCCAATCGATTCGCGTAACAGGCTTGCCCGACTCACCATCCAGGATCGTCAGATATTCTGGGCCACTCTGCACCCGACCGTCAGAGTCCCTGGGGTCGCCTTCACCCGTCTTCGCTGCAACCTCGGCCTTTCCGTCGCCGTCAAGGTCGTATACGATGTAGGGTGAATACCAGATCCCCTGTTCGATGGCCCACCCCAGATCATAGCGCCACAACATCTTACCACTCAGAGTGTATGCCTCCAATTTGTAGGTGCTCGGGCTGGGCTTCCAATATACCTCGTAAGGATCAATGTTCTGATTCGGCTGCTTGATGACAATATCGAGCGATCCGTCACCGTTCAGATCAGCGATTCCCACTTTCTGAAACGTGTAGTCTCCGTCCAATTTGACCGATACGTAAGGCCGCGGCTTTTCGGTCACGTCAACGACGAAGGAAGAACCCGCTGGTTGTTCCCTTCCCTCCTTCACAACCTGCAATGAATAAATGTATCGTCCTGGCGAGAGGCCTCTGTCCGCAAAGTCGCAGGTCTTCGCGATTGGTTGGCCATTAACGCGGACCGCTTGGGGACCCGTGTCAGCTTGTCTGTAAACGTTGAAGGCCACGTCCTTCGGATCATCCTTGAGAAGCCGCCAGCTCAAATAGACTTCCTGCGGACCAGACTGAATGGCAACCAATCCACGATCCAGTTTCTCCATCTGGCGTTGAGCATAAACAGGAACCACTCCGGCCCAGGTGACCCAAAGAAGAGCAACGGTCACGACGCCTAATCTGACGGAGCCACCCGTTCCAAACACACCAGTTGCAAAATTCATTGGTTCGTCCTCCCCGAAATCGAGGTGTGACACAGGTCCATTTCCCAATCCGATCCGGCTCTCACACGACTCCGATTGCCAGTGCGGGCACTTCACAGTTTGTAGGGGCAATTCATGAATTGCCCCTACCGTGTTCGGACAACCGAAGCTTTGATGTGAATGTGGGTTTACTCAATAATGGCTTCCTGCGCACGCTGCACTCTCGGCATGCAGGGTTTTTCGTAATATAATCGCTGAAGAAGGGATTCGCTACAGCCAGGAGTAACTTATGTCTGATCTCAATCCACGCATCGCCGTTTATCCCGGGTCTTTCGATCCCGTTACGCTCGGCCATCTTAACGTAATGGAACGCGCCAGTCGATTATTCGACCGACTTATCATCGGCATCGGCGTCAACATTCACAAGTTCCCGATGTTCGACGCCAAGGAACGTGAAGAACTCATTCGAGTTTCGACACCTCACCTGACAAATCTGGAAATTCGGACCTTTCGCGGATTGACCGTCAATTTTGTCCGGGAATGTGGCGCCAAGATTATGATTCGCGGTGTGCGCCCCATCACGGATATCGCAGCAGAACTGACCATGATGATGGCCAATCGGCGTTTAGCGCCGGATGTCGAAACGCTCTTCATGATCGCCGATGGTGAGCTTGCCCATGTGTCAAGCTCTTTGATCAAAGAAATTGCACCCGTTTCCTCTGACGAAGAACTGTCTCGTTTCCTCCCCGATCCTGTGGTTACAGCCCTTCGTGTGAAATTGAAGGCTTCGCGGCGGTAGCTTGGCATCACTCGTTGTAGTGATTCATCCGGGACTTTGTCCCCTACCAGTATGGGTCGGTCGTACGATCGGGGCACGATGTAACAAGCCGTCGATTACCAGTACGAGTGCTTTTCTCGACCGGTAGGGGCAATCCCTGAATCGTCCCTGCTATTTCGCGATTCCGAGCGCTAAGGTCTCCCCTCCGGGGTCATTTGGCCCTCTTGTTTCACGCCGTTAGGCCATGGCTCATTGACAACGCTGCTGCGAAAAGGACAATACAGCCTAGGTTGTGATCCTGCGGTGTGGACCCACAAATCACAAAGATTTGGTTGTTTCCAAGTCAAAAGCCACTCCTGGGATTCTCCAACCTTTGCCATCAGGTCCTACAGGTTTTTGACAGATCGTCTTAATCGACGAGGAGGTTCTCTATGAGTCACTCTGCCCATGGTTCGTCGCGTCGTGAGTTTTTGAAAACAACCGGTCAGATTGCGGCAGCTACGGCATTGGCCGGAAGTATGATCCCGCGGGTCCACGCTGCGGAAGACAATACGCTTCGAATTGTGTTGATTGGTTGCGGTGGGCGGGGTACGGGTGCAGCCGCGAATGCCATGTCGGTCAAGCGCGTGCCTATTAAGCTGGTGGCCATGGCCGACGTATTTCCCAATCGGCTTGCTTCCAGCTACGAACAGTTGAAACAACGCTTCGGCGACCAGGTGGACGTACCTGAGGAAAGAAAGTTTGTCGGTTTCGATGGTTACCGGAAGGCCATGGATTGCCTGCGCCCCGGAGATGTGGCCATTTTCGCAACACCGCCGGCTTTCCGCTGGGTCCATTTCACCTACGCCATTGAAAAGAATCTCAATGTGTTCATGGAAAAGCCAATCACCGTGGATGGACCCACCAGCAAGCGGATGCTTGAACTCGCCAAGAAATCAGAAGAGAAGAAACTCAAGGTTGGCGTGGGTCTGATGTCCCGTCACAGCCGGGCACTTCAGGAATTGTTCAAACGGATCCAGGACGGCGCCATTGGCGATGTGATTTTCCAACGCGGTTATCGTATGCACGGTCCCATTGGCTTTTTTGCTTCTACGCCAAAACCTGAAGGGATCAGCGAACTCCTTTACCAGGTGCAACGATTCCACAGCTTCATTTGGGCCAGCGGCGGGTCCTATAGCGACTTTTACATCCACATCATCGATCACCTGGCCTGGATGAAAAACGACTGGCCGATCAAGGCGATGGGCCTGGGTGGCCGACATTACAAGACGAGTCCTGAAGGCATCCCTTACATCGATCAAAACTTCGACGTGTACGCTGTCGAATACACGTATCCCGATGGCAGTAAGTTCTGCTTCGATGGCCGCTGCATGGGCGGGGCGGACAACGTTTATTACAGCTACATCCACGGGTCCAAAGGCTCAGCTCTGGTGTCGGCCAGTGGCGATTGTGGACTGCCTTCCCGTATTTTCAAGGGACAGAATCCAGATATGTCGGCCCTGGAATGGGAGTCCAAGGTTCCGCCCGAAGAGCGCGACCCCTATCAGAACGAATGGGATGCCCTGGTCGATGCCATTCTCGATGACAAACCCCATAACGAAGCCGAACGGGGTGTGAAGGCCAGTCTGGTCACCTCGATGGGCCGCATGTCCTGCCACACCGGCCGCGAAATCACCTACGAGGAAATCCTCAACCACTCCCATGAAATGGCCCCTGGCCTCGACCAGCTTACGATGGATTCGCCGGCACCACTGCAACTCGGTACGGATGGCCGATATCCGATCCCCATGCCGGGACTTAAGACCGACCGAGAGTATTGATAGCATCCCTTCGAGTCTATCAGTGATGATCAATAATCCTTGAGGGATGTCTTGATCGCCAATGATGGTGTTCAGCATGACAACCGGATGAGGGGTTTTCCTTCATCCGGTTGTTACGTATTGACGGACTTCTTTTCAAGAGATGAACCCGAAACATCCCTTTCCCAAAGAAGGAGGTGTCCAATGAGGACTTCTCGCCGGAGCCTGTTGCGATGGTCAATTGCCACTCCTTTCGTTCTTTCCACCGTCGCACAAAAGGTATCAGCATCGCATTCGAACGGTGTCTCTGAAAACAACACCGGCTCTCCGGTTCTTTCAGAACCAGCTCGGCAGACTCCCGTCGTCGAGGAAACCGACGTCATCGTTTGCGGAGCAGGCCCGGCCGGTACTTCCGCGGCCATTGCAGCGGCACGGTGTGGTGCAAAAGTGCGACTGCTGGAAGTTCACGGATGTCTTGGCGGCGTTTGGACCGCAGGGCTTCTGTCCTGGATCCTGGATGCAGGAAATAAGAAAGGAATCATTCAACAGATCGTGACCCGGCTTCAGCAACGGGACGCGATCGCAACCTATCCCGAAGGGGCAGGTAATGCCGTGGGATATCGCCCCGAGATGATGAAATGGGTTCTTGAGGAAATGGTCCAGGAGGCAGGTGTCGCCGTGCAACTCTTCACACGAGTTTGCGCAGCTCACGTGGATGAATCAAAGCGATTGCAGGCCGTCATCACCGAATCGAAGTCGGGGCGGCAAGCCTGGAAGGCAAAGGTGTTTATCGATGCCACCGGAGACGGCGATCTTGCGGCTTTCGCGGGTTGCCGCTTTGACTATGGCGACGAAGACGGTGGCCCGGCGCAACCCATGAGTATGCTCGCCATCCTTGTAGGACTCGATCCTGAAGCTGTCAAACTCTTTGTCCGCGGTTTGGCAGAGCCGGCGGGTGAACGAAACCCCAAAGGGCGACTGCTGGAAGAAATACGCCGGGGAGGTCATGATCCTTCGTATCATGCCCCAACGTTGTTCTACCTGGGTCACGGTCTGTTTTGCCTGATGGCCAACCATGAATATCGAGTCTCAGCACTGGATGCAGCTGCAATCACCGGGGCAACAATGCGATCTCGAGCGGAGGTCCATCGCATCGTGGAAGCCCTGCGTTCGCTCGGTGAGCCTTGGCGACAGATCCAAATCGTGGCCACAAACGAGCAAATCGGCGTCCGCGAAGGCCGACGGCCATATGGCCTCTACCGTCTGACAGCAGAGGATTTGAGGAACGGTGCCCGGCACGAAGATGCCGTTTGTACAGTGACGTTTCCCGTCGATATTCATTCCACGGATCCACAAAAGAACAAAGCGATTGTTAGCCGCGGCTTTCGTTCGCAGCCTTACGACATCCCCTACAGAGCCTTGGTGGCGGCTGATGTTCCCAATCTGCTCTTTGCCGGACGATGCATCAGCGGCGATTTTGTTGCCCACTCGAGCTACCGCGTCACGGGAAACGCGGCAGCCATCGGTGAAGCCGCAGGTGTGGCCGCCGCACTGGCTGCTACCCACAACGGCGCCCCTAAGGATGTCCCCTGGTCCAAGATCGCATCAGAATTACAACGCCTTCGCTCCCAGGCGAGTTCCTGACGTGCCAGTTCTGGATTAGCTTACGAATAAGCAACTATCATCGCCCGCGGGGTACCGACCTCGGGGTTCGGTTGAGCAGCATTCGTGGAATGAACCTCATCCCACGCCGAGAGTCGTCACTGCACGATCATTTCACCTGTCGCTTCCTGTCCGGAAGCCAGTTCACGTGCCCGGACTTGCCAGGTTCCGGCAGCATCATTGGGGGCCAGATCCAGGTCAACTCTTAACACGCCGTCCTTGGCTCCATAGTATCCACTGGGTTCGGCCTCTCGCCCTTGTGAATCAGTCACGATAACTTGCACCGGCACAACAGCCGCTATTGGCTGACCGTTATTGCCGAGAACCTGAACAGTTATCGACGCTCGGCCTCCTCGACGAGTTTCCTGGGGAACATCCACCTTCACCTTCTCAATCATATCATCTGTCACCATGAACACTCGGCCATCTCCCGGGCCAAGCTCGGCGTCCCAGGCCAAAACCGAGCCCTCAGATCGGGCGTCCACGCGGCGATGTTCAACCAAGTCGTAAACCGTCCCCGATTGCCTGGTCAGCGATAGGTCCCCTTCGACGGGGAGTCCTTTCTCCATGACCAAACCATGGTGGCCTACATAATCTCCAAACGTGCGACGGTCATTGACGACAAAGACGTAAGTTGCTCGCCCATATTGGCGCACTCTTACAACCAAATCCGGGCTGGACGAGTCGAAGCGACGCACGTAGAGATTCTGTAACTGTTCGCGCAGGTCCTCGGCGATTTTCTGGAGGGAAGCCTTGTCCTCTTGGGCCTTGCCTGTGCGGCGATAAGAGGTGATCCGAAGATCAGGCGTAATCGCCGGACACAGATTTTCATCCCCCACAATCAGGCCACCTTTGGATTGAAACTCTTTGATCTTCGCCACGACCGATGACGGCAGGACGTCACATGCCGGGAGCACGAGGATTTTGAAGCCGTCCAGCCCATCTCGCAGAATGGTTTGCTCATAGATGATCCGTGGTTGCAAGCGCGCCCATTGAAGAATCAGGTGCACATCGGCTTCCCAGCCCCGACCCCAGCCATAGGTTCCGCGTCCCGCGAACATCTGGGAGGTGAAACTCTCCAAAAGCGCAACATCTGCGGGAGCATCCGGAATCTGGAGAAGCGTCGGCCCCAACGGTCGGACCACCTTATGGATCAGTTCTTTCAAAACTTCCTTTGTTTCAGGGTTTGTGTAGCGATAACTGCCGTGCTCCGCCGGGACGAGAGAGCCCCAACCATGGTACATAATCCCACGGATAGGCCGCGAAATCTTGCACCAAAACGCCTCGCGGAGATGGTCCGGCGCAATGGTGATGAACTTCGCATCGGGGATCTCTTTTTCCCAGGCGACACGTTTGGCTTCGTCCTCTGGCAAATTGGGTGCGGTTTGAGAACGGTACCAGATGATCTGAGTCATCTTCATCACTTGCTGCCCCGGACGACCATCAGCCATGGCGAAAAGCTCATCGGTTGCCTGCCCAATCTTAATCGGATCAGGATAGGAATAAGTCCATTGGGAAAGGACGTCCACCTCCCCACCGCTGCCCCAAATACTGGGAGCACGCACCGCAGGGTCGAAAAATGTCCAAACATCGGACCGCCCCGATTTCAGCCCACGGTGGACTGCTGTATGCAAGCCGTTCCAGCCATCGCCCTCACTCCAGAACCAGCTGTAGAAAACCCGCAGCGGATGGTCGTCCGGAATGACCCGATTCTCCGGAAATTGCGGGACTTTTTCATAACGCACACCCCATTTACTGGTCGCCAGCTCGGGAATCTCCGAGCCTGTCCTGGAGCGAAACGCTTGAAGATCATGCTCGTGAAAACACAAATTCGTCGCATCGCGGACTTCGGTGTGAATCAGCGCCGCTTGAAAGGCCGGAAACTCCCGAAAAGTTTGGCTGACCGACGCCCCTACGCGGTAACAGAATTCATTGATTTCGGGAAATAGGCCACACGGATTGGCCTCTTTGTAGGGCTGTCCTTTCCGATCCACTCGTTGAAACCGCTCCTGCAGCGCAGGATTTCGCACGACCCACGAAGCAGGGGATAACGTAGCAATTGCTCCCACTCCTCGCACCAGGTATTCATTTAGCACGTCGGCCTTTTCTTGAAGTTGAGAGCCTGGAACGGCCATCGTCGGCTCTTCTGACCTCCATATCTGATCGAAATCCGCCAGGTTCACTAATTGATGTGTGAAGCCTATTTCCTGCAGCCGGTCAAGATCGCCCGTCCCCCACATGATGACCGGCATGGTGTTGGGCAGTGATCTCGGCACAATGGTAATCGTCAGCTCGCGATTAACTTCCAGGATTTGGCTGTTTTGGCTCGCTCGTACTGCAACGCGGAGCGAATAACGATCAGGGCGCAATCGTGTATCCACGGGGATCTTGAGCATGACCTCCTTCCCCGGGCCGATGTCGGCGACCTTTTGCCTTTCTTCTCGGTCAACAAGACTCCAGGAGATTTCTGCGTCTGTGATCTCCCGTCTCGTATCGTTGCGAAGGATTAAGTTGACAGAGGCATCCTCTTCCATGCGGACGAACGCCGTTCGCGCCAGGGGCGCCGGTTCAATTTCCAGTCGCCCCGCTGCCCAATCAGGGATTGTGCTGAGGATTCTTACCTGATCGATCCAACCCGGAAACCCCGAGTAAAGAGAACCATATCGGTCGCCGATCACCAGATCGTACTGCCCCGGGCTGATAGGTCCTCGACCGGCATGAGACGTTCGGCCAATGGCTTCCCCGTTGAGGAAGAACCTCCCTGTGCCCGCCCCATCGTACGAAAACGCCACATGAACCCAGCGCTCAGCCTCCAGTGCAATCTCCCGCGACACGAATTCAAGCCGAATCATTCCCAAACCCCAGATAAGCTATCAAGCGAAATTTTTCCGGTCCCGTTCGACGCAAGTACAAACAGTAATCCCGGTTCGCCGTAGGTGTCTCACGAGGATAATGCAAATACTTCTTATCCAGGAGAAATGCCGTATCGCACTCGGCCAAGTCTGACTTTGGCTTGATCCACAGTTCGAGGGTGAAAGCCCCCGGGGGACTCAATGCTGGATGATTTTTCACCACCGCACCGTTTCCCGTATCCTTCTCTCCTGTGCTCCGAAAACACTCCAGACAATTCCCGAACTTTCCTCCAGGTAACAAATGCGGATGACCCACGGAGTCGTAATTCATGGCCGTGTCCCGAATTGTCCGCCGTTTCTGTTCCGGGTAAGAATTGCCATAAGGCAATCACGTGCGCCCCGGTCGCTTCCCCTCCCGAATACTGCTGCTCCCAGGGCTGGACGGTTTCCCCGTTCGCAGCGAAGAAACTACCATTCAGACATACTGCCAAAAACAGAACGACAACGGTTCTTGGATCCCGAGGTTGCCGCCGAATAGCCTGCATGAGTTCCGCTCCAGGATAGGGTACGAGTTATTCGATTCAAGTTGTAAGCGGGTCAAATTGACGGTGATCGTCCATCAAGATATAGTTGTCGCGCCCGATACTCAAGAAGATCTCCTTGATGAATCGTCCGGGGAGTGGCTGGGACGCACCATTCGGATGCCTATGTCGTCATCAACATCGGAAAACGGAAGCCGTTGAGTATTCGAGTCTCGCTTCCCCGAGTTTTCGTGGCTTTCGCGCCGGCGAAGACGGCAAGGAGTGTTTCGCACCTCTTGGACGAATTCCACGCGATGGCAATACCTTGGCTTATGATGCGCCGGAGCTTTCTGTCACGACATTCTTTGCAGAATCAACCTTGGATTCTACCCCGAGTTTTTCCGCCGCCTGATGGTCCAACCCCAGTCTCAAGATTGTTAGTCCGAAATCCTTTCTCCAGTGGCCGGTGCTGGAACAGCATTAGCTGCCTGGACTTCCGCGGCGTCGATAGCGGGCGAGGTAAACCAGTGCAACGAAGTCGTACACCGCATGGGCAACGATCGGAATCAACAGGTTCCCACTCCAGTGAAAGAGGATTCCCAGGTATATTCCCATGATCGTGGTCAACACGACATAGAACGACGACAGGGGATGGGCTAGCCCAAAGACTAACGACGCAAGGAGAATGGCCAAGAAAGGCCCTTCCCAGGGCATTCCGAGAACCAGACCCTCGACAGGCAAAACCTGGACAAGTCCGCCCTGAACGAGGCCCCGAAAGAAGACTTCCTCCCCCAATCCTGCGGCAAGCGACACAAGGCCCAGCTCAGGGACCGGAACAGAGCGAATCAAAGGCGCGATGAGAAGATCGACCAGCGCACGCAGTCTTCGAAATGCTCGACCTGGAGCAAACTCCACAAGGCCCAGGATGAACAGCATGGGAAGAGTGGCGACCAACCCTTTTCCCACATCTGAGAGTTCCCACTGAACATACTCTCGTATGGGGATCCCCAATAACCACCCGCCGACCAGGCCGGTTATCCCCAGAACAGCTTCGGCCACGGTACCAACAAGAACAAATTTTCTTGCCGCCAACCGGTTTTGCTCCTTGCGGTTTTCAGAGGATTGAAGTGACATCGTAAGCTGAATCGCAATCGTGAAAGTTCTTCGATCTCACAGCTCTCATGCTGAAAGATATTCCTGCCATTGCTGCAGTCGTCGGGGGAACCGAACAACGCCGATGCCGTGACCGTAGTGTAACTCGATTTTTGCGTGTTCGCTTAAGTGGGTCCAGACCGCGCTGACGCATCGGGGGCAACGCAGCAACGACTGGCTCAACCGAAAGTGGTCAATTTCCGTTTTCTGTGTCATTTGTACAGCGCATCCTAAATGTACCGCTAATTGGATGTACCGTATTTGCACCAGGATTCGGGGGTTCGTTGACGCTTTTTCGGCGAACAGATAGACTACAGGATTCTAAGATTGACACTGCGTTTCTCCGTTTTTCTGCGCGCCCGGCCGGTATCGGCAAGATTCGGCGAAACGAAGATCCCCAAAAAGGGGTATTGCTGTTAAGGATACGCGAACGGTTTTGTTTGATGCTGTGAGTGACTTAGGAGATTGAGAACATGTCGCAAACTGCAAAGTACGTTTACTTCTTTGGGCCGGAGGGAACCGAAGGTAACGCTTCCATGGTGAACCTCCTCGGTGGAAAGGGGGCGAATCTCGCGGAAATGGCGGGACATCCTGATCTGCGGCTTCCCGTTCCCGCCGGGTTTACTATCACCACGGAAGTCTGCACCTATTTTATGCAACACGGTGGCAAATATCCGGCTGAATTGGAAAAGCAGGTGCAAGAGGCTCTCCGTAAAGTTGAGAAAGCCATGGGGATGACGTTTGGGGACCCCGCGAATCCCCTGCTGGTCTCCTGCCGTTCGGGCGCCCGCCGCTCCATGCCTGGCATGATGGAAACGGTCCTCAACGTCGGACTTTGCAGCAAGACAATTCCTGGGTTGATCAAGAAAACAAATAATCCTCGCTTCGTTTACGACGCCTACCGACGGCTCATCATGATGTATTCTGACGTCGTGATGGAGAAGGCCGAGGGAATTGAGCCTGCCGAAGGTATGGGCATCCGCATTCAGCTTGAGCGAATGATGGAAGAGCTTAAGCACAAGAAAGGCTATGAGAAAGACACAGACATGACGGCCGAGGACCTGCAGCAACTCTGCGAGGCCTTCAAAGCCAAGGTCAAGGAAGTCCTCGGAAAACCATTCCCGGATGATCCGTACGAGCAGCTCTGGGGCGGCATCTCGGCAGTGTTCAAAAGCTGGAACGGCAAGCGAGCTGTGTCCTACCGCCGCATCGAGGGTATTCCCGATGAATGGGGCACCGCCTGCAATGTCCAGAGCATGGTCTTCGGTAACATGGGCGATACCTCGGCCACGGGGGTCGCTTTCACGCGGAATCCGGCAACAGGTGAAAACAAGTTCTACGGCGAATGGTTGCCCAACGCCCAGGGCGAAGACGTCGTGGCCGGTATTCGTACACCCAACCCGCTCAACAAAGCGACAAAGACGGAACAGAACCAGCACCTGCCCTCTTTGGAAGAGGCCATGCCGGAACTTTACCGTCAGCTCGATGAGATCCGGTTGCGACTGGAAAAGCATTACAAGGACATGCAGGACATCGAGTTCACCATCCAGGAAGGCAAACTTTACATGCTCCAGTGCCGTGTCGGAAAGCGGACAGGCACAGCGGCCCTCAACATGGCAATGGATATGCTTCATGAAGGCCTGATCGACGAAGAAACGGCGGTTCTCCGTGTTGCTCCGAAGCAGCTCGATGAGCTGCTCCACCCGATTGTCGATCCCAACGCAGAGAAGAAGGCCAAGCCACTGGCAACGGGCCTCCCTGCTGGGCCGGGCGGCGCTTGCGGACAAATCGTCTTCACCAGTGAAGATGCCGTGGAATGGGCCAAGAAAGGCAAGAAGGTCATCCTGGTCCGCGAAGAAACTAACCCGGAGGACGTGGAAGGCATGCGGGCAGCCGAAGGCATTCTGACAGCCCGTGGTGGTATGACGAGCCACGCAGCCCTGGTCGCCCGGGGTTGGGGTAAGTGCTGCATCGTCGGCGCAGGAAGGATTAAGGTTGACATCGAAAAACGCTGCATGACCGTGGACGGCAAGACGCTTAAGGAAGGCGATTTTGTCACGCTCAATGGCACACGCGGTCTTGTTTATCAGGGACAACTGGGACTGATCGACGCAACGGAGAACCCCCGGCTGAGAGAGTTCATGGCCCTGGTGGAAAAATACAGGAAACTGGGGGTCCGAACGAACGCCGACACGCCAGCCGATGCCAAAGTCGCTCGCGAGTTTGGCGCCGAGGGGATCGGCCTTTTCCGGACGGAACACATGTTCTACGGGGAAGGTTCGGACGAACCGCTGTTCATCTTGCGGAAGATGATCCTTTCGCGAACGGCCGAGGAACGGCGAAAAGCCCTGGATGAGCTTTTCCCATTCATCAAGCGAGATATCAAGAATACGCTTGAGGCCATGAATGGTCTACCAGTGACGATTCGCTTGCTTGATCCGCCCCTCCACGAGTTCGTCCCGCAAGACGAGGAGAAGCAGGCCGAATTGGCCAAAGCGATGGGCATTTCCGTGGAGGATGTGAAGCGGCGTGGTGAGGAGCTTCACGAGACCAACCCGATGATGGGCCATCGGGGTGTCCGCCTCGGGATTACTTATCCTGAGATCACGGAGGCCCAGGTTCGCGCCATCTTTGAATCGACTGCCGAATTGTTGAAGGCAGGCAAGGATCCCCATCCTGAAATCATGGTGCCCGTGACCTGTGATGTGAAAGAGCTTGATATCACAAAGGTCATCGTGGATCGAATTCATGCCGAGGTCGAAAAGAAATTCGGCGTCACGATCAAGTACTTGTATGGCACAATGATCGAGATCCCGCGAGCCTGCCTGGTGGCGGACAAGATGGCAAAGACCGCCCAGTTCTTCTCGTTCGGCACGAACGACCTGACTCAGATGGGCTTTGGTTTCAGCCGCGATGATATCGGTGGTTTCCTGCCGGACTACCTCGACAAGAGGATTCTCATGGCTGACCCCTTCCAGACCATCGATCAGGAAGGTGTGGGTCAATTGATTGAGATGGCAGTGCAGAAAGGTCGAGCCACGCGACCGGACCTCAAGATCGGAATTTGCGGCGAACAGGGCGGTGATCCCGATTCCGTGGAGTTCTGTTATCGTGTGGGTCTCAATTACGTGAGCTGTTCACCCTACCGTGTGCCGATCGCCCGACTGGCTGCCGCTCAGGCCTCGATCAAGGCCAGCCGGAAGAAGTGATCTTGATCTCACGAGATTCAAATTCTCGGCCAAGATTTGAAGAATCAGCTACAGGAGGTTTCTCTGGAAATCTCCTGTAGTTTTTTTATGGGTCTATATCGCAATCGAGGCACGCTCTGGCAGGCCACCGATGGCGAATGGTGCTTTGTCTCGATGTAGGAACAATTCGTGAATTGCCCCTACGGTCTTTCGACAACGCGTAGTTTGATCTCTTCGTGGAGTCGTTTAACAATGAACCCTGGAGATGGCACGAAGAACGCAGCATGCAGCCTACGCATTTGTGTTGTAAGCTAAAGACATGGAACGGACCATAATCAGCGAGCTGTGAATGTTCGAATCTGAAAACCATGTCGCGCAACAGACGCCACCAAAGCCGCGAGAAGGCCGACAATGTGTTCCCTGGCTCAAAACCAGCGTCGCAAGACGGGAACACGGGATCGAAGAGCACGGATGCCGTCATCCTGCAGCGTGTGCGATTTTTCTTGCTGGCATTTGTGATGATGATCCTTGGTGCGCGGCCTCTTTTTCCCAGTGAGGGGGCGGAGCTTGGCGATGGCATAGCCGTGATCATGCTTCTCCTGGGCGGAATTGTCGTAAGCATGACCTTTTTCCTGGGTAAGCCGCGCGTTTCCATCCGCTTTGGATGGATTGACATTGCCGTTCTCATCGTGGTTCTGCTCGCCATTGTGGCTTCGATCCGGGGCGCCCTGGTGGGAACAACCCGTCCCGCCATCAACATGGCGTGGGAATGGCTGGGATATGGATTGATTTGGATTTTTATCCGACAACTTCGACTCAATCCCAAAGAGAGAAGAATGTTGCTCGCAGGGATGGCAGCAATCGCCGTTGGCGTCGCCTCATATGGGCTTTATCAATACCTGGTCGAGTTTCCCATGATGCGGGAAGAGTTTCAGCGGCACCGAAGCGAATGGCTCCATTCCCTGGGATGGGATGACCTGCAAACGAACCCCGTGTGGCTGGCCCAATTTGAAAACCGCCTTTATAGCCGGGAACCCCTTGGCACGTTTGCTCTGGCGAATTCTCTAGCAGGATTTCTCCTTCCCTGGATGACCCTTCTCATCGCAATTCTGCCGATGTTAGAAATCGTTGCTTTTCGCTTTGGTCAAGCAAAAGGAAATGAGACTCAGTCTCACAATCCGAGCAACGCCACTCGAAGTCACAATCCTCGACGAAGTGTGTCGGACTTCTTACACGTGTCGCGAGTTTCTCAGTTTGTCTGGGCAGCGGGGCTTCTCTCGGCACTCGCTCTGACAGGCACCTGCTTGGTCCTTACGAAAAGCCGCTCAGCCTATGCCGCATTCTTTGTGGCTGTTCTTATTCTGTTTGCTTCCAGCCGGGCAATGTGGCAACGCCAGTGGCGAATCGCGGTTGGTATTGTTGCCACGGTACTCGTGGTGGCCATGGGTGCGGCCGTCTTCTTGCGCGGTCTGGATTGGGCGGTGTTGTCCGAGGCCGGAAAATCATTGACCTATCGCTGGCAGTACTGGACAGCAACCACAGAAATGATTCGAGACATGCCCCTGTTAGGCTGCGGTCCGGGGAATTTTCGTTATGCCTATCTTCGGTATAAACTCCCAGAAGCCAGCGAGGAGGTTTCCGATCCCCACAATTTTGTCCTGGAACTGGCCGCTAATGTTGGTATCCCGGGAGCACTCGCGCTGTGCCTGGGATTGTTAGGCACCGCGAGCCAGCTTGTGAGAGCACACCTGCGTGGCTATAGCGATCACGGGCCAGAAGCTTTCTCTGGCGCTGGTTCCGGATTACACGGCGAAAGAGTCAACGAAGGAAAGGATACCCCACGATTGATCCTGGCGCCCGAGGTACTAGCAATCGGAGTCGGCTGGGTCTTGGCCTGGCCAGCAGGTTGGTTGTTTGGCCTGCTAAGCTCTGCACCACAGACCGGGACAATCATTCTAGTAGGTTGTCCGGTGGCCTTTCTCTGTCTGCTGGCATTCTGGCCCTGGATTAACGGCGGCCGATGGACGCCCATCATGGCCCTCGCCAGTTTGATCGCACTTGGAACACACTGGCTGGCAGCGGGCGGTCTGACTTTCCCTGGTGTGGCGTACTCGTTTTGGCTGATTTGGGCTTTGAGTCAGGATTTGATTGATGAGAAGTCGCCGACAAGGCAAGCGTCTGCCAGCACATTTCAATCTGAGTCGGTGGTGAGACGTAGTGTTTCTTTCCTATCCCCGCATCTGAAAGAGGTTTCGTTGTCGGGTATCTGGACATATGTAACCTGTGCTGTGCTCGGTGTGACAGGGTTCCTTTGTTATTTCACAGCCTACGCACCGGTCCTTGATGCCCGGGGCTTGATGGCAGAAGCTGCTCGCATCAAAAACATTTCCCATTTCAAGGCCGAAGAACTTCTCCGTGCCGCTGCGAAGGCCGATCCCTGGGCTTATGAACCCTGGTTGCGAATGCTGGAACTATGGGTCGAGGCAATACGGTCTGAGGGCAACCAGAAAGAACCGTGGCAACCGAAAGAAGTGGAGAAACTCAAGACATCGGTCACAGAACTGCGGATACCCCGGGCAAACGAACTTCAAGAGTATGCGGTAAATCTGCTTAAGCGAGCCAGAAATCATCATGCCGTTTACTGGAACCTGGCCATTGCATACCAGGAATTGGCACAGGCAACAGAAAATAGAGAAGCCCTTGGCCAGGCAATTGAGTACGCCCAGCAAGCAATCACGCTTTATCCAAATCAGGCCACTTATCACGTCGGTTACGCAGAAATGCTTCTGAAATCAGGAAGACTTCATGAAGCCCAGGCAGCCGCGAAAAAGGCCCTCTGGTTACATGAAGTGACACCTCATCAGGATCGCAAATTGCCGGAGGAAACTGTGGCGAATCTAAAAGCCATTCTCCAACTCAGCCGAACCGAGGTAAACACCAACCGGTCAGCCCCTTGAGAAAGCGAGCGATTGCTTGCTTCGGTATGGCATGTTGGCCGCGCGTTCGTCTCACCTTTCGGGACTCTGGAGGGGACGCAAGACAATGTCCTTGAAACGAATCTTGAGGGTGCCCCCAGGGTGAATTTGAAGGGCAATGTGTCCCATCAATCCTACACGACGGAGTCGATGCGCATCATCATCGAGCCGGCCCCGGCCATCGTAATCGGCAACCGGCACGCCATTGACAAAGGTCTGGATCCGAAAACCGTCGCAGACAATGCGAATACCATTCCAAGCCCCAGGGCTGGCCGGATCATCAGCATGGAACCATTTCCAACCTTTGGGCGCGTGCTCCGGTTTGGCATTAGCTGGCGACCCAACATCCGGCCACAGCCAGATTTGCGCCCCACGTGTCTCATCATAAATGAACCCCGATCGCCAGGGACCGGGCGGGTTAATATCGACCTGCGGTCCGTCCATGTAGTACGCCTGATCATCGTAGCGGCTGCGAACCTGAATCCCGCTGTTGCCGCTGGAGCTGGAAAGCGTCTGGACTTTCACCGAAAGTTCAAAATCGGAAAACTCCTTTTCCGTCATGAGCCAAATGTAATTATGGGGGCTACCTGCCGGGACCTCGGCCATTATTGACCCATCCACAACTTTCCAATAACCACGCCTGCTCTCATCCTGAGGCTTGCACTTCACGACCCAACCGTTGAGCGTCTCGCCGTCAAACAGGCGAATGGTACCGCGTTCATCCTGGGCAGTAGCCTTTTCCTGTGCGATGGTGTTCCCACACGCAGACAGCACAATCCCGAAGATGCCGACACACCACATCCAAATTGCAGGGACCTTCGACCTCTTCGTTCCCGGACGCCGTTGTACCATGGCTCACACCTCATTCTAGTGACACTCGCTTGCTTATCCGTGGAGGATCACCACACCCTTCTCAGAATACGCGCCCGTGGTAACTGGAGCACAATCTCACAGAATGCCAGTGCGAATACGGGCATTTGACCTGCCGGTAAAGACAATTCATCAATCACCCCTGCCGTTTCCCGACGATGGGAGTCCGATCTCCTTGCGAACCTAATCTCAATATGATGCCCGAATCCACTGGTGAAATCAAAACCACACCCCGAATCCTTTCGAAAGAACGATTCTGACTCTTTGGACGAGTGAACCTTGAGCAACAAACCCTGTCCATTAAACAGGGGTATTTCTTCCGAAAAGCGACTGGCTTAGGGATTTCGTCCCAGAGCCGGATGGCTTGTCATTCCTCGGAATGAGAGTTACGATAGCGCTTTTACGCACAAAGCAGGAGTTTTCATCGGTAATGAGACACATTCTCACAGCACTTGTTCAAAACGTACCCGGCGTACTATCCCACATTGCGGGGATGCTCGCATCCCGCGGATATAATATCGACAGCTTGGCGGTGGGAGAAACGGAGGACCCGCGACTTTCGCGGATGACGTTTGTCGTCGTCGGGGACGATGCTGTCATCGAACAAGTCCGAAAGCAACTGGAAAAGATTGTGACCGTGGTACGCGTCGATAATGTCAGTACCCGGGACTATGTGGAACGCGACTTGATGCTCATCAAAGTCGCAGCTCCCCCCGAAAAAAGAGGAGAAATTCGAGAACTCGTTGAGATTTTTCGGGGACGGATCGTGGACGTAGCCCCGCAGAGCATGATCATCGAGATATCCGGCCAGGAAAAGAAGGTCGAATCTTTCATCGAGCTGATGCGCCCGTTCGGGATTCTTGAACTGGTCCGGACAGGGCGAATTGCGATGGTGAGGGGCGAGACCACATTGAAGTTCGACGAAAACAATAACGGCCAGGAATATCCGGTCAAAAGTCTGACGCGATAACCGATCTGAGAAGTCACTGTATTAAGGCCTAGTTCAAGAGGAGTCTCCATTATGCCGGCAAAGATTTATTACGACCAGGATGCCGATCTGTCGTTACTCAAGGGAAAGACAGTAGCCGTTATTGGCTATGGCTCTCAGGGTCATGCCCACGCACAGAACTTGCGTGATAGCGGCATCCGGGTCATTGTTTCTGAATTACCGGGGACGGCCAATTACAAACTTGCGGTGGAACACGGATTCCAGCCCCTTTCCGCTGAGGAGGCAAGCAAGCAGGCAGACATCATCACAATTCTGTTGCCGGACGAGATTCAGCCGGATGTCTTTCGGGCAGCGATCCGTCCTAATTTGCGACCGGGTAACGTCATCGTTTGCTCGCACGGATTCAATGTTCACTATGGGCAGTTTGACATTCCTGACGGGGTTGCTGCTGTCCTCGTAGCCCCCAAGGGACCGGGACACCTGGTCCGTTCGGAGTTTGTCAAAGGCGGCGGCGTGCCTTGCCTGGTCGCAAACGGCCCCAACGGAACCGACGAGACATTTAAGCTCGCCCTGGCCTACGCCAAGGGAATTGGCGGAACACGCGGCGGCGTGATTGAGACGACGTTTGCGGAAGAGACCGAAACCGACCTCTTTGGAGAACAGGTTGTTCTTTGCGGTGGCGTCAGTGAGTTGATTTGTGCGGCATTCGAGACGCTGGTGGAGGCCGGTTATCAGCCGGAATTGGCCTATTTTGAATGTATGCATGAATTGAAGCTGATCGTTGATTTGATGTACCAGGGCGGTTTGAGCTACATGCGGTACAGCATTTCCAACACGGCTGAGTACGGCGACTATACACGAGGCAAGCGGATTATCAATGAACAAACGCGTGCCGAAATGAAGAGGATCCTTGCCGAGATTCAGTCGGGCGCATTTGCAAAAGAGTGGATCCTCGAGAATAAGGCAAATGCTCCTGTGTTTAAGGCGCTCCGAAAGAAGGCCCGTTCTCATTTGATTGAGGAAATCGGTCGAAAATTGCGAAAGATGATGAAATGGATTGACGTTAAGGAAGTTTGATTGCCCTTTTTTCCAGACGAAAGTCCGTCGCCCAGACGTGCTCGACAGCATGTCTGGGTTTTTTGTTTGTCAACCAAGAATGCTCATCGTGGTTTATCATCCAAGCGCATAGCGGGGACCCAGTTGCTTCGCATATAATGTTAGCGATGGGACGGGAAACGCTTGCTCTTGAGTCGGTTCCATTGCCTCCATTACTTGGTGGTGTGTTCGCTGAAAAGCCTCGATAGACGAGTTCGAGAATTGATCCATGTCACAGCAATCCCCCGATTTCAGCCGTTTTCATTGTCCAACGCCCCTTGCAACGCACGAGACGATCCAGCTGGCTCATGGTGGTGGTGGGCGTCTCATGCGGCAACTCATCAGCGAGGTCTTCCTGCCTGCGTTCCGCCGCGAGGGTGACACCGAAGGCTTGAGGCAGCCGCCCCACGACAGCGCAGAAATCCGGCTGGGTGATGGAACACGAATGGCCTTCACCACAGATGCGTTCGTGGTAAGCCCAATTTTCTTCCCCGGCGGCGACATCGGCAAACTGGCGGTCTTTGGGACCGTCAATGATCTGGCAATGTCAGGGGCAAAGCCGTTATGGCTCAGTGCCAGCTTCATCATTGAAGAAGGACTGCCCATGGAGATCCTCTCGCAAATCGTTCGCTCGATGCGGGAGGCAGCCGATGAAGCAAGTGTTCGAATCATCGCGGGAGATACCAAAGTTGTTGATCGCGGAAAAGGAGACGGCCTTTACATCAGTACAACGGGCCTGGGTTGGATTCCAGAGGACGTTCACATCTCACCCGCCCATATCCGACCGGGGGATAAGGTCATCCTTTCTGGTGACATTGGCCGTCACGGGATTGCTATCATGTCGGTGCGAGAAGGATTGCAGTTCGAAAATGCCTTACCGAGCGACTGCGCGCCCCTTCATCGCATCGTTCGAGCTATGGTAAAACACAACGTGCGCGCGATTCACTGTCTCCGCGATTTGACCCGGGGAGGTCTGGCGACAGCCCTCAACGAACTGGCCCAGGATGCCCATGTGGGATTTGTCATCGAGGAATCTCGTATCACGGTTATGCCGCCGGTTGCTTCCGCATGCGAAATGCTTGGGCTGGACCCTCTGTATGTCGCTAACGAGGGGCGGTTCGTTGCCATCGTCAGCCCCGAGGCAGCGGACGCTCTGCTGGAGGTTATGCGTGGACAAGCGGACTCGGCGGGGCCGCAAATCATCGGTGAGGTGCGGCCCGAGCCTCCAGGAGTTGTGGAAATCAAAACGTCTTACGGAAGCTCAAGAATTCTCGATTGGCTTTCTGGCGAACAGATGCCACGGATTTGTTAACAGGCGTAGGTGTTCAATCTTCGTGTCATTAGACTATGATATAGGTCCGAACTGGAAGCAAATCGTGAGCAGACATCGCCGCGATTGCCAATCCGATGGATTCAACCCATAGTTGTGGCAATTCACAAATTGCCCTTTATTTTTTCGACAACGGGTGTTCCGGTCTGCCTGTAGGGTCGTTCAAGACGACGAGGGGGGTTCAACATGAGACAAACACTGGGCTGCGGGACGGTGGTGCTCATCATGATGGCTTTTTCGTCCTACGCGCGAGCCGAAGAAGGGACCATCATTTTTGCCGATTCATTTCAGGGACGATTGGCCGAAGGCTGGAGCTGGCTCCGAGAGTTACCAGGCGCGTGGCGCATTCGCGAGGGTGGCCTGGAAATACGTGCCCTTCCTGGCGACGCAAACACGGTAAAGAATGCCCTGCTTCGCTCGGCACCGGATCGGGCGGCGGGGGCTTTCGCTGTCGAAGTCACAGTATCAAATCTCACACCTCCCACAGTCCAGTTTGAACAGGTCGGAATAACGTGGTACGTCGACGGCAAACCCGTGTTCAAGCTGGTCAAAGAACTCATTGACGGAAAGACTTACATTATCCCGGGCCGAAAACCCGTGGAAAACGTCCCTGTCCGCCTGCGGTTGGTTGTTGACGGGCACCGTTGGACGGCTCAATATCGTCCCGCAGGCGAAAAGGAATTCCTCGTGGCGGCTGAGGGAACCTTGCCGCCCGAAAAGAACGACCAGGTGAGTCTGCAATGTTATCATGGTCCTGAGGACTCGGAACACTGGATGCGATTCGAAGACTTCCGGATTGTCCGGTTGACTCGCAAGCCTTAATTCAGTTGCCGGGCCAATTTGGCTCTGAAAGCTTGATTACTCCCGCGGACTCCATTTGGAAAGAATGCTACCGAAGAACTGCAAATCGAGGAGGTTCAACATGAGACAGCTCATTATTGTTCTGTGCGCCGTGCTAAGTCTGTTCGTTAATGCGATGGGAGGATGGGCAGAATCGCCTCAGACTGCTCAAAAAGGAAAGATTCGCGTTTTACTCACACATGGAGGGCATGCGTTCGAGGAGAAACCGTTCTTTCAGATGTTCGACAACATGGAGGGCATCGAATATAAAGCCATAAAACTGCCGGACCAGGCCGACATGTTGAATCCAAAAGCGGCAGAAGAGTTTGATGTTCTGGTGATGTACGACATGGTTCCCGCTATCTCCCCGCAACAGCAAGAGGCATTTGTGGCTTTGTTGAAAAAGGGAATCGGTGTGGTGTCCTTGCACCATAACATGGGCGCCCACCGCAACTGGGACGAGTTTCGAAAAATCATCGGCGGCAAGTTTGTTCTGGAGAAATGTGTTATTGATGGACAGGAGTACCAGCCATCCGGCTGGGCACACGGTCAGGACTACAAGGTTATCATTGCCGATCCAAACCACCCCATTACCCGAGGCTTAAAGGATTTCACGATTCACGATGAGACCTATAAGGATTATTACACGGCTCCGAACGTCCACGTCATTTTGAAAACGGACTGCCCCACAAACGATCCCGAAATTGGCTGGGTCACCAAGTACGAGAACAGTCGGGTATTCTATCTGATGCTGGGGCATGACAGTCTCGCATGGAATAACCCCAATTATCCCGTGATTCTGAAGCGCGGGATCGAATGGGCAGCCGGGCGACTCGAATAACCCAGCGATTTCTCGACTCAGATTGACTCACATTCCACCGGGCATTTGCCGGTGTGGGTGTGTGGTTTCATTGCTTCCGGAGACGGAGCCGAAATGTCAGCGGACCAGCGTGTCGTCGTGATCACAGGCGTCAGTCGTGGCTTGGGGCGGGCGATGGCAGACAGATTCATTGCCCTCGGCCATCGGGTTGCCGGATGCGCCCGGTCCAGGTCCGGCGTGGAGGAATTGGGCAAGATCTACGGCGACTCGCACCTTTTCAGGGTCGTTGATGTGTCGAACGACGAATCGGTTGCCGCCTGGGCCAAGGACGTTCTTGATAGACTCGGCCCGCCGGATCTGCTGATTAACAATGCTGCTCTCATCAATCGTAATGCACGTTTGTGGGAAGTTGGCCCGGATGAATTCCAGGCTCTCCTGCGGGTGAACATTGGTGGGATCCACTTGACGATCAGACACTTTGTGCCATCTATGCTGGAACGAAAACGCGGGGTCATTGTCAACTTTAGCTCCTATTGGGGACGATCTGGAGCAGCCGAAGTGGCCCCCTATTGCGCAACGAAGTGGGCTGTGGAGGGACTGACCCAGGCACTCGCTGAAGAACTACCACCCGATCTGGCCGCCGTCGTTGTCAATCCAGGGATTATCGACACAACAATGCTCCGGAGCTGTTTCGGTCCTCAGGCCGCCGCCTATCCAAAGCCAGGAGAGTGGGCCCAGCGGGTCGTACCTTTCCTCCTTTCGCTGGGACGTTCCCACAACGGTCGGTCATTGACAGCCCCCTGGTCAGATCGTCCCGAAGATGATTGATGGTCCGGGGCTACATAATGCTCCTGGGCGAGGCCTGTTGCTTTGAGAATGTTAGCTCCTCACCACTTTCAGGCGCAACCCGATGGAATGGTCACCGCGGCTCCGAGGGATTCGTGAAATAGAGGGTGATTCACGAATCGTCCCTACCGGCAAATATTAAAGTCCTTCCGCACAAGGCGGTGATCAGCTGTCGCATCCCAAAAACTGCTCAACCTGCGAAACGTGCAACACAGGGGAAGCACGTGGAGTCGCCTCTATCCGCCAAAGGACTACATCTGCAATTAAGAGGGCGAAATCCTGAGTCTGCCCCCCGCGGGCCTCGCTTACCCCTAAACTGGTGGATGAACAGCCACGTTGCAGCGTGCGCGTTTTGACCCCCGAAAAATCGTCACTAATCGCACCAACGGAAATCGACCGAAAAAAGAGGTGACTGGTTGCGAAAGTATTTCTGGTTGACCGGGTCTCTCAAGACCGACAAAGTGGCGACTCTTTGACAGGCCGATCTTTCCGGTTGATAATTCAAGGAAAAGGGTTAGAGAAGATGGGAGCCATAGGAAATCTAGGCGAAGAATGGATGCAGACCTCGCACCCGCTCACTGTTAGCTTTCCTTCCTCCATGGCCGACGTGTTTGAAAAATGTCGTCAATTTCTGGTCCAGCCCTTTGGCACCTCGAACGGCGACCGGGACCTTGCCGAGGCCGTTTACACGAGTCTTTCACCTGCGGACAACGCAGGCCCGTGGATAGAGGTCGGGGGCCGGCGGATTCTTCAATTCGGTACAAACGATTACCTCGGATTGGCGAGTCATCCCGCCGTACGGCGCCGTGCCGCAGAAGTTGTGGCGGAATACGGTGTAGGACAGCCTATGGGCTCACGACTCCTCACCGGCAGTGTTGCCCAGCACGTAGAGCTGGAATCAAAGTTGGCACGGTTTAAGGGTACCGAAGACGCCATTCTGTTCTCAGCCGGCGCGCTGGCTATGATCGGGGCGCTCACCGCCCTTGCGGGGGCCAACGACATAGTCTTTATCGATGAGAATGCCCACGCGACCTTGAGACTGGGTGCCAGGGCCTCAGCGGCAACGATTCGTGTGTTTCGACACAACGACGTCAACCATCTGGAAACACTCTTGCAGAAGACTGATCCAAAAGCAGGCAAAATCGTCGTCGTGGACGGTGTTTACAGTATGCAGGGGGATGTCGCTCCGCTACCCGACTTGGTTGATTTGCGCCGTAGGTTTGGTTTTCGACTCTTTGTTGACGATGCCCACGCTAATGGGGTCTTTGGTCCCCAGGGTCGGGGAACACCGTTCCATTTCGGCGTTCAGGATGAAGTGGATCTCCACCTGGGTACGTTCAGTAAGGCCTTTGGAACGATCGGCGGCTTCGCCGCAGGGTCTTATGACGTTATCACCTATCTTCGCTATCATGCACCGACTTACATCTTTACGAAGGCCCTGCCGTTAGCGATAACCGAGGCTACGAGCGTGGCCCTTGATCTTCTCCAAGCAGCGGACGACCGCCGTGCGACGCTTTGGAGCAATGCACACCAGCTTCAGACGATGCTTCGAGAAGCAGGTTTCAATGTGGGGCCCACCCAATCCCCCATCACGCCTGTTTACGCCCCTGGCCTAAAGGCCCTCTACTGGGCCATGCAACTCCGGGAAAAGTTCGCCATTTGGGGTTCACCTTCGACCTACCCTGCCGTCAAGATGGGACAATCACTTCTCCGAGTCATCCCAACCGCGCTCCATACCCCAGAAGACCTCCAATATCTTGTGGAGTCGCTGACAGCCATCGAAGCGACACTGAGCCTTGGTCAGCTTATGCCCGTGATTTGACTCGGAATCGGTCGTGTCGTTTTCGCTACACCTGACCAGAATCGTCTTCTGCTTCCTGAAGCCATTTCTGAAGAGTCTCTTTCTCGGGTGAAGCAGCCTCTTGCGGCAAGTGTGCCTGAACGGTACGTCCACCAGTCTCCTGGTCACTCCCTGAGGGGACACCGTCCACAGTTTTGGGAACGCTCCCAAAGACCCTGGCATCCTCTTGAGATGTCCCTTCCTCGGAAAATCTTGGCTTTAGGTCGCCGAGCGAAACAATGTGACCTTGACTGTCTTCCGGGGCAGGCTCTCCTCCCGCAATCTTGGCATCCGGATAAAGAGGAAAAACGATGGCGCCCGTGGGACACACGCGGGCACAAGCCGGGCAACCAGGGCGACACTGATCAGGCTGTGCCGTGAACACACGACCATCCTTGTTCACATCGTAAACACCAAACAGACAATAGTTGAGGCATTCAAAGCAGTTAACACATGCCTCATCATCGAGGACCGGATACCAACGTGGATGGACCTCTTCTTGGATTTCCTCCAGTAAAGGACGACTCGCACTGGAGCGTTCCACAGGAGAGAGATACTCGGCGCTCAGTGCCGCAATCGTGTTCTGCAGGACCTCAAAGGAGCCGTACTCACGGTAATCGAAGGCCCAAAGGCGACGCACGTCGTCTTGCCCCTGCGGGTCTTCCTGATCAACAATCTGGCGTGCCAATCGATACCGAAGTCCATTGGCGCGGAGCACAAGCTGCGCTGCCCTCGGATACATCGGGGCAAGCAGAATCATGTCTGTCGCCAGCCGTCGAAGGTGCTCAAACACCGGCCCTTGGGGCACCACATCATAAAGATGAGGGACAATCAGGGCTGGCAAACCACCTGCCACTTCCAAAACCTGCGAGACCATGTGGCGAAAGGCAGGTTCTGCGTAAGAACCCCTTGGGCGCGAGAACACCAGTGTGATACCCGAATGGACTGCCATACCAATGCCCTGTTGAACGATTGCCAAAGCCTTCGAATACGCAATATACCAGATCAGGAAAGAAACGTCGATCTTTCTCACCCACACCTTCGTTTCTAGGCGATCTCGGCAATTTAGGCAAACATAACCGATCAGGCAAAATCCCATTGCGCTCGCCACATCGCGAAAAACCTCGTTTTGGACAAAACCCGGCGGTCGGAGAACCGAATTGCAAGAAATGGATAAACTTTGTCGATTATATCGAAGACGATGCAAGTAACACCGCGCGTATTCAACACTTGAGCCGTTGAGGATCAGTGTTTGAATGATCCTTCCACGCAAGATCGGAAGCCTTTGGTGCTAACACCATGTCCGACCCGATGAGTCACTCACAAACCGCTCCCGCATGCGATGGAGTAACATCGCAGGTGCAGGCGTCCGTTGGGGTGCCGGGCGCCACAGCGCGAATCGACCCCCCTCATCTGGTCGGTCAGAGTAAAGTGCCTCAAAGTAACCTCTCCCCAACTAAGGAAGACGGCGATCATCCGCCACTCGTTGAGCAGGACGAAACGTCCACGATTGAGGGTATCACAGAAGAAGCCCCCCCCAGCGGCAAGTCCCTTTCGCCCGAGCGAATTCGACGACATGCCCGCCAGTTGGCAGCGGTCCTCCGACGACGGCAGGAACAGCTTGACCATCGAGAGGCCCAATTGAACGCTCGGGCTGCCCAGATCGAGAATGACCTTCGCGTTTTGCGGCTCCTGTGGAATGAACGCCACGCGGAATGGGAGGAGAAACGACAGCTTCTCGCCGAACGAGAAGCCGCGCTTGCTCAACGCCGAGCCGAGATTGGCGAACGCGAAGAACTCCTTTCACAACGGGAACAGTTTCTTGCCCAATGGGAAGAGTCACTTCGCGTACGAGAGGCAGACCTCGCCAAGCAAGAACAAACCCTGGAACAGAAACGCAAGGAGTTGTCGCGCCGCGAAGCCGAACTCCAGATTCGCGAAAGCGACCTTGCAGCGTATGCCGTCCTCATCGATCGTGAACCAGAGGCCCCAGAGTCATCAGCGACCAGCGATGCTTTGTCCTCGCACAACAGTGATCTCATCAGAAAGAAAAACGAACTGGAGTATTACTGCCAGGAGGCCAAGAAGCTCTTTACGGAACTCCAGGACGCCCGGCAAAGATGGAAAGAAGAGGAAAGGCAGTGGCGTCAGCGGTGGGCCATGGAGCAGCGCCAAGCTATGGCAGAGCTTGCACTGCAGCGGGAGGCTGTTGCCAAACGCTCGCAAGCCCTTGATCGGCTCCAACAGGAACTGTCGCAACTCAAAGAGGAAGTCGAAGCCAAGCACCGAGAGGCAATCGAACATCACCTTGCCGCCTGTGAACTTGCAGCGATACTGGAGAAGGACCAGGCCCTGGCCACAGTCGCGCAACAACTCATTACGTTGAGGCAAAAACTGGATCAAACGGTGAAAGCATCGCTGGAAGAACAGCGACGGCGTGAACAACAAGTNGCGATGACCCAAGCCCGACTTCACTCATTGCACCAACAGATCACAGAAGAAAAGAAGAGAATTGACGAGTACATAGCAGCACGGCTGGCGGAACTTGAGAAAATGGCGTCTCACCTCGCTGATCGAGAAAAACAACTCGTCGTTAAAGAGCAAGAAATGAACGAGCGAGTCGCCGCCTGGCAACTTACAGAACTGGGGTACATCCTGGAGATTCAAAGGTTACGGGAGTGTTTAGAAGACGATTCCAACCCGAGTAATTTACGAGATCAGAATACCTAGACTCGCGACAACCAACTCTTCCGAAAGGGAAAGGTTCCGAGAAGTCGCGATCTATCGCGCAAAAACGAAAGCCCACAGCTAGAAACCCAACGCTGCGGGCTTTCTGATGACTCAACAGAACGGTTCAACGCACCGATACTTGATCAATACTCGCGGTCGGTCTTGATCCCTGGCATTGGTTGCGGGTACATGCCAATCGTTTCGTCGAACTGGATTGGAGCGGGCGACTCTTCCGTGAACTTATCTACATCAGGGGCCAGCTCGTGCGGGTGATTCAGTGCTTCTTCGTACGTGACAATCCGACCGAAATGGGCGGCCATTCGCCCCATCGTCGTCACCAGGCTTGCCTGCACGCCGCGCTCGACTTCGTTGTACGGTTGGTCTTTAATGATGGCCTCGATGAGGTCCACCCACTCCATTTGATACGGGTTCGGTTCGGGCTGCGGAAATGCCCAAAGCAGGCTTTCCTGGGCAAAATCGTGCCCCTTGAACGTTCGGACACGCCCGGGGGTGTGAGCCGACGTGGAAATGATGCAACAGCCCTTCGTGCCATGGCCATAGCTGGCGAACTCATTATGGCAGCCAGCCATTTGCCGTCCGAAGTAGAACAGTTTCGTCCCGTCGGGATAAGTGTACTCAATTGAGTACGTATCCAGGTTCTGATCCACGGCTTTGCCGCGATAATGACGCCCACCCAACGCGTGGGCTTTAATAGGCCAGGCACCCTTCATCCACGAGCATTCATCAATCTGGTGAATATAGAAATCACTGTACACGCCGCCACTGGCCCAAATGAAACTGTGGAACTGCCGAATCTGGAATCGCAATTCGCTGATGTTTTCGGGTTTTGGTCCGACGTTGGCGGCGGGGCCACCCATCCGGTAAGCATGAAGGAACTGGATATCGCCGATCTCGCCGTCCTCAATGCGTTTCTTCAATTCCTGACGACCCCGGCAGTGACGGACCATAAGTCCCACGCCAACCTTGAGATTCTTCTCCACAGACTTCTTGCCAAGCTCAAACATGCGGCGTGATGTTGGACCATCAACCGTCACCGGTTTTTCCATGAACACGTTCAGGCCCTTCTCGATCGCATACTGGAAGAACACCCAGCGGAAGGCAGGCGGGGTAGCGAAGATGGCCACATCACCGGGCCGCAGACAATCCATGGCCTTCTTGTAGGCGTCGAAACCGACAAACAAACGATCCTCAGGCACATCAACCTGGTCGGCAAACCGCTCTTTCAGGCTCTTGAAACTCCGTTCGACGCGATCCGCAAAGACGTCGCCGAGTGCCACAAGTTTGATCGGAACATTAAGAATCTTTTGAACGGACAGAGCATCCGATGCAGCCCCAGTCCCTCGACCACCACAGCCGATAAGCGCAACCTGAATGGTGTTGTTTTCACCGGCGTGCACATGAGGCATCACAACGCCTGTGAGCGCAGACGCGGCTGCCACCTGGCCCGTTGTCTTGAGAAATGTCCGACGTGTTGTTCCCTGTTGGGACGCACTCATTGTGAACCTCCCTTGTTTCATAACGGAAAGACTTGGAAACGGAACATCACTATCAACACACAAACTTTAGCCACCGCCAGATTGTGTGCACGAGCAACATCGAGTGTGGCCTAGGGTGCACCGTACGAGCACCCCTCGCGTTTAGCCGGTCCTTTCGGACCTGCCTTCGTGAGAGGCTCGTTCTGCGAGATTGGGCTTCATTGTGATGAAAATCGCAACGCATAACAAGTCCCCGGAACGTTCAAGTGAGCACGTCGTATGGAGATCTCAATTCCGATACAACCGTTCGCATTCAGCACCTCGCACATTTCTTAAGACGCAAACCATGCCAGTGGTAAAGGCGATACCGGACGAGTAAACTGGGCAGGTAATCAACAGAAAAGTATTGTTCACTTTCAACGATCTGAGGAGGCATCACGATGCAAGTTATTCTTTCCCGTTTCGCAGCATGGTGTCGAATTGTGGCCGTTCTCGGCCTGAGCTTTGTGCTATCAAGTTATCTTGCAGATATGGTAAGTGCGCAGGCAAGCGGCTCTTCCCAAGGGCCTTTCACAGTCGAGAAGACAGACCATGGCGTGAGTGTTAAGTGTGAGGGCAAACTCTGGGCCAACTACGTGGCCGACGGGGAATTCAAACCGTATGTCTGGCCGATCATCGGCCCGACCGGGCAACCAATGACGCGAGAATGGCCCCTGGGTGAGGGTACAGGCGAAAAACATGATCATCCCCATCAGAAGTCCATGTGGTTCACACATGGGGACATCAACAAGGCCGATTTCTGGGCCGAGGGGCCTGATCGCGGTCGGACGATCCACCGGGAATTTCTCGAGATTTCAGCGGGAACAAAGGCCGTCATCGTCACGCGCAATGACTGGGTGCTGGCTGACGGCACGAAGATTCTCGAGGATGTGCGAAAGCTCATTTTCTCCCGATTGGGTGAGCATCGGGTCATCGACTTCAACATCCGCTTGACGGCGACAGCGGATAGCGTCACCTTTGGTGACACCAAAGAGGGGACTTTCGGACTTAGAGTCGCCGAAAGTATCGCGGTGGACGGTAAAAAGGGCGGACAAATCGTGAATAGCGAAGGCCAAACTGATGCACAAGCCTGGGGCAAGAAGGCAAAATGGGTGGACTATTCAGGCCCAGTGGGCGATCAAATTGTGGGCATTGCCGTGCTCAACCACCCCTCCAGTTTTCGTTTCCCGACGTACTGGCACGTCAGAACCTATGGTTTGTTTGCAGCCAATCCTTTCGGCTGGCATGATTTCGTCGGGCGCTCCGATGTCAGCGGTGCCTACACGCTGGGAAAAGGCCAGTCGATCGTGTTCGCATACCGTGTCATCCTCCACAAAGGGCGGGCCGACGAGGCAAAGATTGCGGAAGCGTTCGAGCAGTACGCAGCAGCTCCCCCCGAGGCCATCCCCTGAGAAAATCTTACAGCTCAGGTTGTGTGTATAGGTTTCCGAATTAATCTGGCTGCTTGTTTTGACGCACGACCAGCCATATTATGTTTTTGTATCTCCGGGCTACTCAATTTGCCTGCAAACTCGCAGCACATATCCCAGCTTTCTTAAACCGTCCGGTCAATTCAGTCAGTAAGACCGCTACGATTGATTGAAGGGCACTCTCAGCCGGGGTCGAAGTATAAGATCAGGGACGCTGCGCCCGTGCCATAGGTATGCGCATCGACCCCGACCATACGACGCAAACAGTCCTCGAATTTGTCTGAGAAGGAGATTATGAGCCAGGTTGTGGCAAAATCCCCTAACGGACTGCCGGGAGTGCCGGGCGGACTCCTTAACAATTTCGCGCAGTGGGTCGCCGATGTGGGCGCCCGCACGATGGAATGGGTTATTGGCCTTGGCAGCATCAGCCTGTTCCTGGGGCGCACACTCCGTTGGATGGTCACGAAGCGCCCTCGGCGAGAAACGATCATCTGGAATTTTTATCAAATTGGCGTTCTGAGTTTACCCGTCGTGGCGTTGACAGGGACATTTGTGGGCATGGTCCTGGCCGTCCAAAGTTATGCCCAGTTCAAAATGTTGAACCTGGAAACGCGGCTCGGGGCTGTGATCAACATGTCGCTGGTTCGAGAGCTTGGCCCCGTTCTGGCCGCCACCATGCTAGCAGGGCGTGTGGGGAGTGCCATGGCCGCAGAATTGGGGACCATGCGCGTCACGGAACAGATCGATGCCTTAAGCGTGATGGGGGCGGATCCAATCCATTATTTGGTCGTTCCGCGATTCCTGGCTTGCCTGTTCTTGATTCCGGCTCTTACCTTGATGGCGGATTTCATGGGAGTCGTTGGCGGCTACTACTACAGTGTTTACCTCTTGAATATCGACGCCTACTATTACCTTCAGAATTCAGCAAACTATGTGGGATGGTTCGATCTGGCGGCGGGCACATTCAAGACATTGTTTTTCGGTGCCGCAATCGCCATCGTCGGTTGTCATCACGGATTCCATTGCGATCCCGGCGCCGAGGGGGTTGGCCGGGCGGCCACTTATGCGTTCGTCCATGCGTTCGTCATGATCCTGTTGTTAGATTTGATCCTGGGAATTGGATTGGACGCCCTTTACAACGTTTTGTTTCCACAAGGCCCGCGGCTCGTATGACTCGGTAAAGAACTTGCGTTTAAGCACCTTGAACGGTTGAATGATCGCCCAACAGGAAATGCCCAATCAAGGGGATAGCCAGCCGACCGCGGATCGGATGTTGGTCGAGGTCGAACACCTTGCGGTGGCCTTCGGGCGGCAGGTCGTGCTTCGGGAGATCAATATTCGAATCCGTCGAGGAGAGACCGTAGCCATCCTCGGAGAAAGTGGCTGTGGAAAAACGGTGTTGCTCAAAACGCTTGTGGCCCTTCAACGTCCCACAAAAGGCCGTGTCCTATTTGATGGGCAAGACCTGTTTCGGTTACGTTCATACGAACTGGCAAAACAAAGGATTCGGATGGGTTTTGTCTTTCAGCAGGCAGCGTTATTTGACAGTATGACGATCGGAGAAAATATTGCCTTTCCATTACGTCAGCATACTTCTTTGAGCGAGGAAGAGATTCAGACCGTTGTGCGGGATCGCTTGCTCGAAGTCGGACTTCCCGAGAACGTGTTGCGCAAGAAGCCGGGGGAAATCTCGGGTGGTATGCGTAAGCGTGTAGGTTTGGCCAGGGCACTGGCACTGGAACCGGAGCTAATGCTCTATGACGAGCCGACCACCGGTTTGGACCCGATCATGAGTGACGTGATCAACGAACTGATCTTGCGGACCCGACGTGAACATCCGGTAACAAGTGTGATTGTGACTCACGATATGCGAACGGCAACAAAAGTCGCGGATCGGATCATCATGTTATATCCTCTTGCGCGACTTGAACCTGGGGAGTCACAGATCCTTTACGATGGCCCGGCAAGCGAGATTGAGTCAGCACCCGATGACCGCGTCATTCAGTTTGTTCGAGGTGAAGCACGGGAGCGATTGATGGAATTATCTCGTGATGAGTTGCCGAACCAGCTAGGAGTGGGAGAGGCCGCCCATGGATGAACGTTTGATGCAATTCCGCATCGGCGTGATGGTCCTCGCCAGCATTTTGATTGCGGCCATTCTCATCGTGACGTTTGGCGAATGGCGGTGGCCATTTCCGGCGGAGTACACCGTGTACATTCGTTTTGCAGAGGCCCCGGGGGTAGCTGAGCGCTCCCCTTTACGAAAAAGTGGCATTGTCATCGGCTATGTGCGAAATGTGGAACTGACGCCGGAAGGCAGCGTGCTGGTCACGGCCCGCGTTGAACGAAAATATACCCTCCGCCACAACGAAGTGTGTCGCCTCAATCGCGCGATTCTGGGCGATTCGACTCTTGAATTCTCTCTTTCTCCCGACCCAAAAGCCCCGAAGGAGATTGTCAAAGACGGAGATGTGATGACAGGGGTTGTTCCCCCAGACCCCATTGTGGTCCTGACCAGTCTTCAGGAGCGATTGGTAACGGCCATTAGCTCCGTGGACGAGACAGCACAGTCACTGGGTGACACGGTCCGCTCCGCCAATCGCATCCTGACCGATAACGAGCAACAGGTCAAGGAATTGCTCAGTAATGCTAATCAAACGGTGGCGGCGGCCCGGCAAACGGTGAACAACGCAAACGAGATTGTCGGTGATCCGGAATTGAAAGGGAGATTGAAAGACGCTCTTGCTCGTGTTCCGCAAATGGTCGATGAGATTCGAGCAACGCTTGATGAGACCAATCAGACCATTCGCACCGCGCGAGAGAATCTGGAGAATCTCCGCGGTGTGACGGAACCACTCGCAGAAAGTGGACCTAGCATCGTAAAACGGTTGGATACCAGTCTGGCAAATCTGGAGCGTGTTAGCGGCCAACTGGCGGAGTTCAGTGAGGCTCTCAATCGCGACGACACGACCTTGGGCAAACTCGTTCGAGATCCGACACTTTACCAAAAGCTCGATCGGACGATGACGAACGTTCAGCAGTTGACACAGGACCTTCGTCCGGTGATTAGCGATCTACGTGTTTTCAGCGACAAGATTGCCCGTCATCCTGAGATGCTCGGTGTTCGAGGCGCACTTGAGCGCCAGGCTGGCACCAAAGGTCTGCCAAATCTTCCGTCCTTTGGGAATGAAGGACAAGTCGAGGTACCGCCTCCCGTCGAAATCCCGGCCAGTGGCCGACGGTTTTCGGTTCTTCCCGGAAATCTCCACTGAGGTAACGCGTGTTCGTCCCTTAAGCATGAATGCCAAGGAGACTCCTCGGCAATTACCCAAATAACGGCACAAAGTGATCGGATCGCTCCGTTCTCCGAAACCACGGGGACACGTGCGGAAAGGCGGCCTGTGACGGCCAACAGCCTCGTTTGTTCAGTGAAAAAGCAATAGCCAAATCAGGACATGAATGATGAAGAATAATGCGGCAAGGATAAAGAACACCTGCCCCTCGATCAATGAATCGAGAAACAAAGCGATTGCAAGCGCCCCAATATAGGCAATAATCCACCACATCAGACGGAAACGAACATAGACGCCCGGATCGGGTCGTCGGGCACTCATGTCCAGAGCACGTTCCACAAGAATCCGCTCCAGGTCCCGTTTTTTCACTTCACGACGAATCCATTCCGCGATCGGTTTGGCTTCGGCGTCATCTTCCAAAAGTTGACTCAAAGCAAGGGCCTGATCCTGTTTTCCTTTAAGCAACAGGAGTTTGGCCATCAGCGATTGGGCCTGAACGTTGTTCGGATCGAGCGCCAAGGCCTGTCGCAAGGAACGCTCGGCCTCCTGATACTGATGCATCCGCAACTGTGCCGCCGCCAAAAGGCTCCACCCCACTGAATTTCCAGGATCAGACCGCTGAGCAAGTTGTGCAGCTTCCAGAGCCAATCGCGGGCCACGGTGCTGAATCATGAATCGGGCATATTCGCGGAGAATCTGTGGCGAACCACCACTTTGGGCAATGGCCTTTTCCCAGGCGTCTTGTGCCCATCCCAAACGGTTCTCGGCCTCAGCTGCCTGAGCGAAAAGGCTCAGAATGGTCGGATCATCGGGCGACAATTCTTTTGCGTGACGGGCGTCCTCCAGAGCATCTCGCGAACGCTGCAAATTCAGCAGCGTATAGGCCCGCATACTATAAGCAATCGGATCGGCGGGATCTTCTGTAACCCACTGGTCGGCCAAACTCAGGGCACGCAAGTACTCTTTGTGATCCAGTGCCGTGAGCACCGTTCGCATTTTCTCTTCCCGCTCGACCGGGTCCATGACCGGCTACCTTGAACCACTGATCTGCGATGAAGTGTTATGTTCCGACCGCAGGAATATTCCCAAGTCCAAACGCTGATAAGGGCGTTTTGTTACAGGGGGAAATCCGGTGGCCAGATGAATCACAAGATCCTCCGGCTCAAAAACAACTGATTGGATCGTCAGGAATCCCAGGTTAACCTCATCCAGCTTCTCTTGAAGCGTCGGAACGTCGATCTTGGGGATCTTCTCCGCTTCCAGTAATTTTTCGTGTCGTCGCGAGATAACAAACACACGCAGTTCTGGAGTCCGAAAGTGATTTGTGCACGCACAGAGACCATTTTCGGCCTCTCGGACCACAACGCTTTTCGGCGTAATCTCAGCCACCACAGCCCGCTTCCGATCGCACAGGGCTATATTAAGAAGAGTTGTGCGAGGCGTCTTTTTGAGATGGGCAATCGCCTCCTCAACTGTGGAGCAATTCTCCATGATCTGTCGCATCGTCATGGCGTACGGGATTGCATTGGGAGCGTACATCGGCGAACCATCATTGGTGAAATGGACTTCATGGACGGCCAAACACAATCCAGCATCGTTCATGCCCGTCAGGCACCCAACAAAACCGGGAAACCCAATGGAAGCAAAACGATGACGTTTCCCCTCGGCGTCATAAATCTTGAGAATTGAATAACGGTAAAGCTGACGAGGCGAAAAGAAATCGAGGTTCCGTCCAAACAAGGTTTTTCCCGAGGCGCTCCGCTCAGGTAATACAATCAACGAAGAGCACGCCATGCTTCGATAAATGTCGGGCAAGACATTGATGGCAAACAACTCCTCCTGGCTTACACCAGACGTCTGTGCCATCATCGCAAGTTCCCGACGGTACTCTTCCGGCACGTATTGCCAAAGATTGCGTCCGCGGGCAACCAGACCTTCCCAGCCGCCTGGATAATTCAACTGGCGTAAAAACTCCTGAGGGGCCGCCACCAAATTGGCTGACGCTTCGGCAGTTAGTTTTGCTTCCTGGGTGCCAATTTCTTCTGGTTTTCCTCGCAAAATCAATACCGGAACTTGGTTGACGACACGCAACTCACCCCGCCCATGGCGGCCTTCCCGATATGTCAGGGCCGGAGCCGCAAAATCGGTTTCAGTCAGCTTCGGCCCTGAAACTGGGAAATCATCCTCAGACGCAAAAATGTTATCGATCGTCCGCTGCAAAAACGACCATGGGGTTTTGGCCCGCGGTTGATCTACCTGCTCCTCTGCAAAGCAAGTTGAACCGAAAGACCGAACCGCCGGCTCAAAGCTCGACCGGGAATCGAAAATCAAGACCGCAAAGACAGAGAAGATGCAGAAGAACCGAGCCGTGAAACGAACCCATTTTGAAGCCATCATCAAATTTACCTCTCACCCCAAAAGATGCTGCCACAAGTGTGTCACATCACAGCAAATCCCGATAAGCCTTCCCTGCATTGTTCATCCTAGGCGAAATTCCCACTTCCGGCAAATATCCGTGGGACTCACCTTCAAAAACTACCAACTTCGCTCGATCACGTCGATGGCGCAACGGCGCGTCGAAAACCCGCGTACAAACGCGTTAATTCTCCATCCGAATGACCAGCGACCGACGGAAATCTGGAAGACGTAACCTTGGTTCAGCGTTTCCCGTTTGCCATGTGTCTGTCCACGGATCGTAAAACCGAACAGATCTCGCTTTCCCCCCTTGCCAGGAAGTTGGAATCTCCAGGGTGGGTCCGTGAATTACCTCCGGCGGTTTGTCCTCGGCCAGTTCCGTTCGCCAGGTATTCTCTTTGTCCCGACACCAGATGAGTGTCGTCCGAGTGCCTCGAAGCGCATACACGTACAGTTGAGGATGTTCCAGTTCCGCAGTCTCAAAACTCTCAGCAGGCGGGTCAAGGTCTCGAACCACCGCGGCAAATCGTCCAAAATGCCACCACAAATTGTTTTTGTCCACGTACACATCCCAATGCCAGATGTGCCCTGGCCCCGCTGCACCTGCAAAAAATGGGGCGAAAAGAACGTCATGGAGAATGATACCGTCTTTATCCTTCGCGTAAAGTTTGAAAGGCCCACTGTGGCTAGGTTCAACGGCGCCGCTTTCCGCCAGTAGGACGGGCTTTCTCACACCGAACGAACGTATATCTTTCACGGCTTCTGCAGCGAACACTGCGACCGGTCCGTGACAGATCTTCCAGGCCGCGCCCAGATCAAGATAGCGGTGGACCTGGAGGACATCATTGCCTGGCATTTCGCACAACCGGCGATACCGTTCCCGCTTGTTTTCGTGATCATAACTGCCCAGGCTTTGCATGGCCAAGTTTTGCGGGAAGAGACGGTGCAATTCCGGAAGCATCTCCGCCGTCCAAGGTTCCCAGACGTTGACGTAAACAGCGTCCATTTCATTCCACAATTCCCAACCGAAAATGATAGGATCGCAGTCGTACCGCTCGGCGTACCACACCAGCTTACGTTTGTACTGGGCCCGACCAGCTTCACCCCTAAAGAAGTCCGCCGTGTCCTTCGCAGGCCCCCCATTCGCAATCAGATGCTGTGGCTTTGCTGCCCAAGTCTGTGTTCCCTCGCCGAGGTGTCGAAAATGTTCCGTACAGAGTTTGAGCCGAATCCCGTATTTCTTCGCAAGGGTCAAAAGAGCGTCGATTCGCTTGGCACGTTCCTCGTCAAACACCCCACTCCGTTCATGCTCCACATCGAAAAACGGATTGCTCAACCAAATCCGGACATAGTTTCCCCCCTGAGCCGAGAGCTTCTTAAACCACTCTTCCATTCCCTCAAGGCCATTTCCCGGGGGACCAATCATGTTTAGACCGATGGGAATATATGGTTCACCGTCAGTCAGCTCGAAGTATCGCGGATCACGAGGACTGACTCGGACATGAGCCAACGGCTCTTGGGCCATTGCAATCCGACTTGGTCCGCAAGCAAAGAGAACCAGTTCACCGGCAAACAATAAGAACAGATACTTTTGTCCAACGTTTCTCATCACTGTGTACTCCCCATCAGGTTTATGCTGTCCGTTCCCATTTCCCGCGGGTAAAATCGGGAATCTCGACTGGTTTTCCACCTTCACTGAGCGAAAGTTCTGAAAGGGGGCTGACGACACTCCAGGCCGCCGCGTCGTAAACATCCACCGGTACAGGTCCTCCTTTCCGTACTGCGTCCATAAACTGCTGAATGACGAAATAATCACCCCCGCTGTGACCGGTCGTTTCGGCCTTTTCTCGGTGTTCTTTCCATAGGGGATGTTCGAACTCGTCGATATATGGACCTGCCGGCTCCCAGGTATTGGGTTTGGAACGCCCCTCGATCCACAATGAGTCAATCCGAGAGTCGTACACAGCCTTGGTTCCCTGAAGTGTGTAATACACCGTGGTCGGATGGGGCCGCGCGCTCATGACGTCATATCGCAGGTCAATGAGCACGTCTTTGGCCGTCTTAATGAGGACGGTGGTGGAATCACCCATTTTGAAGTCAATCTTTCTGAAGGGATGATCTTCTGGGAATCGCTGTTCGACGTAATGACGCATGGCGGCCCGGCCCGTCTCTGCTGCAACCAGACTGACGAGACGATCGCCACGATTGATCCCAAGCCACTTCGCAACCGGGCCAAGGGAATGCGTGGGATAGTAATTGCCTCGGTGATCGCGTTTGATTTCCCCTCGCCAAGTCAGTGTTCCATCGGCCTCGAAGGCGAGGGCCCGACAGTCATGGACATAGCCGCACTCGGCGAACGTCAATTGTCCGAAAACACCCGCTGCAATCATCTGCGCGATGGCCAAGATCGGTCGCCAGAAACAGCAATTCTCTGCCATCATGTACAGCCTGCCGGTCTCTTCCACAGCGTTGACAAGGTCCCAGCATTCCTGCACCGTCATAGCGGCGGAGACTTCACTGAGGACATGCTTTCCTGCGTGAAGGGCGTCCACCGCCATGACGGCATGCCACTGCATAGGAGTGGCAATGAGAACAGCTTCCAAATCATCGCGCTGGAGCATCCGCCGGTAATCCGTCGGTGTATCGCCGTAAGTGGCAGGAGCACGACCGTTGCGGCCTTCTGCGATGATTTTACTCGCCGCTTCCAACCGTGGGGGTCGAATATCGCAGATCGCCGGGACCTCTGCCCCTTGTTCTAGCAACAGTTGGAGAAGGTACGTTCCGCGACCGCCCACACCGATAACACCCATTCGCAATGGAGCCGGCGCATCGACTCCCTTTGATTCTTGGCTAGCTGAAAGAATTCCTGAGCTGGCCATGGTGGCTGCCGCGGCAGCCTGGGTGTAAAGGAAACGGCGGCGTGTCATCGGCATGTCCATGTGCGCGGTCTCCGGCGAAGGCTTGATTTCACTCGTCACCAGTCGAGCCAGTACGCTCCACTCGGATTTGCCCCTATTATGGCAATCGAAAGTCCGCCGAGAAAGCCAGTGTTGCTTCCGGGTCAATGCTCCGACCTTTACTCTTCCCACCGGACGACTTCGCCCTTATCGCGGGTGACGACGGCGTTCGGCGATTTCTCAAGCAACCGACGGTGAATAAACCTGACCGAACCATCACAGAACGCCACGTTTGTCCCATCCTCAAGGGGTAATGTCAAGCCTAACAATGGCTTCGTTTCATCCGGTACGAAACCATTGGGCTTCGTCCAGATGACCACCTGTTCCGGTCCGACCTCTATAACCATCGCGGTATTGGATGCGCCATCGAGGATATCCCCAAGTCGCGTTCCCTCGCCCGGGCGGAAAATCCCCCGGGGTCCGCCCACGCCAAGGTAACTCGTGTGCCCGAGCGGCAGCTTGCTGAGGGGCGAGCGAAAAACATCGGGAGTCCATTCGGCAAAAAGAAGACATTCTTCAGGGATCGCCCATTCCGGCTGTTGCTCGAAAGCAAGGATGTGTCCTGTGCCAAATGCTGAAATAGCCAAAATACCCCACACGCCAGACCAGAGCATGCGAGCCATAACTCACCTCAAGCCGAGAAAAGAATCCTTTGCCGTCAGGCCCACTTGCCAAAGACGTCGGTTAGAATAGCCCCTTTGCCCCAGAAACTCAAGCACTGCATGGCCCCCCTTTTCAACCAGGGCGATCTGACAGGCTATCAATTGCCAGCGCGGGTTACTCACCAACGCGTAGGGGCAATTCATGAATTACCCCTACACTCTTGCACACCGAGCGACACGATCTTTTAATCCACACATTGAGAAGGAGCACAAGCCCTTTGACAACAATTATATCTGCCCCCGTTACTGGATGGTTTCTGACCTGGCCCTTACTACTCAGGTTGCCATAAGTCGAGCTTCTGCAACTCGTCAGGCCCTGGATTGGCATAATCAGGGTCTTTGGCCCGGATAAACACGTCACCATCGGGGAGACTCTTGACCACAATCGGCACGATTGTGACGCCGTGCGGATTGATCTTTTGTACGATTGCAGGAAGACTCGCTACGGACAGTATGAAGCGAAATGTCGCTGTTCGGCAAGGACCATGCGCAATTCTGCATACGATTTGCGCAAAAGTGCATTGCCTGCATGGAAATGCTTCACCAACAATTGAGGAAATTGGTTATCATGAGATGAACTTTCTGATATGGGGAGGAAATTCACCATGAGGTTCTCTGTGAGAAGTTGGTTTTATGTGGCGAGGATATTGCTTGGCTGGATCATCCTCGGCATGTCGATGACCGAGGTGGCCACCACAGCGGAATCACAATCACAGCGTCCCAACATCCTGCTCTTGTGTGTGGATGATCTGAAACCAATCCTGGGTTGTTACGGTGATCCAATCGCAAAGACACCAAACATGGACCGACTGGCAGCCCGGGGTATGAGGTTCGAGCTGGCTTTTTGCAACCAGGCCGTATGTGCGCCTTCGCGAAATAATCTCATGCTCGGGTCGCGATCGACATCAATCGGGATATACGGGCTGAGCGAGAACTTCCGCCGGGCCGTTCCGGATGCGGTGACTCTGCCCCAGCATTTCATGAAATACGGTTACCGTACAGAGGCCATAGGAAAAGTATATCACACCGGGCACGGGAATCACGATGATCCCGCTTCCTGGAGTGTGCCCAGCGTCATCGAAAAGGTCGTCGAGTATTTGGATCCCCAAAACTCGGCAGGTGGGCAGTTGACGCGGGAAGAAGCCTATTTCACCAATCAAAAACTTGGGCAAATCAACAGTTTACCCCGTGGGGCCGGCTGGGAAAAACTCGATGTCCCGGATAATGCTTACGCGGACGGCCGCATCGCGGATGAAGGCATCAAGCGACTTCACGCCGCTAAGGAACGTCGCGAAAAAGAGGGAACCCCGTTTTTTATGGCCCTGGGTTTCGTCAAGCCACACTTGCCGTTTACCGCCCCCAAAAAGTACTGGGACCTTTACAATCCCGCGGATTTCAAACTGGCCTCGTATCAGGAACCTCCAAAGGCGGCGCCGACAGTGGCCGATAAACGCGGTGGGGAAATCCTCAATTATGATCCCTTGAGCATGGAGAATCTGAAAACAGATGAAGTCCAGCGAACATTGATCCACGGCTATTACGCGGCGACAAGTTTTGCGGACGCCCAGATTGGCCGAGTGCTTGACGAACTCGATCAGCTTGGGTTGGCAGACTCGACAATCATCGTGCTGTGGGGGGACAATGGCTTTCATCTCGGCGATCACGGTATCTGGACCAAACACACCAATTACGAGCAGGCGGTACGGATCCCCCTTATTATCGTGGCGCCGGGAGTGACAACACCGGGTTCGGTAACCCGGCAAATCGCGGAAAACGTGGACATCTTCCCCACACTGGCCGAGTTGGCCGGTCTGCCACGACCGACCGGCCCCCAACCCATCGACGGCGTGAGCCTGACGCCGGTGCTTCACGACCCCACGGCCCGCGTGGATGATCATGCTTACCACTGTTTTCCGCGGGGACAGGTGATGGGCCGAGCGATTCGCACCGAGCGCTATCGCCTCGTCGAGTGGAAAAAAATCGGCGCCCCGGTCAGTACTGCCGAGTATGAACTCTACGATTACGAGGCCGATCCAGAAGAAAAAGAAAACCTTATCAACAAGCTTCCCGCGGTCGCCACGGAGCTTAAGCAAATCCTTGCGCGTTATCCGCAAGCCGCTATCCCGATCACACAGCGACGCCGAAGCTGATCGTTTGCTCGGCCATTGTGATGAAACCGTGGCGCCGAGCGCCTATAATCACCATCAACTGGCCAGTGTCTTCGACAATGCACATGGGGAGGATTCTCGATGATGCGCAACAGCTTGTCACGCCTGACTTTTTTTGTCGCAGTGCTTGGCCCATTTGCAAGCCTGTTCATGGATTTGCCCGCATGGGCGAGTCAGGAAAAGCCTTTTTCGCGGCCAAATATTGTGTACATTGTTTCTGACGAACTGGGCTATTACGAGCTTTCCTGTATGGGGCATCCTCATTTTCAGACGCCTCACATCGACCGTCTGGCGGCGGAAGGAATTCGTTTCACGCAGGCTTTGGCGGGCAGTTCCCTGTGCGCGCCGACGCGGTGCTGTCTGATGACGGGCAAGCACTCAGGACACACATCCGTCCGGACAAATGGCGGGGGAACACCATTGCGTGCTGAGGAAGCGACCATAGCCTCCGTCCTCAAACAAGTAGGGTACGCCACGGGCGGATTTGGAAAATGGGGCTGCGGCGGCCGGGGGTCCACAGGTGTGCCTGAGCTACACGGGTTCGATATCTTTTTCGGTTATTACGATCAGGTCCACGCCCACTCGTATTATCCACCCTATCTGATTCGCAACAGTGAAGAAGTTCCATTACCAGGCAACCATGGCTTAAGTGACGGTACGACTTACTCGCATTACTTGATCGTCGAAGAAGCCAAGAAATTCATCCGAAAAAACAAAGATCGTCCGTTCTTTTGCTATTTGCCCGTCACGCCCCCGCATGGTATTCATGATATCCCCGAAAGCGATCCCGCGTGGGCACTCTACAAGGATAAGCCCTGGCCGTTAGATGCCAGAAAATACGCTGCCATGGTAAACATGGTGGATCGGCATGTTGGCGAAATCCGGGATTTGCTCCGCGAGCTGGGGCTTCAGGAAAAAACGATCATCTTCGTTTCGGGCGACAACGGTGGGGCAGAGTATTTCCGAGATGCCGCCCATCCCAGGGGATTCCACGGTCCAAATGTCAATCCTTCCACCGGCGTCGAATTCCGCGGGGGAAAGGGCAATTTGTACGAAGGTGGACTCCGTGTGCCAATGATTGTTTGCTGGCCGGGGCAGATTAAACCGGGTCGGGTGAGCGATCTACTGTGGTACTTCCCCGATGTTTTACCGACTCTTGCCGAGCTTGCCGGGGCAACGCCTCCGGCGGATATCGATGGGATCTCCATCGTGCCCGAGCTTCTTGGCGAAGATGTGGCGGGACGTAAACAGAGTCAGCACGAGTCCTTATATTGGGAATTGAGCGGGCAAGTCGCCGTAAGAAAAGGCAACTGGAAAGCCATTCGTCCGGGTGTGGCGAAACCCTGGGAACTTTACGACTTGGCAAACGATGTGAGCGAAACAAAGGACCTCTCGGCGGAACACCCGGAGATTCTTAAAGAGTTGATCGCTCTCGCAGAAAAGGCCCATGAGCCGGCTGTCGAGGGTGACTTTTCTCAGCCAGAATTGAATGAAAAAGACCGTCGCGCCAAGTTCGGTGATGCTGTTCCCCCAGAGAAAATCAACGTTGCGCTTGTCCAAAACATGCCGCAGGCGGGGTTGATTCCTCGCAAGGCGTACAAAATTGTCTCGTGCAGCAGCGAATCGACTTCCAGCAATCGACTGGCCGAGCATGCGATTGACGGGAATCCTCGTACATGGTGGCACACGCAGTTTTCGCCTGAAGTCAAGCCTCATCCCCATCAGTTGGTCATCGATTTAGGGGGTGAACACACCATTCACGGTATTCGGTACCTTGCACGGCAGGATTCTGTCTGGAATGGAACGATTAAGGATTGCGATGTAACCATCAGTCCGACGCTGGACTTTCCAGAAGAACCGACCGCGAAGCTTCAATTCAGTAAGACCCGGGAGGTTCAAGAGCGCGTTTTCCCGGCAGTTCGTGGGCGATATGTCCGACTGCGGATTCACTCCGAGGTCAACGGTGGCCCCTGGGCATCCGTCGCTGAAATTGGTTTCGTGGGCGAATAAGCGATCCTCAAGGAGCACCACTCACAGAAGCCACTTGATGGCCACGAATCCAAGAATGGCCAAAGCGGCAAGACCCAGGGCCGCCCAGTCGAAGTATTTTTCAATCAACGATTTGACCCCAGGACCGAAAAAGTAGAGACAGGCCCCTACAAGAAAAAACCGCCCAAATCGCCCCACGACTGATCCCAGGACGAGGATTGTCAACGAGACATACTCGTGAAAGATCCCCGCGGCGATAGTGAAAACCTTATACGGAATCGGTGTAAAACCGGCACACACAATCGCCCAGAAAGCGTTCTGCTCGTAGAGTTTTCCGACGTAATCGATGTTCTCAGGGGTAAAACCGGGCACATACTGCGTGAAAAAACCACCAATAACGGCCCACAAAGCAAACCCAATCATGTACCCAAAAACACCGCCCAATACTGAGCCAATCCCACTGACCGCAGCATAGAAAAAGGATCGTTTGGGTTTGGAAACGGACAACGCTATTTGCAGGACGTCCGGTGGTATGGGAAAGAAGGAGCTTTCCGCAAAAGCCAGCACAAACAAGGCAGGGGTTCCATACGGAGTATCAGCCCAGCCGAGAACCCAATCGTAAAGCCGCCGAAGGAAATGCGGCCGCTTTTTGGCGTCGTCGGGCCTTGGCTCCGCTTCCTGTGAAGAAAGTGGCTTATGACCCGATGTTACCGATTCGCCTTTATCCGAATGTGTTTTTTCGGACGATGTCAACGGTGGGGATGTCACTTCACGGGGGTGCTTCATAGTTAAACAGCCGAGATAGCATTGGAATGAACCGTTATTCGATTATTGTTCACCCTTCACCGGGCGACAACCCAAAACCAGGTGTCTGCTGACAGATTTGCCTCACGCAACGATTTTACCGGGTTAGCCGTCGCGCAATGCTGCGTGAAATTCGATCAGCCCAATAAACAGGCTCTGGCAGCCGATGGACGGCAAACAATGGGCTGACCACTTTCACCGCGCTGACAACGTCGATTAAATGGCCTGGACAGACGAACACCGGATGAGCGTGACCTTTTTGACTCCGCAAGACAGCCCCCAAGACCTGATCCCTGTAGAAGACCGGGCGGTGCTCCCCCGGCAACAGGTCCACCGTATCACATTCCCCACAAAGGAGCGTCTTGGTGACGCCGATGGTCGGTCGCTTCAACAACAACCCCAGGTGACTGGCGATGCCCATCCCACGGGGATGAAGGAGGCCGCTGCCATCCACCACAATAACCTTCGCCAATTGGCCCGCCTCTTCTGCCTTTTTAAGCACTCCCAAAACAAGGGGCAGTTCTCGAAAGGCAAGGTACCCTGAAATATAAGGAAAGCGAGCTGGCAACACGAAATGCGTGTCCCAAAGTTTTTCACCGCTTGGCCAGGCAATGTGACAATACGCCGCGACGCCTCTGTTTCCTTTGTAAGATACGTCAACACCACCAACGGACTCCGGCTCCGTTTCAAGCGGAGACAACACAACCTGCCTGGACAACCTATCCTGCAAGGTCCGTAGTTTAGCCAGGGGTTGCGCTGAGGCGACCTGTGGGCACAGTGTCCGTAAGTGAGCAGAATCGATGATACATCGAGGTTCCACACCTGAGGCAGTCAATACGACGCCTTCCGCCTGAAGAAGCCTTTGCTGCCACCGCGATCCAAACATCGACACGCCCCAATACCCTCCGGCCCGCACCACGCGGTGGCAATAACAAGTCTCGTCGTGGTGGTGTTCACCCAGCCACGTGCCGATCCAGCGAGCAGCGCGAGCATCTCCAAGGACCTCCGCCAGACTCCCGCAGGTGACCACGTAGCCGACGGGTATCGCTGACAGCAATTGCCTCAGATAAGCCTCCAAATCGGGGACGTCAATTTCGGGCCATGTGACCATTCTCATGTTTATTCCGGACAATACCTGGACATATCATGCAGGCCCACATTGGCAACCGAGCGTGATTTGACACGGCGCCGATTGCCAGTACAAACGCTTCATCCACTGGTACGGACAATTCAGCAATTGCCACTGCTGCGTACGGACATTCTAATTTCCTCGTGGGCCATTTTAACGTCTGCACTGGTGGCCAATCGTTAGAACGGCCATTTCAGGACACGGCCAATAATTCGTGTTCCGGAAACGACTCCGAAATGACGACTGTCAATTGACACATGTGGGTCATCGCCCAGAAGGTAATACCCACTTAATTGTTGAGTGGAAGGGGCCGTATCAGAGTACGGACTCACTTTCCAAAGTCTCAATTCAGTGAGTGTTGCCGAACCTTGCTCCACGATGATTTCAAAAGGTCGCGGAATGGGCGTCGCAAGCGGACCTGACAAATAGGGCAACTTCGCAACGACACGGTCGTTGACAACAAGCAGGAATCGCCGGTCAACCAAGGAGATAGCGTACTCCGCCATTCCCGACGACGATGGTAACACACCCGATGCATGATGTTCCCCCAACGCGCTGTCACCCCGGCCTCCTTGAATGCGTTTGATGGCATACTGAGAAGGCAAGCTCAAAATAACGTCAAAATGGCCATCCCCAAAATCTGAACGAATCCGCAAACGTGTTCCTGGGACACAGGCCGTGAGACGAAAAGAAAGAATGAGATTTCTCGTTGGTTTTTCTTCCTGGTCGAGCGCCGGATGATAATAACAGTATGTCGTCGCCGGGTGCTCGATGGCCTGCATTCTTAGTTGAGGTCCTTGGGAGCCGGCTTCGAGCTGAATGACAGAATCTTGGAGAACACGTGGAGAACAAACCAGAGTACGAACAGACCGTTGCACTTCCCATGGGCGAGGTTCCACACATCCGCTGACGAAAAGGACTCCGTCACGGATTTCAATTGTCTCCCCAGGAAGCCCCACGATCCTTTTCACAGTTAGTCCCCCCCGCTCGCCCACGTTGTGAAATGCCACTACGTCCCACCGCCGCCATTCCCCCCAAAGGCCTTTGAGAATAACCACACGATCACCCGAGATAACCCGCGGTCCTCCGGCATCATTGGGTTGACTGCGCCTGAATTGAGCCAACCGAGTCCCGCAATTCGGACATACGGCTCGCTCCCAACACTCGTCGCAGGACTGCGTCACAGCACAACAGAATTGTGAAAAGCCACACTGGGGACAAGTCAGTTTCACCCGGGGACCAGAAAACGCCGGAATCATGGATGGACCGACCACGCGAATCGGGCAGAAGACACCCCCAGCCAAGAGGGTGTTGATCATAAGAACGAGAATCAAGAGCAGCACGCCGTTTTCCGCATATGCGACAACTCTACGTTTGCCGCCAATCGCCTGGTCGTATCGGTTCTGGTGTCCCGTCGGCTCAAGGCGTGAGGGATATCTCGGTAAATCATTAAGGTTTGTGATCGGAGGCGCCGCCACACGCTTATCTCGCGTTTCGACAAAGCCTGAGACTCTTTGGAGACAGCCTATTGGTGATTTCAGATCCCGTAGATGAACTGTTTGCCACGACGGATCTCACCAAGCGGATCCTGATCCCCGCATGGCCTAAGGACAATAAACCCCGTAAACCCCGTACTTTCCAGTGCGCTCAGGATTGCCGGATAATCAAGATCACCACGACCGAGAGGAACAATCTCATAGCCGCGCCCCCCCGGCCTGCTGGTCGCGTCTGTCGCATGGAAGGTGACGATCCGGCTCCCCAGGGTCTGGATTGTTGAGACCGGGTCAAAACCGTGCACGGCCAATTCCCCTGGGTTAATGTCCACGCCGAACCCTCCTTCTGGAACTCCATCAAGCAAAGCCAAAAAGTCTTCGGGAGGAGATCTTTCGGCCTCCGCTGCCACGACCGTGCCCGCCTGTTCGCCAAACCGGCACAACTCGCCGATAACCTCTCGCAAAATTTGCCAATCGGTTGATGTCCGTTCTTTCGGGACATGCCCCAGCCGAACGATCGTCACATTCCCCCCTAATTGGTAGGTCAATTCCATCGACTTCTTAGTTTGCTCGAGTCGCTTTTCCAGACCGGTCGGATCATCAAAACCACGTCCCGTCCGAAACCTCACCCCGGCAAGGGAAAGATTTCGGTCAGATAAGTTTTTCCGAATCTCGCGTACGGCCGTTCTGGTAAAGTCTTCCAACCGCATAAGCCTTAGCAAGTCTATTTCGACTGCATCAAGTTGCATTTCACGGACGCGGTCGAGCGATTGTTGGAACGGGTGGTCAATCGGTCCCAAATCCGCAGCAAGTCGAATTCGCAGCACAGCTTTGATCCCTTTAAACGTTCTTTAGTAATTCAGCCGAAGCGCTTGCAAGGAAGACACCCGTGTTTTGAGAGCCTAACGCTTACCATAATAATTCCGAGGTTACTCGCTCGAGCATCGCAAAGCCTGGCGACCGTCCAGTTGGGCATTCGCATACATAGCCGCCGCTGGGTCTTACAGGAATCAATAACGTTCCACGACCATTATCCACCACGGACATTAAATTTCATGGATTGCCTGTTGATCGCCACTTTCACGCTCATTGTAGGGTTCGGCGAAGAAGCCCCCAAGGGTTCCCCTCCGGACCTTTCCGCCGCGAAATCCGTTGACTTCAATACGGCTTATCGTTGCGATTTTGTGGAAACCCTCGATCAGAACTATGACAACTGGCCCGATTACTGGCTTCGTCACGAAAGCCCCAGATACCCTCTTTATGTCAAGGCTGAGATTGTCCCAGAGCCGTCACCTGATTCACCCCGTTCACTGAGGGTTTATCTCGATGGAGGCTCGTTTGCCGCATCATCTCCCAAATTTCCTATTTCTTCCCTTTCTAGCTATCAGATCGATCTTTGGGTCAAGACGCGAAACATCATCAATGATCGTGTCTGGATCAGCTATGTCATCTTGGACTCTCGAGATAAGCCGGTGGCGACCTTCCGTTCTCGTCCAATGGGTGAGACCCCACAGTGGACGCTTCTCCAACTAGGACCTTTCGAAATCGAAGTCCCCGCGGCAGCAAAAGCCATGGTGGAACTCCATGTCGAAGCCGATGTGATACCCGACGTCAACGCCGAAGTTTGGTTCGGTGGTCTCCGTGTTCATCGAATGCCATCGCTTCGCACAGAACTTGATCAGGCCTTGGGACTTTACAGACTTCCGAGTCAACCGGTCGTCAGTTGCCAAGTGTCCGGCATTCGGGATCCTAAGACCCCTCTCGACATCGCCATCCTCAACGCTGAAGAAGAAGCTATTCAGAACGTGACTCTCCGCCTTGACTACAGGAAGGCTGTCGGGATGGAAATCTCATCATCTGATCCCGTATTTCGCGATCAACAGATTCTCATCGGTCAGACCGAATGGCATCCAGCCCCGCTGAATCCGGGGTTTTACTGGCTCGTCGCAAAGGTTCCCTGGAAGGATCATCTGTTCCGTGAAATACGGCGTCCGTTTGTCGTCATGGATTCGGGGTCGGGAACCACGGTCACTGCGTTTGGGTGGTCGTTACCTCAGGGTCTGGAGCCACTGGGGTCACGGCGATTGGCAGAGCTAATAACCCAGTCGGGCGTTGGCTGGATCAAGTTTCCCGTGTGGTTCGACGAGCAAACACCTCCGGCTGTTCTCCAGAATACTTCCACCTTGCTGGATCGTCTCAACAACCATGGCGTCAAGATCATTGGCCTGCTTGTTCCGCCTGCCAGCATTCGTCAGGCACTCGCCGCGGCCACGCCGAGCCACACCGTTGGGGTTTTGCTTTCCGACAAGAAGCAGTGGGAACCTTCTCTCATTCTCAGCTTTGTTAAAACGGCATCGTTGGTTCATTTCTGGCAAATTGGTGGTGACGACGAACATATCTCCGGCAGTGATACAACGCTCCAAAAGTCTTTCGATCAACTGAAGGACGCTCTTGGGCAAGTCGTCGCCGGTATTCGCCTCGGTGTGCCCTGGAGGTGGCTAGAACCGCCTCCGCGAACGACAATGGCATTTGTCTCTCTCTCCGAAGAACCACCATTGACAGCCGCCGAACTGGAAAGTTATCTCGCCCGGAAGACAACTGGCCCCAACGACATCTTTGTCCTTGCAGAGCTGAAACCGTTAGATCGTCAGCATTATGCAATTTCAACTCGCGTTCAGGATCTGGTGTTACGGATGGCAACACTGAGACATGCAAGCGGTGTCATTGGGTTCCATCCTGATCCGTTTCATCCCGATTATGGATTGCTTTACCCCAATGGTGCGCCGGCAGAGTTGTACTTGCCATGGCGCACGACTGCTGAAGCGATCGGCGAAGGCCAATTCTTAGGCTCAGTTCTACTTCCCGGTGGCTCATCCAATTTCATCTTCGCGAAGAATGAGGAAGGCTTGATGCTGGTTTGGAACGATCGACATGTCAGAGAGAACCTTTATCTCGGCGACGATGTTCGTATTACCGACGTGTGGGGGGCAACCGTCCCATACGAAAAAACGCCCGAGGGACAATCGTTCTCTGTGGATCAATGGCCCCAGTTCGTCCACGGGATCTCGGTTCCCGTTGCTCGCTGGCGTCAGGAAGCAGGCATCGCAATCACCCGTTTGCCGAGCGTCTATGGCGTTCCTCATCGGAACAAGCTTCGCTGGCAAAATACATTCGACCGGCCGGTTTCAGGGGAGGTCACGATCGTCACAAAACCCGGATGGCGTGTCACGCCCAATCGGTTTCAGTTCCATTTGACACCTGGAGAGAAAATCGAACGCGAGTTCACCATCACGCTTCCCTTCGACGCGGAAGCGGGGCCTCAGCCTGTCCGGTTGGATTATCGCGTGGGAACAGATCGGGTAAGTCAGTTCGGCAGTTATCATTTCGTCGAAGTGGGATTGGGCGATGTCTACGTCGAGGTGACGACGCGACTGGACGAATCAGGCGACCTCGTCGTTCACCAGGTCCTCGTCAATGACACAACAGATGTGGTATCTTTCCGCTGCGAGCTGTTCGTTCCTGACCGGCGTCGCCAGTTCTGTTTGATTCAAGGTCAGGCACCAGGCCGCCATGTGCAGACGTACCGTTTCCCGAACGGTGAAGAGTTGATAGGAAAGACGCTCTGGCTTCGCGCAGAGGAAATTGGAGGAAACCGAATTCTCAATTATCGGGTCGTGGCAACGCGATAGCCACACAAGGCGGCGCTGTCGCCATCACACGGATTCCACAAATGCGCGGACTCAATTACTGCGTGTTCTGTGTGGAAGTTGAATCACCACAGTTCATCCGAGAGTTCGCAGACTTGAGTCTGGCTCAATGGGGTGGTATTCTGACTTTAGGTTGAATCCCCATGAGTTCACTTGTGAGTCCCTGGGATTCCAGATTTCAGATCATTGGGTTCAGAGGAGCGCAACGATGTGGCGACGCTATGCTTTGGTCGTTTTGGTGCTGGTTACCAGCCATTTTCTGACACAGTCTGGCTCTGCTCCGATGGCTCGGGCTGAGGAGGATGGCTTCCAAGCTCTGTTCGATGGCAAGACTCTTAACGGCTGGGAAGGCGATGCCCGATTCTGGTCGGTGAAAGACGGTGTGATTGTGGGCAGCACTGATCAGGCAAAAACGGATCACAATACCTTTCTCTGCACCACGAAGACCTACAAGAACTTCGTTTTGAAGCTCGAGTTTCGGCTGCGGAATCATAATTCTGGCGTTCAAGTCCGCAGCAAGCGTTTGGACGATTTCATCGTCGCCGGGTACCAGGCCGACATTGCGGACAAACGCTATTTGGGAATCCTCTATGAAGAAAGAGGCCGCGGCATTCTGGTGGATGTGAATCCCGAGGAGGTCAACAAACACGTCAAAGTCAACGATTGGAATGAGTACGTCATTACATGCGACGGTCCAAAGATTCGCATCCAGCTCAATGGCTTCACAACCGTTGATTATGAGGAGAAAAGCCCAGAAGGCGCAAAAGAAGGCATTATTGCCCTGCAATTGCACGTCGGTCCACCGATGCAGATTGAGTTTCGCAACATTCGAATCAAAGAGTTGCCGTAAAGCCGGAACGCCAGGTTCCACAGAAGTTTGATCGCTACCCGCGTGTAATCTGATGAGTCATGACGTCGGATTCGACCCATATCGAAAATGGTTAGGCATTCCACCTGAGGAGCAACCGCCGAATTACTATCGGCTGCTGGGAATCCCCCCCTTTGAATCGGACCCCGATGTGATTGTGAATGCCGCCGACCGCCAGATGGGGCACGTCCGACGGTTCCAAGCTGGCCGCTATGCGGAAATCTGTCAGAAAGTTCTCAACGAACTGGCAGCCGCGCGGGTGTGTCTGCTGGATCCCGTTCGGAAGCGTGCATACGATCAGAAGCTCTTTTTTGAATTTCGAGCATCTGGTCGGGAATTGCCGTTTCCGGTGGCTATTCCCATGGAACAACAGGAAATCCCCCAGCTAGGCGAGTTGGAAAGCCGTGGCGAGGTTCGTACGCCAAGGTTCACTTTCGAAGCGGGGGAGACGGGGGGGTTCTCGCCCCCCTCCGGTCGAAGCGTCATCGAGCTATACCGCCGACGGCGTAAGAGTTTTTGGCAAGACCCAACGACCGCCGTCTTATTGGGGGTCCTTTTTTTGATGGTCGTTGCGGCGGCAATTCTCGTCGTCTTTCGGCAACGTATTTTCGGATAGAATCTTGATGCGGGAAATCTTCCTGACTTTTTTCAGGTCATCGGTCCGCAGGAGACGCTCTCATGGCTCAATCACCACTGTCGCGGGATTTCTCAGGACGAGAAATTGGCGAATTCCGAATCGTTCGACGTTTGGGTGTGGGGGCAATGGCCGATGTTTACCTTGCGGATCAGCCCTCGCTTCGTCGTCAGGTCGCCCTCAAGGTTCTCCGTCCCGACTTGGCCCAGGACGAGACTTATCTTGAGCGATTTCGCCGCGAAGCTCAGGCAGCGGCCAAGCTGATTCATGCGAACATTGTCCAGATTTACGAGGTCGGTTCCGAGGACGGTTTTCACTATATCGCCATGGAGTATGTCCCGGGGCTTAATCTCCGGCAGTGGCTCCAAAAAAATGGTCCGGCCGACTTGAAGACCGCCTTGATTATCATGCGGCAGGTCGTGGCCGCTCTTGTGAAAGCCGCAGATGAAGGCATCGTCCATCGTGACATCAAGCCAGAGAACATCCTTCTGACCCACAATCTGGAAGTCAAAGTGGCCGATTTTGGCCTGGCTCGGCTGCGGGTAGCAGAGGACGGCCTCGAATTAACACGGGTCGGGATGACGATGGGGACACCCCTTTATATGAGTCCCGAACAGATCCAGGGTAAGCCTTTGGATATCCGCAGCGATATCTACTCGTTGGGTGTTACATGCTACCAACTCCTCACGGGCGAGCCGCCCTTCAAAGGGGAGAATGCCATGGTTGTCGGGGTCATGCATTTGACGAAGCCCCCTGAACCGCTGGAAACCAAACGCCCAGATCTTCCCCCGAGCTTTTGCCGTTTGGTCCATCAAATGCTGGCCAAAGACCCGGCAGATCGGTTTTCATCGCCAAAAGTTCTCCTAGCCGAGTTGAGAAGAGTCTATGCCGACCACGTCGGAGAGACATGGCCCGAGAATCTGCCCGACTTGGAATCTGGCGAGCTTTCAGCCACCATGACTGCTCCGGCGATTAAGAAACTCGAAGAGGCCATGCGGCTGGCCAAGCGACGGAAAGGGCATCGCTGGATTCTCGCAATCGTAGCGCTTTGGGTCGTCGGGTTGGCAGTAGGGACTCTGATCGGTTACTGGCGAATCAATGAACCGCCTTTGCTCGCCGAGGGTCCAACGGAACCGACTCTCAGCGTTCCAAAGTACGACACCATCTTCGCACAATGGCTGCATGCAAGCCAGTTAGGAACGGAAGAAGCCTGGCGAGCCATTATCGAGTACTTTCCCGAAAAGACCTATTGGACATCTCGAGCCAAAATGCGACTGGCTCAAATCTACCTGCGGGAAGACCGCCTGGACGAAGCCCTGCGAATGTTTCAAGAACTGGCTGCGGCAGACGACTCAGAACCCGATTTGCAGGCGTTTGGACTCGCGGGAGTTACGGGGGTCTATGTCCTGCAGAAGAACCATCGCGAAGCCTCTCAAACCCTCAACGAACTTTGGCCAATTCGGCAGCATCTTCGCGACCCCCTGATGCAGCGATTGGTCGATTATTCCATCAAATCGATCCGTGCAAGACTTGGCCCAATGACAGCGGGAGACTGGGACGCTTGGTTAAGTGAGATCAAAGAGGAAGCCAGCCAGAACGGCGGACAAGACCGACCTTGAGTCAGGGACCAACGTGACATGATCCAGGACCTGATTAAGGCGGGTCATGCAAGAAAATGAAAAACGCCCGTCTTTACGGGCGTTAGTCTTCATTTTCGGTTTCTTTCTTACGTCACGAACGGCGTTTCAGCCCCATCGAATCGGCCACATCATGGATGATATCACGAAGTTCGTTCACGGAGACGTCCTCCATCCGCTTTCCTTTTTGGTCCAATCGCTCATTGACTTTGATCGCCGTTTCCTGCATGACGGAGTGCGTCTCTTGGCTGCCACCCCAAAGGACAAAATTCTTTCCCCGCGTCACACGCGTGTGACCATCGTCGCCATCCAGGCCGATTCCCACAAGCCCTGCGACCTTTCGCTGCTGGGATTGATCTTTAGGCGAATCCGAATCGCTCACGATCCTCCTCCACGTCGTATTATGTCCTTCTGAAGAGGGACTTGAGAACGTTGGCCGCTGCCTGGCGCGTATCAGCCGTCTGTGGTTTTTGGAACTTTCCCGAGTCCCCTTCTTTCTTCGCACTCGAGGCAGGTTCTTCTTTATTCTCTTCGTCACTGAAGAGGTTCGCCAAGGCCTTGCGTGTTTGTTCGTCAACCGGTTTTTCCGGCGTCGTATGAGGGGCTGGTGGTGCACTATCGGCACTCTTAGCGGTATCGACCTGAATCGTTCGCGTTTCGGCACTAGCCGGTGATTCTGGTCCCACTTCTTCTTCGCTCAACCATTGATCGACATCGAATTCCGTCGAGCTAGCCGAAGCCGTTCGTGCGACAGCTTCCTGCACTGTTTCTACCTTCGGTTTGACCTTGGGAGCCTCGGCGCCCGTTTTCACCACGAACTCAAGGACTCCCACAAGCAAATGGTCGCCATCTTTAAGGGGCGTTTCCGCCCGAACACGCTGACCATTGACGAAAGTCCCATTCTTTGACCCCAGGTCCCGGACGGCGAGGTACTCCCCGTCCACGATCAGCACACAGTGATGCCGACTGACCAGATCACTCGCCGGACGAAGGTTGCAATCCTCGCCACGGCCGATGAAGAATTTCGAACCCGTGACCCGAATTGACTTACCGGAAAACTTGCCGTTTGCTACTACGAGTCTGACTTCCATCGCCATACGCCTGTCAAAAAGAACCAGGCAACGTGGACCGCTGCCGATAACCGACGACCTTGGACCGTTACGAGCCGTTCCCTCGCCCCTGACATGGGAGACAAGCTCGGGTCCCCCCAACATCTGACGTTCCGTTACCTAAACGGCACATCGCGATTCACCGACCCTAAGGCCCGCCCTTTCGTTCCAACTCTCGTCGGCGCCCCACGGCCCCAGAAAAAGCAAGACTCCGTGCCGTGCAAAGACCGCGGAAGCTCCGCGTCGGCGATGAGTGAAACCACTCATTACTCTTTCATCCCTCTATCATCCTAACAAGGATGAGGGGACAAGTCAAAGCCGTCGGCGTGCTTTTTGTTTTCTCGCCAGGTTTCTCCAGATTGCAGGCGGAGTAACGTCCCCATCACGCTCTGACACCAGATATCTCCCTCTCCGACGCCCCCATAACATCAAAAGGCTCTCCAGATGCCTGTTTCCAAAAAGCAGTAGGGGCACATGATCCCTATCAGGCGCCAAAGTACCCGTATCGGCCACTTGGATTTAATCAGGTCGCGATCGGATTGTGATACGGACCACTAAAGGAATTGCTTAAAAGCACTCCGTGTTTCACCAAAGCCCAGACACTCAACCTCCCAGTTTCGGCAGGCTGCCAAACCAGTAGCGAGGTACAGCCCGAACGGCTGTGCGATCTTCCAACGTTGGCCGAAAAATGGTCAGAATAAGTGCCGACGCATACCACGCCATGTACAGGCCACCCTGATGGATCAAACAAAACTGCGCGGCGAGCAATACAGCCGCGGTTCCGCTGAGCAGATTCGCCAGATTCTTCTCGGATGGCCAGAGTCCCAGACTGACACAGAGAACCGCGAATCCTGCGAAGATAGGAATTCGGAAATATGGCCAATGATACTGCCAGAAGCCATCGGCCCCTTCCGTCCGCAAGAGATGCTTGCCGAACATAGCTGCCAGATCATTGCCGAAATCATGCCAGCTCGGAGAAATGAAAAACAGGAGAACAACCAACACAATGATGCTCAACAAGAATCCCCCGAGAAACCTCAGGAGTCCACGCCGCACGTAAAAGCCGATCCAAAGAGGCAACAGAAACAATGGGTAGTACACAATCGTGGCTGCCCCCAGCAGAATGCCCGCAATCATGGGACGTCGATACATCACCAAGGCCCAAACGATGAAGGCCCCCGGAACGATGTGATCCAGTCGGGCCGTAAGCTGGCTTGTGTAGGGCAACAGCAAATACAGAGACGCCGCCGCTAAGCCTGTTTGGAGATTATCAAAATGCCGCAGCCCAAAAAGAATCATCCCAAACACAATAGCACATTGGGCAGCGATCGCGACAATCTTGATACCGGCCCCAAGGATCAACGTTGACGTGGTGTTGTTTTTAGCGTCCGTCACCGGTGCGACCGTCAAACCCTGTGACGGGGCCGAACCATCAACTCGGCCCTCAAACGTAATCGCACGATAAAACGGGAGATAACCCGGGCCACGATGCATGGGGACCCTCCAAATCGGGCTTTCTGCTGATGGGCTCTGGGAGGTCGAGGGATAACTTTCCAGAACACGGTTCGTCAAAACATTGGCGATTAGAAAGAACATCAGGGCAAATGCCATGAACGTCATGCCCTCCGACGAAAGGTTTGGCTCCATCAGCGGGCGACGCGAAAACACTGGGTCGATGAGCAGCCGAACAAGAAACAAAACACTAATAACAAACAACCACAGATACCCCGCCTTCTCCAATCCGTGCGTAATGAGAAGCAACCCTGGTGCAAACGAGATAATGCCGATCAGATCCAAGTTGCGAATTGAAAAAAAACGGGAAAACCGAAAATAAATCCCGATCGTCATCAACGACGCGACATAAAGCCACGTCGTGGGGTCCATGCGATATTGATCAATCCACGTCCACATAGTCGGAAATCATCTCACTCAAATGCATTCGCAACCGCCTCCCAACATTCCCTGTGGCCCATCTTACCCACCCACATTCAAAAGGTCCAAGAACAGCCAGGGCTTACCCTTCAAACACGACGTCGTCCTTTTCAAGCGTTTGTCGGAGAACGTCGTATGGCAGTTCCCGCATCCCCAATCCCTTCTGAGCACAAAGAGCTGCCGCTGTTCCGGCGGCTTGGCCCTGGGCCATCGAACACACTGTATTTCGCGTGGACATATGGGCCACAAAGTCCGATGTGATCAGCATCCCCGCACACCACAGATTGTCCAGTCCGGACACACAAAGAGCACGATATGGCATACCATATGTCCCACCATCCTTAATCTGATAACGAGGGGCCATATCATGGAAGCCATACACAAAGACATCATCTGAAAAATGTCGGCCCTCCAGAACATCGTCCCGCGATACGTCGTAATCGCAACGGATACAGCGACCACGCCGAATATTCAGTCGGGGCGCCGTCCTTGCGATAAACGCTTTTTCACAACCGGGGACATATTTGCGGAAAAGCTCCACGGCCCGGGCCTGCCGTTTGCGTAATTCCAACTCAGCCGCTGTGACAGCGTCTCGATTGGTGGGACTAACCGGCATCTTGAAATTCAACTTTATAAACATGAAGTAGTTGTCGTGAACTGTCGTGGTTACCGTGGACATGCCGATTTCGGAGGCCTCACGACGGAAATCTTCCGGGAGATTAACCAGTCGCCCTTCCAATCGAACAATCTGCCCATCCTGGCCGCTTCGCAACCCCCGGGCCAATTCGGTCAAAGCATCATGAGCCTGGAGAAACTCGAAGTACTTCTCCATATTCACGTTTGCCAGACCGATGCTATTGGCCACAGCATAATCATTTGGCTCAGTGTATTCCGCTCCGGCGTAGGCGGCCAGGTCTCCATAGGCGGTGCAATCAACGAAGCTACGAGCCAGGAATGCCTCCCGGCCAGCACGGCTTTCCGTAATCGCCCCTATTACCTTGCTGCCGTCCCGGATCGCACCAACAAGCAGAGTGTTGAGAAACATTTCCACTCCAGCTTCAGCCAGCATCTCCATCGTGACGAGCTTATACATCTCAGTGTCGATGGCGGTACACACAGAGTCGTAATTGAACCCCTTTTCCATTTCGGCATGACCGGAACATGCGCCGCGGGCCAGGAGCCGATCGATGATTTTCTGTGGAAATCCTCGGATGACCTGTCGTTTCTCGACGCCGGGGAATGCCTTCCAAAGGTTGTAAAAGCTATGCAACGCAGTGCCGCCTTCCGTAACTGTTCCACCAGTGTAACCTTTGGCCTCGATCAAAGCCGTCTTGGCCCCCTGAGCAGCCGCTGCCAAAGCCGCCACAACCCCCGCCGTTCCACCGCCGGCAATGACCACATCAAACCTGCGAATCGGAACCTTCTTCGCCGGTTCCAAATAGAAATCCTCCGAAACACTGGGCTTCTCATCCGCCTTAGAGACATTTTGAAAAAAACCTGTTAACCCGATGGTTCCGAACCCGATCGCGGTTTGATGAAACTCACGGCGCCTCATTTAAAAAACCTCCCCGGCGCGGACAACCCGCTCATGCCAATCGTTTCTCTCAATGCACTCGGCGACCTGCAACGTTATAACCGCAAGGCCAACTCCGCGATATGTCGGCCAAGGTTCTGGGCAGTCTTCACACCAAATTCGTCAGTCGCAATATCATCCTTCCCGCTGTTGTTCCAAAGAATAGCACCGAAGTGTCCCGTGGGACGACCGTCACCCACGACCATCATTTCGTGGCACATTAGCGCCCGCTGAATCGAGTGTAGGACGTACTCTTGACCACCATTACGAGCAGCTCCCACGGCCAAGGTACCAGCCAGTTTTCCCGACAGATTAAACTCTTTTCGGAAAGCCTGCCCGAGACGATCAATAAACGCTTTGCACAGCGTGCTCATATTAGCGTAGTGGACAGGCGATCCGACGATAAGGGCTTTCAAATGCGGATCGGCGATTTGTTCAGCAACGGCCGGAAAGTCATCCCGCTCTCCAGGGGGCAACGTAATCCCCAATGCCGGTTCTACCGGTATTCGCAATCCAGCCAATTCGATCAAGATCGTTTGTATCCGCTCGGGTGAAACAGCCTTTGCGGCGTCCAGAACGATTTTCAGTCCCTGGGCCGTTGTCTTGCCCTGCCGCGGACTGCACGAAACAGCAACGATTTTGATTATCTCACCCTTGCTTTGTGTGGCCGCTTCCTCGGCGACCAGAGAACCACCTAACCCGGCGCCGACCATAGCAGAACCCAAACCCACATGCTGCAAGAACGCACGTCTTTTGAATGGCTGCGCCATCGTGTCTCTCCTTCACTAAACAAATTGTCAACCCAAGTTCTCAATTCTGTGATACTTACTGCATCGCGAAGCAACTAAGCGGCTTCCCATCCGCGTGCTTGAGGAACACGCGGCATTGTAATCGTCACACGAGCAAATGCAATACGGGAGGCACGCAAGCAACCAATGAGTCGGACCTGAACGTCCCAAACAGTCTGATAGCTGAAAGTGGCCGCTTTGTTTCTTGTCGGAAGGGACGGGGTCATATGCCTCCTCATGGTTCAAGCGTGCCCACACTTAACATCGCGATCATCTCCCCAATTCACTCCGAGTCCATCGCAATCACGGCGGTCAACGAGACTCGTTCGGCGGGCAGCAAGCCGAGACAAACGATTTTCTTTTTTTCACCAAGTTCCTGGCAAAGTTTGCCGATTATTCCGACAGCAGCGAGTGCACAGAGAGTGCCGTTTAATCCGGTTGTAGGGGACGACTCGTCCCAGGTCGCTGAACCAAATGAGGATTCGCACCCAC